>WNGJ01003436.1_pt1 | contig 19612 bp, 23 predicted proteins | sample 5400611 | NCBI WGS metagenome assembly WNGJ01 (sample SAMN13153375, study PRJNA577476) | soil metagenome | isolation source: 40 cm soil or saprolite under Garry oak tree replicate 1 | place: USA:California | collected 2016-06-15
GGACCAGGCCGAAGCCGTCCTGCTCCGCGCCGTCCTCGGCCTGGACGCCGCCACCGCAGGACACGTCCTGGGCAAACGCGCCGGAGCCGTCCGCACCGCCGCCCACCGCGGCCTCAAAACCCTCCACAAAAAACTGGACGCCGACGAGCCCCAGCTCGCAAATAGCCAGCTCACAGGTGATAGGCGTACTCGCGGAATTCCCAGTCGGTGACGTAGCGCTCGAACCGCTCGATCTCGTTACGCTTGTAGGCCAGGAACGAGGAGACGAAGTAGCCGCCAAGGACGTCGGCGAGCTCCCGGTCGGCCTCCAGCGCGTCCAGGGCGTCGCCGAGCCGCAGCGGCAGGATCTGCGCCCGGTCCGGATCGTAGCCGTACCCCTCGAGCTTGTCCCCTGGCTCGATCTTGTCCGCGATGCCCAGGCAGACGGCCGCGCCGACGGCGGCCATGGCCAGGTAGGGGTTGGCCGTGGCGTCGCCCAGCCGGACCTCCATCCGCGCCCCCGGTCCCCGCTCCGGCGGCACCCGCACCATGGCGCTGCGGTTGTCCAGGCCCCAGTCGATCAGCCACGGCGCCAGCGTGTCCGGGCCGAACCGCTTGTAGGAGTTGACCGTCGGGTTGAGCAGCGCGCTCAGCGCTCGCGCGTGCGCGAGCACCCCGCCGATCGCGTGCCGGCCCACGGCGGACAGGCCGTCCGGGCCGGCCGGATCGCCGAACACGTTCCGCCCGGTCTCGTCGTTCACCGAGACGTGCACGTGGAACCCGGATCCGCCCTCGTCGTTGAACGGCTTGGCCATGAACGTGGCCATCAGGTCGCGCTGGCGGGCGATCTCCTGCACCGCGGACTTGAGCCGGAACGACCGGTCGGCCGCGTCGACCAGCCCGGAATGCCCGAGGTTGATCTCGAACTGGCCCGGCGAGAACTCGTGGTTGGCCGCCGTCACCCGCAGCCCGGCGTCGCGTAGCTGCCTGAGCATATAGAGCAGCAGGCCCTGGGGGTCGCCCTTGCGGCCGACCACGTAGACGTTGCCCGGATCGTCCGCGTAGCGCCGCCAGCGGCCGTCCGGCGCCTGCTGGCACAGGTAGAACTCGAGCTCGGGGCCGCAGGCCAGCTCGTAACCCAGCCCCGCGATCCGGTCCGCCACGCGCCGGACCACGGTGCGCGGCGCCTCAGGCGCGGGCTCGCCGTCCGGGGTGAACGCCTCGCCGAGGCACCAGGCCGCGTGCGGCTCCCAGGGCAGCGCGGTCAGCGACGACAGGTCAGGAAAGACGGCGATGTCGGGCAGCCCGGCCTCGAGCCCGCCCGGCGCCGGGACCACGTCCCCCATCGGGGAGGTGTGGTAGACGGCGCGGCAGAAGGCCAGGCCATGCTCCATGGCGGCGGGAAGCACGTCGAGCAGCACGTCGCGGCCGCGGTCCACGCCGATCAGGTCGGGGTAGGACACCCGTACCACGTCGACGCCCTGCGACCGCAGGCGTTCGCATACCTCGGAACTCTGCTGGCTCCGGGGGGGACTACCCCCCCGAGCCCCCCCGAGATCATCAGGTGTCGGCGGCACGGCGACATGCTAGCATCGCAAGTCGTATGGATACAAACGATCCGGGCGGGAGCGGGCGTGGCTGAGGTATCCGGGTTCTTCTACCCGCGGACGGCCACCGGCCGGTCCTCGCTGCTGCCCCCGCCGCCGTGGCACTACTCGGGCGACCTGCTCACGGTGGAGTACCGGACCGACCCGGCGCGGGTCGCCGAGCCGATCCGGTCCGGGCCCAGTACCGGGAGTGCTTCGCCGTGGTCCGGTGCGTCTTCGACGGTCAGGTCTACTCGCGCTGCGTCTACATCTGGGTCGACGCCGACTTCGCCCTGGCCAGGGGGCTGCATCAGGGATACCCGAAGAAGCTCGGGTCGATCCACCAGACGAGAGCCCACCCGTTCGGCCGGGCCGCCCCGAGAATTGCACCGGGCGGCACGTTCGCCGGGACCCTGGCCGCCGCCGACCGCCGCCTGGCCCAGGCGGTGGTGACGCTGCGCGAGCAGGTCCCGGCGGCCGGGTTCGTCAACGCGCACCCGATGGCGCACCACCGGTGGGTGCCCTCGATCGAGAAGGGCGCGCCCGATTCCCTGGACGAGCTGGTCCGCTCGGGCAGCGCCAGCGTCGAGGCGGGACCGGCCTGGTCAGGTGAGGCCACCCTCGAGCTGTTCGAGTCGCCGACCGAGGAGCTGGCGCGGCTCGAGGTCGGCGAGATCATCGGTGGCTACTACCAGCAGGTGGGCGTCACCTGGGACGGCGGGAAGGTGCTGAGGTCCCTGTGAGCATCGTGAACGTGGCCGGGGCAGCCGTCGACACGCGGCACTGGATCGGCGGCCAGCGAGTAGAGTCCGCCGCCGCCTTCACCGACCTGTCCCCCATCGACGAGCAGCCGCTCGCCGAGGTGGCGCGCGGCGGCGCGTCCGAGGTGGCGGCGGCGGTGCGGGCGGCCGGCGAGGCGTTCGGCGGCTGGTCGGCGACGCCGCCGAAGGACCGGGCGGCGGTACTGCACGCGATCGCCGACGGCATCGAGGCCCGCGCGGCCGAACTGGCCGCGGTCGAGACGGCCGACAACGGCGCGCTGCTCCGCTCGCACCTGCGCAGCGTGATGCCGCGGGCGGCGCAGAACTTCCGGTTCTTCGCCGACTGGCTGGGCGAGCTGGACGGCGGGGAACTGGAAATACGCGGCCACCGCGAGGAGGTGTCCTGGGCTCCGTCCGGGGTGACCGCGGTCATCACCCCGTGGAACGCCCCGCTGATGCTGGCCACCTGGCGGATCGCGCCCGCGCTGGCGGCCGGGAACACGGTGGTGGCCAAGCCGCCGGAGTGGGCGCCGCTCACCGCCAGCCTGCTCGCCGACATCACCCGCGAGGCCGGGCTGCCGGACGGCGTGTTCAACGTGGTGCAGGGCCTGGGCACCGAGGCCGGCGCGCCGCTGGCCGGGCACCCGGACCTGGCCCGGATCTGCTTCACCGGCTCGGTGGCGACCGGCCGGCTGGTCGCGGCCGCGGCGGGCGCGCAGCTGACCCCCGCCTCGCTCGAGCTCGGCGGCAAGTCGCCGCTGATCGTCTTCGCCGACGCCGACCTGGACCTCGCGGTCAGGCACGCGGTCGGCCAGTACGACAACGCCGGGCAGGTGTGCCTGGCCGGTACCAGGTTGCTGGTCGAGGCGCCGGTGGCCGGCGAGTTCCTGGCCAGATTTACCGAACGGGCCAGGGTGCTACGCCAGGGCGACCCGCGCGACGACACCACCGATGTCGGGCCGAGTATCACCCGGGAGCACCTGGAACGGGTGGATGGCTTCGTCCGGCGCGCCGTGGCCGCCGGGGCCAGGCCGGTGCTCGGCGGCGGAGTCAACGCGGAGCTGGGCGGGCTGTACTACCAGCCGACGCTGCTGACCGGAGCCGCGCCGGGGTCTGAGATCCTCACCGAGGAGGTGTTCGGCCCGGTGCTGACGCTGCAGACCTTCGCCGGCGAGCCGAAGGCGGTCGCCTTGGCCAACGGCACTCGCTACGGGCTGGCGGCGACGATGTTCACCGGCGACCGGGAGCGGGCGGCGCGAGTCTCTGCGCAGCTGGTGGCGGGGACCGTCTGGGTCAACTGCTTCTTCGTCCGCGACCTGCGCGCGCCGTTCGGCGGGGCCAGGCAGTCGGGCATCGGCCGGGAGGGCGGCACCTGGAGCTTCGACTTCTACGGCGACGTGAAGAACACCGTCTACGCACCGGAAGGATGGTGCCATGGGTGAAGTGGCCGGAGCCGGTCTCCTCGCGCACGTACCGACGATCATGCTGCCCCGCGCCGAACGCCTGGAGCTGAACGAGGGCAAGGAGATCAGCCTGGTGCCCGGCCTGGAGCGGCTGCGCCGCGAGGTCTTCGAGGTCCTCGACTACGACACCGTGGTGGTGCTCGACTCTCATTGGCACACCACGGTGGAGTTCGTCGTGGCCGCCCAGCCGGTCCGGGCGGGCCTGTTCACCTCGGACGAGCTGCCGCGCGGGATGTGCCGGATCCCGTACGACTGGCGCGGGAACCCCGGGCTGGCCCAGGCCATGGCCGCGCAGGCCGACGCGCACGGGACCTGGATCACCGCCATCGACGATCCCTGCCTGCCGGTGCACTACGCGACCGTCAACCTGTGGAGCTACCTGGGCCGCGGCCTGGACAAGCGGTGGGTCTCGGTCAGCACCGCGCAGACCGGCGAAACCGAGGACTTTCTCCGGGTCGGCCGGGCGCTGGGCGCGGCCATCGCCGCGTCCGGTGACCGGGTGCTGCTGATCGCGTCCGGGGCCATGTCGCACACGTTCTGGTCGCTGCGGGAACTGCGGGCGCACGAGGCCAGCGACCCAGCCCACATCAGGACCGCGGCGGCCCGCGGCGCCGACACCGAGCGGATCGACTGGCTGCGATCCGGCGACCACGCCCGGGTGATCGAGACCATGCCCGAATTCCTGAAGTACCGGCCGGAGGCCAGGTTCGGCCCGTACCTGATGATGATCGCGGCGCTGGGCGAGGGCGCGGTCACCGCGCCCGGCCGGGCCTACAGCGAGTACGAGAACTCGGTCGGCACCGGGCAGATCCATATGTGGTTCGACCGGCCCGCTTCCGGCTGGACGGGTGGCCGGCCATGACCCAGCCCACAATGATGGAGTACCGACGGATCCTGCTGGACGGGGCGTGCGTGCAGGTCGTGCGGGACGGGGACGAGCTGGTGGCCGGGGACGGGCGCCGGGTGGCCGTCGCCGAAGCGACACACCTGCCGCCGTGCGTGCCGACCAAGATCGTGGCGGTGCACCTGAACCACGCCAGCCGGGTGGCGGAGTTCGGCGCCCGGCTGCCGGCCGCGCCCACCTACTTCCACAAGCCGGTCTCGGCGCTCGTCGGGCACGGCGGCGCCGTGGTCCGGCCGGCCGGGTGCCAGTACCTGAACTACGAGGGCGAGGTCGCCATCGTGATCGGCCGCCCGTGCCGGGGCATCACCCCGGCGCAGGCCGGGGACTACATCGCGGGCTACACCATCGCGAACGACTTCGGCCTGCACGACTTCCGTGATACGGACGCCGGTTCCATGCTTCGGGTGAAGGGCTCCGACACGATGGCACCGCTCGGCCCGGGCCTGGTCACCGGCTGGGACTTCCGCGGCAAGCGGCTGCGCACCTACGTCAACGGCGCCGTGGTGCAGAACGGGACCACCGACGAGATGACGTGGGACATGCACTACCTGGTGGCCGACATCGCCCGCACGATCACCCTGCTGCCCGGCGACGTGCTGCTGTCCGGCACCCCGGCCAACTCCCGGCCGGTCCAGCCCGGCGACGTGGTGGAGGTCGAGGTGGACGGGCTCGGCCGGCTGAAGAACTACATCGTGGCGGGCCCGCTCGGCATCCCGGCGGACTTCGGCGCGCAGCCGACGGCGAGCGAGGAGGTCCTCTCGACCGCGCTCGGCGGGGACTGGGAGTTCCGCGGCATCCGGCCCCCGGCCAGAAGCTGAGGCGCGGTGCCCGCCTTTCCGGCCGTAACATCGTGCCATGCCCCGCCGCTTCGCCCTCGGTAACGCCCAGGACCTGGTCCAGGCCGAGCGGGACATCCGGGCGCGCATCGGCGACTCCGAGCTCGACTTCGCCGCGATGGCGGCGGTGTCGAACATCTACCGCGCGGCCAACGCGATCCGCAACCACATGGAGCAGAAGGTGCTCGCGGACGAGGACCTGTCCTGGGCCGCGTTCACGGTGCTGTTCGTGCTGTGGATCTGGGGCGACCAGCAGACCCGGCACCTGGCCGCCGAGGCGGGGGTGACCAAGGGCACGCTGACCGGGGTGCTGAAGACGCTGGAGAAGCGCGGCCTGGCCCGCCGCCGCGGCCACGACGCGGACGGCCGGCTGGTGCTTGTGTCCCTGGAGCCCAAGGGCCAGGACGTCATCGAGCGCCTCTTCCCCGCCTTCAACCGCGGCGAGGCTTCGGTCAGCGCCAGCCTCACCACCCGGGAGAAGGACCAGCTCGCCTCCCTGCTCCGGACGATCATCCGGACCGTGGAGGAAGAGGACTAGGGATTTGACTGCAGTTTCGGGTGCTATGACCCCCGAAACTGCAGTCAAATCGCGCTCAGTCTGATCACGGGTCCGCCTGGAAGTGCGCCACGGCGTCCTCGTCCCATTCCAGGCCGTGGCCAGGGACGCCGGGCAGGTGCAGGTGGCCGTCCCGGACCTCGAAGGGGCGGGCCAGCCGCGGGCGCTGGCGTACGCGGCGGCAGGCGAGACCGGCTGGCCGCGCAGTGCGGCGCCCATATCCTCGAGCACCGTCCGCACGGCTGCGGCGGCGCGGCTCAGGTAGGGCGCCAGGTAGCCGCGCCCGGTGATGCCCTGCTCGGTCGTCACGTCGACGAGCAGCAGCGGCCACCGGGAGAAGTCCCCGACCTTGGTGGCCAGCGGCCGGCGCAGCGGCACCACCACCGACCGCACCCTCACGTCCCGCACCACGAGCCCGGTATCGTTCTCAGTCACGTCAGCCTCCCGAAGACACGTCTAGCTCGTGAAACCGGCCGTCGGCGTCTCAGTTGGTGTCATGATGTACGGTGCGCGTGGGGGAGGTGAGGAGGCGTGCCAGTGGCGGACACATCAGGTTCTCGCGGGCTGTTTGGCTTCGACGCCCGGGTGGCTCATCCGGCCCGGGTCTACGACTACTGGCTCGGCGGCAAGGACAACTTCGAGGCCGACCGGATCGCCGGCGAGGAGACCATCGCCGCTTACCCCGCCATCCGGGCCTCCGCCCGGGCCAACCGGGCGTTCCTGGCCCGCACCGTGAGCTACCTGGCCGCCGAGGCGGGCATCCGGCAGTTCCTCGACCTCGGCACCGGGCTGCCCACGGCCAGCAACACCCACGAGGTGGCCCAGTCCATCGCGCCGGAGAGCCGCGTCGTCTACGTCGACAACGACCCGCTCGTGCTGTCGCATGCCCGCGCGCTGCTGACCAGCAGCCCGGAGGGCGTCACCGCGTACCTCGACGCCGACCTGCGGAACACAGACACGATCCTCGAGCAGGCGGCCGGCACCCTGGACTTCGGCCGGCCGGTCGGCATCATGCTCCTGGCCATCCTGCACTACGTCCCCGACCTGGACGAGGCGCGCCGTATCGTGGCCCGGCTGGCCGACGCCGTCCCGTCCGGCAGCTACCTGACCATCTCCCACGCGGCCAGCGACATCTCGCCCGAGGCGATGGCCGAGATGATCAGGCGGATGAACCAGCACCTGGCCGAGGGCAACCACGTGGGGCGGACCCGCGAGGTGGTCGCGAGCTTCTTCGACGGCCTGGAACTGCTCGAACCGGGCCTGGTCAAGGTCACCGAGTGGCGCCCGCGGTCAGAGATGGAGGCCGAGGGGCCGACCAGCCTGTGGGGCGGGGTCGCCCGCAAACCCTAGCTATGGGCCCGGGCGGGGCGAAAACAAGTTGAACGGCAGGGCGTGCCGGAGACATGGTGGTGGTATCCACACAAGCTGGACACGGCACTGACGGGGCCAGGTACTACTGAAGCGCAGTACGGGGTGTCCTGCGCAACTGCCTGAGGCGTTTCCGCGGAAACGTCCACGCCGTTCAGGTCGCCTGTCCATACGGGGCGTTGTCATTCGTCGTCTTGGTGACCGGCCAGACAGGCGAGGACGAGGGACGTGATTGCGATGATGGTGTATGACATGAGCCGGCAGTACCACGCGGAGCGGGTCAAGAGCGCGGCCGAGCAGCGGCGAGCCGACGAGCAGCTCGGCCGGATGGCCGCCCGGACGTCGGAACTGTGGCGGCGGGCCACACGCCCGGCCCGGGCCCTGCGCGGCCTGCGGGCCTCCGGTGTCACAATCGGCGGGTGACGGAATCCCCAGCCGAGACGACCGAGGAGATGCTGGCCCGGGTGCGGGCCAGCTTCGACCGCCAGGGACTGATGAGCACGCTCGGCGTCGAGGTGACCGCGGTCGAGCCGGGCAAGGTCGAGATGTCGCTGCGGCACGACGACCGGTTCACCCAGCAGCACGGGTTCCTGCACGCCGGCGCGGTGGCCTCGGTGCTGGACACCGCGTGCGGGTACGCGGCGTTCAGCGTGATGCCGCCGGACGCCGCCGTGCTGACGGCGGGCTACACGATCAACTTGCTCGCCCCGGCGGCCGGGGAGCGGTTCACGATCACCGGCGAGGTGGTGCGGGCCGGCCGCATCCTGGTCGTCTGCCGCGGCGAGGCGTTCGCCGATGGCGACACGCGGCCGTTCGCGGTCATGCAGGCCACCATGACCGCCCTCTACAACCGTCCCGGTATTAGCGGCTGACCGCAGGCACCGGCGAGCGGTAACGTTCCCGGAACGGTCCGGGCGTAGCGTGAGGCCCGGCCGGGCGACGCGAGCACCAACCTGCAGAACGCGCTGGGCAGCGGGGCCGTGGCGCTGGTCCCGGTGGCCATCGGCATCGCCGTGCTGCGGTACCGGCTCTATGACATCGACCGGATCATCTCCCGGACCGTGGCGTACGCGATCGTCACCGGCCTGCTGGTCGGGGTGTACGCCGGACTGGTGCTGCTGGCCACCCAGGTGCTCCGCTTCCACACCCCGGTAGCGGTGGCCGCCGCCACGCTGGCCGCCGCGGCCCTGTTCACCCCGGTGCGGCGGCGGGTGCAGAGCCGGGTGGACCGGCGGTTCAACCGCGCCCGCTACGACGCCGACCAGATCGCCGCCGCCTTCGCCGCGCGGCTGAAGGACACGGTCGACCTGGGCTCGGTCCGGGACGATCTGACCGGCATCGTGTCCCGCGCGCTCGAGCCTGCCCACGTATCGGTATGGATCAGCCGGGATCAGGGCCGGTCCTGGCCGGGCCGCTCCTGACCGGGCAGGCGTCCGAGTCCGGCGGGGGCGAATGCGGCCAGCTGCTCGTCCAGGCCGCGGGCCCGGGCCGAGCCGCGGTAGGCTGGCTGGGCCAGTTCCGTGCGGGCCACGGACAGGCGGCGGCCCTGCACGGCCGTGCGCTCGCCCGGCGGCAGCGCCAGCACGGGCTCCAGCGCCGCGATCGCGGCGTCCAGCGCACCCGCCCGCAGCCGCGCGATGGCCAGGTCGGTGTGCGCGAGCATCCGGCACCGGCGGCTGTGCTGCTCGCCCGGGCCCGGGCCGGCCGCGTACAGCCCGGTGGCGTGCTCCAGTTCGCCGGCGGCTGCCTCGGCGCCCTGTTTCGAATCACGGGCCGCCTCGGCCAAGACGAAGCCCGCGTAGTAGGTCTGGGTGGCCCGGGAGAAGCCGAACTCGCCGCCGATCTCGAGCAGCTCGTCGTGGTGCTCGCGGTCCCTGGCGTCGCGGGCGGCCGCGATGGCCTGACGTGCGCTCGCGGCGTCGCCGCGGCGGGCCGCGGCCAGCCCGCCGAACAGGTGCAGCTGCGCCGCGCCCTGGCCGTCGGCGAGGAGGCCCAGCCCGCTGCGGGCCAGGTCGGCCGCGGCTTCCGGGTGCCCGCTCCAGTAGGCGGCGTAGGCCGCGCACAGCCGCAGCCTGGCCATCAGCGGGCGGTGGTCGATGACCGTGGCGTAGGCCCAGCCGGCCCGGGTCAGCTCGCCGGCCGCCTCCGGGTAGCCGAGGTTGACGGCGGCCGCCGCCATTAACGCGGACAGGCAGCCCGCCAGCAGGTAGAGCTCGGCGGCGTCGCGCGGCCACTGCCGACGGTCGAGCGCCTCGGTGATCCGGTTCCTGACCCGGCGCATCTCGGTGAACAGGCCGAAGGTCTCACCGGTCAGGTACGCCACGGCCAGGCTGGCCGTATCGGCGCGGAACTGCTCCAGGGTGGCCTCGCCGATACCGCGCTGCTCCACGCCCTCGGCGTGCTCGCTGCCTTCGTGCGCGGCCATCAGCACCTCTCGCCGGATCGCGGACGCGTCCCTTTCGGGGGGAGGCGTCTCACGGTAGGCGGAGGCGACGGGTACCGCCGGGCCACTGTCGACCATGCCCGGCGGCGGCGCGGTGCCGAACTGGCCGAACGGGATGCCGAACGCGCCGCAGTACAGCAGCTTGTAGCGCTCGGCCGGGGCGACCGCGCCGCGTTCCCAGCGGTAGATGTTGTGGCTGATGTTGTCGGCGCCGGGCATCGACGTGTCGCCCCGGGCCCGGGCCGCCCTGATGAGCTGGCGGGCCAGCTCGGTTCTCGTCCAGCCGCGATCCTCGCGCTGCCGGCGCAGCCAGTCAGCGAGTTCGGATGACATAGAGCCGTATGGTAACGGCCGGGAGTTCCGCCGGGACACGCTGTGTCCGGCGATGTCGCGGATTGTCTAGCTGTCCCGGATGGCCAGCGCGGTGGCGACCAGCCGGTCCGCCCGGGCCCGGGCGGCGGGCTCCTCCCGGATGGTGTCGGCCAGGAACTGGTCGGCGTCGATCCCGAGCTGCCTGGCCTCGGTGTCGGTGTGCGCGTCCAGCCAGCGCTTGAGCTGCGGCCCATCGACCTCGGGGTGGAACTGGACGGCCAGGTGACGGCCGATCCGGAAGGCCTGCACGGCGGCGTCGTTGCGGGCCAGCACCTCGGCGCCGGCGGGCAGCAGGCAGCGGTCGTTGTGGAACTCCAGCCAGGGGCCGGCCGGGACCGCGTCCTCGTCGGCCGACTCGACCGTGAACCAGCCGACCTCCTTGCCCGCCATGGCCTCGACCCGGCCGCCCAGCGCGGCGCACAGCGCCTGCGCGCCGAAGCAGATGCCGAGCACCGGCAGGCCGGCCGTGTCGGCCGCGCGCAGCCAGGCGAGCTCCTCGGCGATCCAGGGATCCGGGTCGTTGACCGAGCTGACCGCGCCCATCACGATCACGTGGTCCACGCCGTCCAGCGCGGGCAGCGGGCCTTCATCGGGGAAGAGGTGCACGGTCAGCGAGGCACCGCGCGCCTCGAAGGCCTCGGCGATGAAGCCGGCCGAATCAATGTCGTGGTGCCTGATAACGACCACTCGCATCATGATCAGCCTCCGCGGGCCGTTGCGGGCCTGTTCGTTTGGTGCCAAACTATCTGATTATGCCCCGTGGTAGAGATCAGAGCACTGTCGATCTAACCGATCTTGACATGTGGGCCCGCGCGGTGCCATACGCGGAGTTCGGGCGGCTGCGGCGGGAGGCACCCGTCGCCTGGTCCCCGGACGAGGGCTCCGGCTTCTGGTCGGTGAGCAGGTACGCGGACATCGTCGCGGCCAGCCGCGACGTGGCCACGTTCTCCTCGTCCCGCGGGGTGTCCTTCGAGGAGCCGACCGACGAAGACATGGCCGCCCGGCGCACGATCATCGACACCGACCCGCCCGAGCACACCAAGCTGCGCAAGATCGTGGCGAGCACGTTCTCGCAGCGGTCCGTCGCGGTCTACGAGCACTTCATCACCGGGCTGACCGAGGAGGTGCTCGACCGGATGCCGGGACCCGGCGGGACCTTCGACCTCGTCGACTCGGTGGCCAAGGAGGTCCCGATCCGGGTGCTCGCGCAGGTCATGGGGCTGCCCGCGGCCGACCTCGACCTGTTCATCGACCTCGGCGACCGGCTGATCGCCAACACCGACCCGGACATCACCGATGTGGTCTGGGGCCGGGACGACACCGACGCGTACCGCAGGTTCCCGTTCCGCAGCCCTTACGGCAAGCGGCTGTGGGACCTGGGCCGCGAGGTCGTCCAGGACAAGCTGCGCGAACCCGGCGACGACCTGCTGTCCAGGCTGCTGCGCGCCGAGGTGGACGGCGACCGGCTGAGCGAGACCGACCTGGACAACTTCTTCTCCATCCTGGTCGTGGCGGGCAACGAGACCACCAGGATCGCGATCGCCCAGGGGGTGCTGGCCTTCTGCCAGTACCCGGAGCAGTGGGACCGGTTGCGGGCCGACCCGGGCCTGATCGAGGCGGCCACCGACGAGGTGATCCGGTGGAGCTGCCCCACCCACTTCATGCGCCGGACCGCCGCCGCCGACACCGAACTGGGCGGGGCGCGCATCCGGGCCGGGGACAAGGTGGTGCTCTGGTACGTGTCCGGGAACCGGGACGAGGCCGAGTTCACCCAGCCCGACGTGTTCGACGCGGGCCGAAGCCCCAACCGGCACCTGTCCTTCGGCCGCGGCGGCCCGCACCTGTGCCTGGGCGTGCACCTGGCCCGGCTGGAGGTCAAGGTGGTGCTGGCCGCGCTGGCCCGCCGGGTGAGCCGATTCGAGCTGGCGGGCGAGCCACGCCGGATCCGCTCGAACTTCACCAACGGGCTCAAGGCCCTGCCGGTCCGGGTCTCGCCGTGAGCCAGGTACGCATCGTCCTGATCCTGACCGAGAACTGGACCATGCGGCCCGCACCGGACGTGGCCGACCTGGTCACATTCGCGGTTGAGGCCGAACGGGCCGGGCTAGACGCGGTCATGGTCAGCGAGCACGTCGTCTTGGGCCCGTCGGCAGACGCGGCGGGACTTCCCGCCAATCCGCGGGACTACGCGCTGCCGGGCAACCAGGACCCGGCCACCCCGTGGCCGAGCCCGCTGGTCTTGCTCAGTGCTATCGCGGCCGCCACGACCCGGATCCGGCTCGTCGCTAGCGCTTTGATCAGCCCGCTGCGGCACCCGCTGACCACCGCGAAGGACCTGGCCACGCTGGACCGGCTCAGCGGCGGGCGGCTCGTCGTGCAGCCCACGGTGAGCTGGCACGAGGACGAGTACGCCGCCCTCGGCGTCCCGTTCGGCCAGCGCGGGGAGATCCTGGACGAGCAACTCGAGATCTGGGCCAAGGCCTGGCGTGGCTCGCCATCCAGCCATGACGGAAAGCATTACTCGTTCGGGCCAATATGGGTCGAACCACCGCCGGCCCGCCCCGGTGGTCCGGACCTGTGGTTCGGCGGTTCGAGCCTGCACCCCCGGCTGATCGCCCGCCTGGTCCGGTACGGGCGCGGCTTCAACCCGCTCGGCCCGGCCGGGGACCTGGCTCCGCTGGCGGCGGCGATGGCCGCCGCCGGGCGGCGGCCGGACGAGCTCGAGTTCGTGGGCGGCACCCGCGGCGTGTTTCCCGGCCCGGACGCGGTGGCGGACCTGGACCAGGCGCTGGCCGCCGTCCCGGCCCAGCTGGCCCGGGGCTTCACCACTATCTGTGTCAAGCCCTCGCAGTTCATCGACGAGACCGCGGCGATCGGCGCGTTCTGCCGCTCGCTGGCGGCCAAGGCGGCTTCGCTGGGCCAGCGATATGAGGAGCCTTGACAGTAGATCGTTTGCTTCCGTACGATCTGCCCAACCCAGGGAGGCAGCCATGGCCAAGCATGAGCAGGCATACGAGCGCCTCGGTGCGAAGGTACTGGCCAGGAGGTCCGCGAGCACCGAGCTGAGCGACCTGACGAAGAGCACCGCGTAACCGTGCCGGCTGTTCTTGTTACGGGGGGCGGGACCGGGATCGGGGCGGCCGTGGCCGCGACGCTGTGCGCGGCCGGGGATCAGGTGGCCATCCTGGGCCGGCGGCCCGAGGTGCTGGCCTCGGTGGCCGCGTCGACGGGGGCGCTGGATGTGGTGTGCGACGTCAGCGACGCCGGGCAGGTGGAGGCGGCGGTGGCGGAGGTCGTGGAGCGGTTCGGCCGGCTGGACGGGCTGGTGCTGAACGCGGGCGTGATGGTGCCGGGTGGTGTTTCTGAGTTGTCGCTGGCCGATTGGGACGCGCTCGTGTCGGTGAACCTGACCGGGGCGTTTTATGTGGCGCGGTCTGCGTTGCCTTCATTGCTGGCTTCGCGGGGGGCGGTCGTGTCGGTGGCGTCGGTGGCCGCGCTGCGGGCGTCGGCTGAGATGGGCGGGTACGCGGTGACCAAGGCGGGGCTGGTGATGCTGACCCAGTCGCTGGCCGTCGACCACGCGCACCAGGGGCTGCGGGCCAACGTGGTGTGCCCCGGCTGGACCGTCACCGAGATGGCGGATTCGGAGATGGCCGCTTTCGGCGCACCGCGGGGTCTGGGAGTCTCCGAGGCCTACGCGCTGGCGACCTCCCTGGTCCCTGCGCGCCGCCCGGCCTCGGCTTCGGAGGTGGCCGCGGTCGTCGCCTGGCTGCTCTCGGATGCGTCGTCCTACGTCAACGGGGCGGTGATCCCGGTGGACGGCGCGGGGATGGCGGTCGACGTCGGGACCCTGCCGTTCGACCCCCGCGTCGAGGTGCGCGACGACCCTACGCCGTAGCCAGGCCCGGGAATTCGAGCCGGCCGGTTAGGGCGGCCCGGCCCAGGATGCCGGCGAGCTCCCCGGCTTGCGCTCCCTGGTCCGGCCGGTCGGTCTCGACCGGCGGGAACACCGACCGGATGCCCGCCAGCAGCCCGGCCAGGGGCGGGGCCGGGTCGCGGCCGGTGACGGACAGGGCCTGGCTGGAGACCAGCGCCACGATGGCGAGCATGCCGTCCAGGCATTCGGCGGCCCGGTGCTGGCTGCGGTAGGCGCCGAAGGCAGTCGAGGCAATGTCGTTCTGGGCGTCGTTGACGGTGGCCGGGAGCAACGTCGGCGCGGCCAGCGCCCGGGCTTCCTCGACCAGCCCCGTCGCCACCCAGCCGAAGAGGTTGGTCGCCCCGCCGGAAGCACCGCCGATGAAGCCGGCCGGGGCGAGCAGGTGCGGAAGGCCTGAGCCGGGGTTGTGCATGGCGATGACCTGCCGCTGCGCCATGAGCGCCAGGTCCGCCCAGGCCGCGGTCAGCCAGTCGATCGCGGGGGCGGCCGCGCCGTTGTGGAAGCCGCCATTCGACAAGACGCGGCCAGCCGGATGACGGTCGTCGGCGGGCACGTACACCGGGTTCTCCGTGACCGAGCCCAGGGCGGCCGTGGCCGCGCGGACCACGCCGCAGACGGCCCGCTGAGCCTGGCCCAGGATCTGAGGGAGGATGCGGTAGCTGACCGGTGCCTGATGGGCCAGCCGACCGGATGTGACGGCGCCGCTGAGGTGCCCGCGCAGGTGCCGCAGGACCGCACGCTCCGCCTCGTCGCCCCACAGGTCGTCCAGGGCCGGGTCATAGGCGTCCAGGGGGGCGCGGTACGCCTCGATCGAGAGCGCGAAGATCGCCTCGGCCAGGGCCAGGCGATGCCCGGCGTGCAGCGCGACGTCGGCGGCCAGTGCGGTGGCGCACGGAGAGCCATTGAGCAGGGCCATCCCCTCGCCTTCGATCAGGTCTCCGTCGACGGCCGCCATGACGTGCATGAGGGGAAGAATCTCCCCGGCACCGCCCTGCCCGTCCAGGGGCACGCGCGGCAGTGGCCCGTTCAGGAGAGCGGCCACGCGCTGCGCGAGTTCTGGCCGCACCTTGGCGTGGCCACCGACGAAGTCGGCGAGCCGGGCGAACACGATGCCCCTCACCACCCGCTCGTCCAGCACGTCCCGGCCGAAGCCCCGGGCCGCGCCCCGGAAGCTGAGCGCGTAGCCGCGCTGTTCCTCCGGCGGGATCGCCGTGCCGACCTCGACGCCCGGCCGCGTCGTCACCCCGTAGATGAACCCGCTGCGGTGCGAGCGCAGCAAGTCCTCGAACCCGGCGCGGGCGGCCGCCATGACCCGCAGCGCCTCCGGGCCGATGACGACATCCTCGCGGTCCACGCTGACCCGCCGGAAGGCCTCGAGCGTGAAGTCCTCCCGCGCGTGGGCCACGAGGGTCACGGGGTATAGCCGGCCTTGGCCAGCATGTGCCGGAGGTCGGTGACCATCTGCGCGTCGATGTCCTTGCCGACCGGATGGTCGAAGATCTGGCGCTCGGCGCCAACCGCGATGGTGACCTTGCCGCCGTGGACGGTGACCGTGCCGATCGCGTCGAGCAGCGAGGTCACCGCGTGCCATTCGATGTTGTGGCTCACGGGGTGCTCGAAGATCTGGCGCAGCGTGTTGCGGTGATGGTTGTCGAGGTGCGGTGACTCCGGCGAGGATGACATCGTGCTCCCTTCCGGTTCGACCCTACCCGGGCACGTACTGGTGGTCGGGGTGGACGGGGTCCGGTTCGACTTCCTGGGTCCGGCGGGCACGGCGGGTGCGAGCCCGAGGTCGCGACCGCGTGGGCCGCCGCAACCGGGCCGGGGATCCGGCCGGGCGCCCGGCCGCTGATCACACGGCAGGAGGAGGTGGCGCCGCTGGTTCTGGCCGCAGCAGGCTGCCCGCGACATCGAGGGTGAACGCACAGCCCAGCGCTACGCCAGTGCCGACCGCGGCGCCGCCCACAGCGTCGGTAAAGGTGTGCGCCTCGTTGGCCACCATGGCGGCCGCGACGGCCGCGGCCAGCAGGAACGCCACGAACACGAGCAGCAGCCGGACGCCGCCCGGCACGCGAAGGGGCGGATTGGCGAGCAGCACGGCAAAGCATGCCGCCAGCGCGAAGCTGCTGGTGGCATGCCCGCGCTGGCGCGCAGCGCCCCTGCTTCGCTCGTCCCGGCCGGGGTGAAGCGGTCGGTCAGCTCGTAGCGGATGATCGGCTGGGTCAGGTTGTGCAGGTTGGTGACCAGGACCCTGGACGAGGCCACGCCGTCCGGGACGGGCTGTCCGCCGTCCTCGGTGCACTCGGCGATGCAGGTGTCGGCGGCGAAGGTGAGCACCGTTTCGCCCGGCTCGCTGTGGCCGACCAGGCCCTCGGTGGAGGCGAACAAGTCGATCACCGGCACGCCGAAGGCCTCGGTGACGGCGATCCGTTCGGGCATGCTGATGGCCTCCGCAAACGAGGCGACCGAGCGCAGGTTCAGCTTCAGGCGGCCGTCCCGCTGCTCCCGCGCCAGCTCGGCCAGCTTGGCCGCGTAGGCGAGCAGGTTCGGCGGCTGGGCGGCGTTCAGCCGCCGGACGATCTCGGCGATCGGCAGGCTGGCCGGCGCGGGCACCAGCCGGACCGGCGGCCGGGTCGCGGTCACGGCGCCGAGCCCGCTGGAATGAACCGGCGAACCCGCGCCGACCACCCCGATGACCAGGCCCTCCGGCGGCAGACCGCCGGCCGCGGCCATGGTGGCAGTAGTCATTGTCCCTCCTGGGTGGGCATCTCCTGCCCCGTGAACCAATCGCCCAGCCGGTGCAGCACCGGCAGGCCGGGGCCGCCGAAGGCGTCCGGGTCGGCGATCTGCTCCAGGGCGCTGCCGGTCTCGATGGTGAGCCACAGCTCGGCCATCTGCCGCGGCGGGAGCGGGAGGTCCCTGGTGTCCTCCTTGCTGACCTCGGCGAAAATCCGCGCGACGCCGTCGACGGCCTGCGCGTGCAGGGCCGCGTACCTGCGGTTGAGCTCAGGATCACGGGCGGCGTGGACCCGGAACTCGGTGACCAGCAGCCGCCAGCCCGGTGCGCCGCGCTCGGCCTGCTCGGCCAGATCGAGCAGCGCGGCGAAGTTCCCGGTGCCGGCCAGTTCCCCGGCCAGCCGCGCGTTCTGCGTGGCCCGCTCGGTGATCCGGTCCTCGAGCAGGGCCAGGAACATGTCGGCCTTGCTGGCGAAGCGCGAGTACACCGCGCCCTTGGAGAAGCCCGCCTCGTCGGCGATCTGGTCCAGGGTCGCGGCGTAGTAGCCCCGTTCCAGGAACACCCGGCGGGCCGCGGCCAGCAGCAGGGCGCGGTTGCGGTCGTTCTGTTCGGCGCGAGACAGGCGAGGACTCATACCGAGGATATTTAAATACCGTCGGTATCTTTGTCAAGGGCCCGCGGCGGGAATGGGAGAGGTGGGACGGGAGTGGCGGGCCAGGGGTCAGGGGACGGTGAGGACCTGCGGGCCGTCCTCGGTGACGGCCACCGTGTGCTCGGCGTGCGCGGCCCGGCTGCCGTCGCCGCTGCGGATCGTCCAGCCGTCGCGGTCGATCCGGTACATGTCCCTGCCGCCGGCCAGGAACCAGGGCTCGAGGCGGGGCCCTCGTTGGGGACCGACGGGTCCTCGTGCATGGACCGGCCGACGCCGTGACCGCCGAAGTCGGTGCAGATCCCGTAGGCCCCGGCGCGGCCGACCGCGCCGATGGCGGCGGAGATGTCGCCGATCCGGGCGCCGGGAACGGCCGCGGCGATGCCCGCCCGCAGGGCGTCCCTGGTCACGTCGATCAGCCGCTTGTCGGCCGGCCGCGGGGTTCCGATGGTGAACGAGACCGCGGCGTCGGCCGTCCAGCCGTCCAGCACGGCGCCGCAGTCCACGCTGAGCAGGTCGCCGTCGGACAGCTTGTACCGGCCGGGGATGCCGTGCAGGGCGGCGTCGTTCACCGAGGTGCAGATCCGCGGGCGTCTTGATCTCGACCATCAGCTCTGCCCCTCTCATCCGGGCACCTCCCTTTGCGGTATAACTATACCGGTATTACTATCACGGTATGGTCCGACCGCCACTGAGCCGCCTGGAACACGAGCGCGGGCAACGGCTCGGCATGCTGCTGCGCGAGGCGCGCGGGGCGCGCAGCATGGCCGAGATCGCCGCCGTCTCCGGCGTTCCCGCGGAAACGCTGCGCAAGATCGAGACCGGCCGCATCGCCACCCCCGCCTTCTTCACCGTGGCCGCGCTGGCCGAGGCACTCGGCCTGGCGCTGGAAGAGATCGTCCGGGCCTGCGCCGAACCCCCCGAGGCGCTCAGCGCCTGACGGTGCCCTGACCTGGGCCCGGAGCCGGGCCCGCGGCCTGCAGGACGTCGCCGATCGGCCGGGCGGTCCGCGCGCCCGGCTCGGCGAACCACTCCCGCCCCGCGATCAGCCCGAACAGCGGAACGGGCAGCCTGACCACCAGCCGGAACAGCCGGGCGGCCCGGCCCCGGCCGTAGACCGCGGTCCGGTGCGCGGCCAGTGCCGCCTGCTTCTGCGCCGCGAACCGGCGCACGTCGATGCGGTGCGTGATCGCGGCCCTGGGGGTGAACCCGGCGCGCATCGCCGCCAGGTCGTGCCGGACCACCAGGCCCAGCGCCCGCACCGGGGTGAACAGCAGGGCGACCGTCTCCCGCGGCGCCGTGCCCTCGAGCACCCGGACCGGCCCGGCCAGGGCGGCGGCCCGGGCGCCGACCCGGTGCACCATGACATGGTCCCGGTGACCGTACTGGCCCTGCGGGTCGTAGCTGAGCAGCAGGTCGGCGCCCTCCTCGCGGAGCAGGGCGGCCAGCTTGGCCGCGGCCTCGTCCGGGTTCGCGCGGACGAACCTGACCTGGCCGGGCGGATCGGGAAAGAGCACCGGGCCGTGCCCGCTGTCGGCGTAGCCCAGGTGCACGACCCGGGCCACGCCGAGCCGGGCCGCGCTGGCCCGCAGTTCGGCCAGCCTGGTCTCCGGGTCGGCGATGACACCTCGGCCTAGCCCGCCGCAGCAGGCCACGACCACGACCGTGCGATGGCCCTCGGCGGCCAGCCGGGCGAGCGTACCGCCGGTCAGCAGCACCTCGTCATCCGGGTGGGCGTGGAACGCGACGACGGTAGCCATCCCGGCCATCCTGGCAGATGTCGATCCGGCCGGCGGGCGTTCGCGCCAGGCCCGCTGACGACTTTGCGTGTCCGGATGCTGACGGAAGGGATATCAGCCATGCGGCTGATGCCAGCCGAGGCGGCATGGTGCAGAATCAAGATGTCCGGGTTTACGGGGAATCCGGAGTTACGCCTCACGGGGGTGAAGCGACATGACGAGCATCTCGCTGGCCACGTTGGCTAGGCGAGCCGCTGACCTGGGCAATCCGCTGCCCTGTAG
>WNGJ01002691.1_pt1 | contig 19610 bp, 14 predicted proteins | sample 5400611 | NCBI WGS metagenome assembly WNGJ01 (sample SAMN13153375, study PRJNA577476) | soil metagenome | isolation source: 40 cm soil or saprolite under Garry oak tree replicate 1 | place: USA:California | collected 2016-06-15
CCTACCTGCGCAACATCGCGGGCTGCCCACACCGTAAAAAGTGCCGCCACAGCGATGCGGCACGCGCGGCGTACAACCCCGGGATCAACTCCGCGCTCGGTCAAATCGCCCAGACCGACGCGGCCAGCCCCAACACCGGCTCGCTCGCCCTCAGCACCAACGGGTCCATCACCCTCACAGGTGGCGACCTGCGCGACCAATTCATGATCGGCGAAACGATTAACAAGGTCGGCCGCACCACCGGCTGGACTCAAGGCACTGTGAGCGCGACGTGCGCGACGGTCAACGTCTCCGGCTCGAATATCACCCAGATCTGCCAGACGATCGTCGAAAACTCGGTCCAGATCGTCGGCGCGGGGGACAGCGGTTCCCCTGTGTATACAGCGGGAAACGCGCTGGCCGGCGTCCTGTGGGGCGGGAACGCTTCCGGAACAATGCTGGTGTTCAGCCCGCTCAAGAACGTCGAGGACGAGCTCGGACTGCTCCAAGTCACGCCGTGACTGCGTGTCGCCACTCCAGTTCACCATTTCGGCCCCGACGCGTGCTCGCGTCGGGGCCACTATCCCCATCGTGCTGCGCTTGCACAATGCTTCCCACCGGCCGATCGAGGCGCACTTCCTCGGCCGGACGATCGTGTTTGACATCGTGGCCGCGCGCGACGACGGGTCGATCACCTGGCGCCGGCTTGCCAAGGGGGCCGGGCCCAGCATTCTCCAAATCCGCACCCTCGCGCCGGGGGAGACGCTGGAATGGCGCGATGTCTGGCACCCGCGCGCGCCAGGTCACTACCGGCTGCAGGGGGTTCTGCCGTCCGATGAGCCGGAGCCGCGCAGAACTCCCTGGGTGGACGTGACCGTCAGCCCTTAATCGTCTTCGTCACCTCATCCCAGCTGACCGTCGTGCGCCGGAAATACGCTTCGTTCGCCATGTGACAGGCGAGCGCGGCGTTGTGCCCGAACACGACGTCCTCGACCACAGGTTTCCGCGTGCGCACCGCCTCGAAGTAGGTCCACAGGTGCGGCCGCGTGTCGTCGAAGTCCGGAGTGCTGAAGGACACGGTTTCGGACAACGGCGGAGCCTGACCCGCTTGCAGGTCGTGGTCTTTATGCCACTGGGTCTGGTAGGCATCGCGCAGCGCGTGCGGGTAGCTGCCGGTGTAATAGCTGGGCCACCGATCGGTGCCGGTCTGCGGTGAGAACGTCAGGGTGTTGCCCGACACCTCGAGAACGCCCTTCGACCCCTGGATGCGATACTGCTCGGGCATTTCCGTTCCCAGATTCAGCCGCATGTAGACCGGTAGGTCGCCATAGTAGTAAATCGTCGCGTGCACATCGGGCATGTTCCGCCCGTCCTTCCAGCGCCGGATGCCGCCGACCGCCGCTGCCTGTTTCGGCGGCTCGTTGATGCCGAGCATGAACTGCATGCCGCTGATCAAATGGACGAGCAAGTCACCTGCCACACCCGTGCCGTATTCTTTCCAGCAGCGCCAGCGCGCGAAAATGTTCGGGTCGAGCGGCCGCTTCGGGACATCGTTTTGCCAGGTATCCCAGTCGAGGGTTTGGAGTGAGAGGTCCGGCGGCGGCGGGTACTCCCACGCGCCTGTCGGATCGTTGCGGCCGAGCCAGCCTTCGACCAGCGTGAGATCACCCAGCATGCCCTGTGCGAGCATCTCTTTCGCCTTCGCGCAGATCTGCGAGCTGACGCGTTGTGAGCCGACCTGCAAGATCCGACCGCTCTTCTTCACCGCATCCACCATCGCAACGCCATCGGCAGCGGTGTGCGGGTGGGCAGATCGGACCGCACGATTTCCTTGGCCAGCGTGTGCCGGCCATCGTAGAGATCGGCGGCGGCGGCGCACGTTACGCCTGGCAGCTGAATGGATGTGCCGAGGAGCCCCGAGCCCTGCATGCCGACGCCGATCATGCCAAAGCGCACGGTGTCGCTGGGCGCGACCCTCCGCATCCGGAACGGCTTGGCGGCGAACGAGACCCCGGCCGCTGCGGCGCTCAATTCGATGAATTCGCGACGGGACCAGCTGGACCTCTTCATGGGGGTGCTCCCTGAGTGGTTTTGGAGAGAAGATGTGCTCTGCATCACGCCGACGCGACCTCCCCCGGCGTTACAATTCGCCCCGTTTCGCATCTTCATACGCGATCACTTTTTCCACCGGCGCCCTTCGCCGCGGGTTACGCGCCCCCCGCGAGGATGGACGCCGCCCATGTGTTTGCAGACGGGACAGGCATGGATCACGGCGTTTCCGTCGCTGCCACGCGGCGCGCAACGTGGCGACTTTCTCTCCTGGCGCTGCTCCTGTCCGGTGCAGCGTTCGCGTGCGCCCTATCCGACGCCCTCAGCGGTCCCGCAACTCCCACCATCACGCTCCGCTATAGCGGCGACAGCAGTGTCGTCGTCGGCGACACCGTAGCCTTCGCCGTCACGGCGGAGATCGACGGCACCAACCTCAGCGCACCCTCCCTGCGCTATGCGATCGAAGACACGGCGGTGGTCTCCCTCACCCCGGCGGGCCATGCCCTCGTCGGCCGCCGTCGTGGTCGCACACAGCTTATCGCGTCGTTGGTAAGTCCGCTGGTGGCCAAGTCGCCGACGCTGTCCGTGACGCTGGATGTCGTGGTCGGCGCCGTGACCATTGTGCCGGCGAGCGATACGCTGACGAGCATCGACGATACGCTCTCGCTCGTCGCGCCGGTATTCGATGCTCATGGCGCTCCCCTGGATGGGGTGGCGCCCGTGTGGACATCGTCGGATACGACCATTGCCACGTTTGTCGCGCCGGGACGCTTGGTCGCGCGCCGCAACGGCCAGGTGATGGTGCGCGCGCTCGTCGACCGCGACACCGGCGTCGGGAGCGTCATGATCACGCAGCGCCTCGCTCGGCTACAGACTTCGCCGAGTACGCTTGCCTTGAGCGCCTTGACGGCAGAATCGACGGTTGTGGCAGTGGGTCTCGACGCCCGCGGCCACCCGCTCGGCCCGGTCCCGGTGAGCTGGACGAGCGAGGCGCCGACGATTGCGACCGTGACGTCGGGCGGTCGCGTCCGTGCCGTCGACAACGGCGCGACACGCATTCTGGCACAGAGCGGGGCCGTGCAGGATACCGTCACCGTCACGGTCGAGCAGCGAGCCCAGCGCGTCGTGATTCTACCCAATCCGGTACCTGCGATCGTTTCGCTCGGCGACCAAGTATCGCTGGCCGCGAGCGCGACCGACAGCCTCGGCTTTCTCGTGGCTGTCCCGAACAAGAGCCCGGGTTGGGCCTCGCTCGATCCCACCATCGCGACCGTGGACCGCAACGGCCTGGTGACCGGAGTCGGGGTGGGGAGCGGCCGCGTCGTGGCGGTGATCGACGCCGCGCGCGATACCGTGACGGTCCCCGTCGGTGATCTGCCGGCGACGGTGGTCATCCAACCCGCCACCGCGACGCTCGCCAGTATAAAGGATACGCTGCTGCTGTCGGCCACCGTCCGGAACAGCCGCGGCAATCTCATTCAGAATCCGGCGATCACGTGGCGCGCGACGAACCCCGCGATCACGCGCGTGGATACCGTGCCGCGCCCCCTGGCGGTGGCGGTCGGCGTCGGTACCGTGCGCATCATCGCGGTCGCGGGCGGCGTAGCGGACACGAGCGTCGTGACGGTGACGAACGCGCCGACGTTCCTCGATATCACCCGGGCTGCGGACACGCTCACGAGCATCTGGGACTCGCTGCCGATCCCAACCGTGATCCTGAACGCCCGCGGCGACACGCTCGCCGCGACGTCCGTGCAGTGGTCGAGCGACGCGCCGCTGGTCGGCAGCGTGAACGGCGCGGGACTCGTGGTCGCCCGAGACACCGGCCAGACCGTCGTCCGCGCCAAATACGTGAGCGCCCTCGGCGACACGCTGCGGGACACGATCGCGGTTCGCGTGTTCAATCTGCCGGCGTCCGTCACATTGAGCGACGACCTCGATACGCTCACGGCCGTCGGGCAATCACTCGGCTATACAGGCAGCGTGCGTAACGCCCGCGGCAATCCTATCGCGGGATACACCATCGCATGGTCTTCCTCCAACCCCACGGCGGTCACGGTCTCGCCCGGCGGCGTCGCGACCGCCGCAGGGCTCGGGTCGGCATTCGTAATCGGCCAAGCCGCCGGCCTCGCCGACACCGTGACGGACATCGTCGTGAACCCCACGCGCATCATCGTCGATAACGGGATCGCGATTGCCCCGCGGTTGGGAACCCGCAAGCGGCCCTTTGCCAAGATCGCCGACGGCGTGAACGTGGCGGAGACGGACGACACGGTCCTCGTTCGGAAAGGCGCCGCGCCGTACGCCGAGACCGTGGCTCTCACGCGGCGCGTCACGCTGCTCGGCGACGATTCGGCGTTCGTCGCCAGCGGACAGACCAATCCACTGCTACTACCGCTCATCTCGCACGATACGGGGAGCGCGGGGATTACGGCGTACACAGCGGCCACGGTCGTAATCAAGAATCTGGCCCTGCGTCACACGATCTCCGGGCCGGCCATCGATGCGCGTCAGGCCGACCTGCGCGTCGCGCGCTTCTACGTCAATCCGCCGGGGACGGTGGCGGCTCGGATCGGCCGTGGGATCGCCCTCGACAGCTCCACATCCTCGGCTGCCACCATCACGAGCAGCGACATTCGTTCCGTCCGCGGCTACGGCATTCGCGTGCGCGACGGCACCGGTGTCGTCATCGATACTGTTTATGTCGAGTCCGTGGACTCGCTGGCCGGGGTTGACGTCGGGGCCGGGATCCGCCTGCTCCGCGGCAGCGGCAATGCCGTCCGCCATGCGACGATTCGCGGCACTCAGGGCCCGGCCCTGCTCGTCGACTCGAGCGCAGGCGCGACGATCGCGGCGAATGACCTCGCCGGACGCCAGCGTCTCGCCCTCATCCGCTGGAGCACAGGCGCGACGGTTCAGGGCAATCTGCTCGACACGAGGCCGCTGGGCCTCAACGGCGAGGTCTCCTCCGGCGGAACGCTCTTCGAGTGGGCCGCACTCGAAATGCAGTCGTCGTGGCAGGCGGTCGTGACGGGCAACAGCTTCCGCGACCTCGGTGGGGCCAACCAGGATCCCTACAACGCCATGCGCTTTGTCCTCGTGCGCAACCCTTCGCTCCCCCTCCAGACCGGCGCGCAGGTGACGGGCAACTTTGCGATCGGCAGCCGGACCGGCATTCGTTCCGAAAACTCGAACCTCATCGTGCAGGGCTCGCGCTTCGATAGCACGCTGTCCGGCGTCATCGGCACCGGCAGCGACGTGTGGACGCTGCAAAACGACACCATCGACGCCACGCTGCAGAGCGGCTGCGTTCAGGCGACGAGCGCAAGCTCCATCACGCTGACGAGCAGCTGGTTCCAGGGTTGCACAGCAGGCGGGGGCGCGGCGTATGCAGTCTCCGTCGCGGGCGGGTTCTTCCGCGTGCAGCAATCGACGTTCCTGGACAACCGCGCTGCGGTCTCGTTCTCGGGGGCGAGCTTCACGGCTACGGGGAACACGGTATCCGGTGCCGGATTCAATCCCGCGCCCGGAGACACCCTCGTCGCGCGGGCGGCGCTCGACGGCACCGCGCCCCTGATCACGATCGTGCAGAACACCGTGACCGGACATCGGTTCAACGCGGGATTCCGGGTCGAGGGCGGGTCGTTCAGCGCGCGGCTCGATTCCAACTTGGTCTCCACCAACAACGTCGGCGTCTCCCTCGGCTCATTGTCGAACTTCAGCGCGCGTGACGACGATATCTTCGACAATTCAACGGCCGGGGTACGGAACGAAGTGGGGCCCGGCGTGAGTCTGCCGCAGATCTGGTGGGGCGATGCGCGCGGGCCACGGCGCCTCGCCGATCCCACGGCCACCGGCGACAGCGTCGCCGGCAACGTGACGGTCTCTAGCTGGAATAGCCTCCCGCTGACGAGCGGGTCGATCGCAGCCGCCCTGCACAGCGTGCGTGGCGACGGGCAAAGCGGACTTCGCGGCACGCCGTTGGGCCGGGCGTACACGGTGCGCGTGGTCGACGCGGCTGGAAAGCCCGTCGCGGGCGTGCAAGTAACCTTCAAGGTCACGGGCGGCGGCGGCAACTTCGGCGGCTCCGGCCAGGTGAAGATCACGACGAACGCGAGCGGTTTGGCTGAGGCCACCTTGACTCTCGGGTCTTCGCCGGGGACGAACACGGCAACCGCTACCGCGTCCGGTCTGAATACGCTCACCTTCACCGCGACCGGGACATGACGCGCTGTCCGCGCTGTGCCGCGCAGGTCCCGGTCGGGCTGCGGTTCTGCGGTTTCTGCGGAGCGGAAACTGCCGACCCCACCACGGAGACCGTCGCCTTCATGGCGCAAAGCGCAGATCCGCTGCTGGCGCAGATTCGGGTCGTCCTGGGGGGCGAATATGAGATCGAGCGCGAGTGCGGCCGCGGCGGCATGGCCGCGGTCTTCAAGGCGCTGGATGTTTCGCTGCGGCGGCCGGTGGCACTCAAGGTGATGCTGCCCGGTGCCGCCACCGGCGGCGCGGTCGGGGACCGGCTGCGGCGCGAAGCGCGCCGCGCCGCCGCGCTCGATCACCCGAACATCGTCCCGATCTATCAAGTCGGCGAAGCGGGCGGCGTTCACTACATCGTGATGAAGTTCATCGAAGGCCGCCCGCTCGCTGATGTCATCGAAGACCAGGGCGCCTTGCCCATCGCGGTGGTGGTCGCCGTTCTCCGTGCCATCGCGAGCGCACTGGCGTACGCGCACGAGCGCGGCACGGTGCACCGCGACATCAAGAGCTCGAACATCCTGATCGACCAGGAAGGACGGGTCTACGTATCCGACTTCGGACTGGCTCGAGCCGCCGAAGACTCCAAGGTGACGCCGAGTGGCGCCGTCGTCGGGACGCCGCAGTTCATGAGCCCGGAGCAGTGCGCCGGCGCGGTCGTCGGCCCGCAAGGAGATCAGTACTCCCTGGGCATCGTCGGATTTCAGATGCTGGCCGGGGAAGCACCGTTCGAGGCCAGCTCGGTCCTGGCGGTCGTCCAACACCAGTACTTCACGCCGCCGCCGGACCTCCGCGGCGTGCGCGCCGATGCCCCTGAGCCGCTCCTCACCATCGTCAATCGCCTGGTCGCAAAGGACCCCGCGCACCGCTACACCAACACGTCCGACCTCGTGACGGCACTCGAGACCCTGCCGTTCCATACGGAGGATCAGCGCGTCGCGAAGGATATCCTGCGGCGGCTGGCGCGCGGGTATCACGTTCCGATCGTCGAGACCGGGCAGCTCCCGCCGCTGCCGGACGCCCGCGATTCCCGCGCGGCGGCAAGCGTTTCGAACCCGTGGATGCGGCTACGGCCCCCCTCCCGCCTCATCGTCACGCTCGGGCTCGGAGCCGTCTTGCTGCTGTCGGGAGGATGGTTCGCACTCCAGGCGACGCGATCGCGGACTCCGACGGCCAGCCCAGCCGCGCCTACGAGCGCCGCACCGCCTCCCGTGGCGGCAGTGCCTTCCCCTCCGCTGTCCCGGGTTGCCGCCAATCGGCCGCGCCCCGCCGCATCAGGTCCACCGGGCCGCGTGCGCCTGCGCACCGAGCCGGCCGACGCCGTCATCTATATCGATGACCGCCAGGTGGGGGTCGGGACCGTGTTCGATCTCGAAGTACCGTCCGGAAGACGGCGGTTGCGCATCAAAGCCGCTGGGTCGGCGACATTCGACACGACGTTTCAGGTCGTCGCGGGCAACACCACGCGGCTAGGACTCATCACGCTCCGGGATCTGCCGTGAGGCGCATCAGCCTGGCCGTGCTGCTGCTTGTGATGGCCCGAACCGCGGCCGCACAGGGGAACACGGATGAGCAGCTGCAACAGGCGGCGCGTTATCACGCGGCGCTGGACGTCGAGCGCGAGCTCGTCATTCTTCGCCGCGTCATCTCACCCAATTCACCCTTCGTGGTGACCCACGACCAGCGCGTCCTCGCGTACAAGTACCTGGGTGCCGCGCTCGTCGTGCTCGGACAACGCGATTCCGGGATCGTGTACTTTCGGGCCGCGCTGGAACGGGACCCGTTCGTCGACCTCGAGCCGCAAAAATTCACCCCGGCCGAGCTCGGGGCGTTCAACGAGGCGAGGCGGTTGACCTTCGGGGTGGGGATCCGGCCGATCGCGTTCGACACGATCGATCCGCGCACCGAGCGGCTGAGCGTCATGGTGCTGACCACACACGGCGCGGACGTGCGCGTCGAGCTCCGGAGCGCCGGCGCTCCGGCGGGGGTGGTACTCTACCAGGGCATCACGGACGGGCCCAGAGAGCTCCAATGGAACGGTTTGCTCGCCGATGGCCACCTGGCGGCTGAGGGACGCTACGAGCTGTTCCTGACTGGCATCAGTCAGTTGACGCATCGTCCCGACTCTGTACGGCTGTACTTCAGCGTGCAACAGGACCATCCGCCACTAGAGGACACCGTGGCCGCGCTCCGTGCGGAAGACCTGCTGCCGGAGCAACGTCCCGCTGCGATGGCGCGGTCGGAGCTGTTCAAGGGCGTCGGCGTCGCGGCCGCGGCGCTACTCATTCCCAGAACGGTGGCCAACGGCGAGCTGCACGGCGGGGGGCGCTCGCTGGCGCTCGGCATCGCGGCGACGGCCTCTGTCGCAGGCGTTGCAGGTTTCATCTTTCGCCAGCGTCATCGTGAAATTCCCGCCAACATCGCCGCCAATGCGGAGCGCCGCGCCCGGCGAGCCGCCACGAATGCCGCGATCCGCGATCGCAATCAGGCCCGGCTTGCGCAAACGCGCCTGATTGTCGCTCCGGCCGCAGGGATCGGCCCATGACGCGCAGGCGATGCGCCCCCGTCTTGACCCTGCTGATGGCTATCCCGGCGGTTGCGGCCAGCCAGGTCTCCGTGCAAGCCGGCGTCCTCGTCGGGCGCGGCGAGCATCGTGTGGTCGACGACAGCGTGCTCGTGGCATCGTCGGGAACGCTGGTGGGAGGTGCAGTGACACTGACGCTGCGAGAACGCTATCAGATTCGCGGCGAGGCGTTGAGCGGCCGGCTTACAACCGCGGCTGGGGGCCTGGAAGACCACGATATCGCCGAAGCGCGGCTCCTCGGTGGGATGAAGGTGCGACCCTGGCTCGTGCTGGAGACTGGCTTCAGCGTGCGCAATTATTCCAGTCCACTCGGCCGACAACACTGGAGCGCCTGGCGGGTGGGCGCCGAAGCACGCGTGCCGCTCGGATTTGAGACCGTGACAGCCGTCCTGCGCGGCTACTGGATGCCGCTCGTCTCGGTCGCTGGGCTTGCCCGTCCGAATGTGGCGCTCGCCACCGACGTCGGCGTTGATTGGCGCGGACGCCGCCTCGGCATCGGCGCGCTGTATACCTTCGAGCGGTACGACTTCCCAGCCACCAATGCCGCGCAGCGCCTGGAAGAGCTATCCACCATCCGCGTCCGCGCCGAATTGTGGTGGAGCCTGGCGCGCCGCGTAGGTGCCCAGGATACGCACCCCGGACGCGACCGTCCGTAACTCGTCGATCGCTTCGGCGAGCCCGTGCGCTCCGCTCTCGTCAGTTACGTCGAGGTAGAACAGATACTCCCACGGGTGGCCTGGGATGGGGCGAGACTCGATCTTGGTGAGATTCAGGCCGCGCGCCGCGAAGACGCCCAGCGCCCGGTGCAGCGTCCCCGGTCCGTTTCCCAACGCGAACAGCAATGATGTCTTGGTCGTCTCGCCTCGTTCCGTCGCCGCAGGTTCGCGCGTGACGATGAGAAACCGCGTGTAATTCTCGACGTGGTCCTCGAGCCCCTCTTCGAGCACGGCGGCACCGTACAGGTCAGCGGCCAGACTCGATGCGATCGCGGCATCCGCCTCCACCTTCCCCGCCATCAGGTCGCGAACGCTGCCGGCGGTATCGTAAGCCGGCACCGCGACGAGATCGGGGTGGCGACTGAAAAAGCGCCGGCATTGGGCGAGGGCAACGGGATGTGAAGCCACGCGACGGACCTCGCGCAGCGTCGTGTGAGGCGGAGCGATGAGGCAATGCTTGATCCGCAGCTCGGTTTCTCCAGCCACGTGGAGCGCGTGCGCGCTGAGCAGATCGTAGTTCTCGTGCACCGACCCCGCGAGCGTATTCTCGATCGGCACGACCCCACTCCGCGCCGCTCCCGTTTCGACCGTGCGAAACAGGTCCACGAACGTCGCGCAAGGCAGCAAGCGGATGGTTGGCCCGTGTGTCTCGAGCGCTGCCGCATGACTGAACGAGCCGGCCTCCCCCTGGATGGCGACCGCGTCAGGCATCCGTCACCGCGCCCTCGCTGCTGCTGGACACTAAGCGCGCATACTTCGCGAGCACGCCCGACGTATAGCGCGGCGCCGGTGCTTTCCAGGCTGCGCGGCGTGCCGCGAGCTCGTGCTCGGACAGGTCGATGCGCAGCTCGCGCCGGCCCACGTCGATCGTGATCGAATCGCCTTCGCGCACCAGCGCGAGCGGCCCGCCGAGCGCCGCTTCGGGCGCGACATGTCCCACCACGAGGCCGTGCGTTCCGCCGGAGAACCGGCCGTCGGTGATGAGTCCGACGCTGTCGCCCAGGCCCGCGCCGACCAGCGCTGCTGTCGGGGCCAGCATTTCGCGCATGCCGGGGCCGCCCTTCGGTCCCTCGTAGCGGATCACCACGACGTCGCCGGGGTGAACGGCACCGGCTAGAATCGCCGCGAGACAGGCCTCCTCCGAGTCGAACACGCGCGCGGGACCCGTGATTTCGTGCGGGCCGTGGCCGCTGACCTTCGCGACCGCCCCCTCGGGTGCGAGGTTGCCGCGCAGAATCACGATGTGCCCCTGCGAGGCGAGCGGGCGATCCCAGGGGTGAATCACGTCTTGATCGGGGCGCGGCCGTTTGGGGACGTCTTTCAGTGCTTCCGCGATCGTGCGGCCAACGATCGTCAGCGCGTCGCCGTGCAGCGCCCCGTTTGCAAGCAGCACGCTCATGACCTGCGGGATGCCGCCGGCCCGATGCAGGTCGGTCGTGACGTAGCGCCCCGATGGCTTGAGATCGCAGAGCACTGGCACGCGCGTGCGGATCGTTTCGAAATCGTCGATCGCGAGCGGCACCCCGGCGGCGCGCGCGATGGCCAACAGATGCAGCACGGCGTTCGTAGACCCGCCGATCGCCATTACCACGGCGATCGCATTCTCGAATGCCTTACGCGTCAGGATCTGGCGCGGCGTGCGGCGCGCGCGGACGGCGTCGAACAACACCTCCGCCGAGCGAGCGGCACTGTCGGCCGTCTCCTGGTCCTCGGCCGCCATCGTTGAGGAGCGGGGCAGACTCATCCCCATCGCTTCAATTGCGGCAGACATCGTGTTGGCCGTGAACATCCCGCCGCATGACCCCGCGCCGGGACACGCGCGCCGCTCGATCTCGAGCAGCTCGTCCTGCTGCATCCGCCCCGCCCCAGCGGCTCCCACTGCTTCGAACACGCTTACCACCGTGAGATCGCGCCCCGCGTAATGACCGGGCTTGATCGTGCCGCCGTACACGAAGATGGCCGGGATATCGAGGCGCGCGATCGCGATCATCGCGCCCGGCATGTTCTTGTCGCAGCCGCCGATGGCCAGGAGCCCGTCCATACGCTGCGCACCACAAGCGGTCTCGATCGAATCGGCGATCACTTCGCGCGAGACGAGGGAGTAGCGCATCCCCTCGGTGCCCATCGAGATCCCGTCGCTTACCGTGATCGTCCCGAAGGTCTGCGGCATCGCGCCCGCCCGCCGCAGCGCCTCTTCGGCGCGCCGCGCCAGCCGATCGAGACCGGCATTGCAGGGCGTGATGGTGCTGTAGGCGCTCGCGACGCCCACGATCGGCTTGGCGAAGTCGCCATCGCGGAATCCCACGGCGCGCAGCATGGCACGGTTGGGCGCCCGCTCGAGGCCCTCGGTAATCGCACGGCTGCGGAAATTGTCGCTCATGACCGACCCTCGAGCGCTTCCACGAGAATCAGCTCTGCGATCCGTGCGCCCATTGCCGCGGTCCCGATGCTCGGCTCACCGGGTCGCGCCAGGTCTTGTGTGCGGGCACCCGCATCGAGTGTCGCCGCGATCGCACCGTCCACCGCATCGGCGGCGTCCGGGAGCTTCAGCCCGTGGCGCAGCAGCAGCCCCACGGTCGCGATGGCGCCGATCGGATTGGCGATGCCCTTGCCCGCGAGCGGCGGGGCGGAGCCGTGTACCGGCTCGAACAGACCCGGCCCCTCACCGAGCGACGCGGATGGCAGCAGGCCGAGCGAGCCGACGAGCACCGCCGCTTCATCGCTGAGGATGTCGCCGAACATGTTCTCAGTCAGCACCACGTCGAACGCAGCGGGATCGGTGACCAGCCGCATCGCGGCCGTATCGACGTAGGAGTGTTCCAGCCGCACCGTCGGGTAGTCGCAGGCGACGCGGGTGACGGTTTCCCGCCAGAGCTGCGACACCTCTAGGACGTTGGCCTTGTCCACCGACGTGACGTGCCGGCGCCGGGCGCGGGCTGCCTCGAACGCCACCCGGGCGACGCGCTCGATCTCGGTGGCCGTGTAGGCGAGTGTATTGGTCGCGCTGGTCGCGGCGCGTCGGCGCGGCTCGCCGTAGTAGAGCCCCCCTGTCAACTCGCGCACCACGAGCAGATCGACGCCGCGCAACCGCTCCGGCTTGAGCGGGGAAGCGCCCACCAGCGCTGGATGGACGGCGACCGGCCGCAGGTTCGCGTAGACGTTCAACAGCTTGCGCAGCGCCAGCAGGCCAGTCTCGGGACGCAACTCGCGGGGCGCGCTGTCGAGGGCCGGATCACCGACGGCGCCGAGCAGGACTGCGTCGCTACGCAGCACGGCGTCACGCGTCTCCTGTGGCAGCGGCTCCTTCGCAGCCGCCACGCCCGCCGCGCCGACGGGGAACGTCTCGAGCGTAAAGCGAACGTCGAACCGCTCGGCTACCGCTTCAAGCACGCGCACCGCCTGCGCGATCACTTCCGGCCCGATACCGTCACCAGGCAGCACCACGATGGAGTACGTCTTCATGCGTGCGCCCTTTCGTAGGCCGCGATGCGCGGCTCCTCGAGCAGCGTGCGTCCGATCTCGTCGAGGCCGGAAAGCAGCAGCTCGCGCCCGTACGGATCGGCGCGAAAGGGGGTGGAGAAACCGTCGTCATCCGACACCACGAGCTTCTCCAGATCCACCACGACTTCATAGGTGCTGCCGGCAAGGGGAGCTTCCGCGCGTCGAGTCAGTCTCTCGACGTCGGTCGCTGTGAGTTGCACCGGCAGCACCCCATTGCGATAGCAATTGGCGGTGAAGATGTCGGCGAATGAGGGCGCGATGATGGCGCGGAAGCCGTACTCCGCCAGCGCCCACACCGCGTGCTCGCGTGAGGACCCGCAGCCGAAATTGGGGCCGGTCACGAGAATCGTCGCGCCCTGCGCCGCCGGACGATTCAGCTCGAAGTTTGGATCCGCACGCCAATCGAAAAACAGTCCCGACGCGAAGCCGGTCCGGTCGACCGCCTTGAGAAATTGCTTGGGGATGATCTGATCGGTATCCACGTCGCGACGCGGCAACGCGACGACCTTTCCGCGGTGGCGGACGAACGCCCTCACCATGCGCGCACGTCCACGAGCCGGCCTTCAATCGCGGCCGCCGCCGCCATGACGGGACTCATCAGATGTGTGCGTCCACCGCGGCCCTGCCGGCCCTCGAAATTGCGGTTCGAGGTCGCGGCGCAGCGCTCGCCGGCGCCCAGCACGTCGGCGTTCATGCCGAGGCACATCGAGCAGCCGGCGTTGCGCCACTCGAATCCGGCTTCGCGGAACACACGATCCAAGCCTTCGCGCTCCGCCTGCGCTTTCACGCGCTGTGAACCTGGTACCACCATCGCGCGCACGCGCGAGGCGACGTGGCGGCCGCGCACAACACTGGCCGCCGCGCGCAGGTCTTCGATCCGCGCGTTGGTGCACGATCCCAAAAAGACGCGGTCGATGGGGATGCCCTCGAGCGCCGTTCCCGGCTCGAGACCCATGTACTCCAGCGCACGTCGCGCGGCCTGACGCTCGTGTTCCGTGGGAAGCTGCCCCGGATCCGGAATGCGCGCGGTGATGTCGGCGACCATGCCGGGCGTCGTCCCCCAGGTGACCTGCGGGCCGATTCTGCTCGCGTCGAGCTGCACTTGCGTGTCGTACCGGGCTCCGGGATCGGAGCGGAAAGTGCGCCATCGCTCGACGGCGCTGTCCCACGCCGCGCCACTCGGCGCGCGCGGCCGACCCTCGAGGTACGCGAACGTCACATCGTCGGGCGCGATCATCCCCGCCCGTGCTCCCGCTTCGATGGACATGTTGCACACCGTCATCCGCTCTTCCATCGACAGCCCGCGGATCGCGTCGCCCGTGTACTCGATGACGTGGCCGCTCGCCCCGGCGGTCCCGATTCGGCCGATGAGCGCCAGAATCAGATCCTTCGCCGTGACACCGGGGCCGCGGCGGCCCGTGATCCGTGCCTCGAGATTCTTGGGCTTGGACAACACGATACACTGCGTCGCAAGCACGTGCTCGACTTCGCTGGTGCCGACGCCCAGTGCGAACGCACCGAACGCTCCGTGGGTGGACGTGTGCGAGTCACCGCACACGATCACCATCCCGGGCTGTGTCGCCCCCAGCTCCGGCCCGATGACGTGCACGATGCCCTGCTCCGGCGAGGCGAGATCGAAGAGCGCGATGCCGAATTCCCGCGCGTTCGCGCCCAGCGTGTCTAACTGCCGCGCCGCAATCGGATCGGCAATCGGAAGTGACCGTTCCCCCGTCGGCACGTTGTGGTCCACCGTCGCCAGCGTGCGCTCGGGACAGCGCACCGTGCGCTTCGCGCGCCGCAATCCTTCGAATGCCTGCGGCGACGTCACCTCGTGTATCAGATGAAGATCGACGTACAGCAACGCTATGCCGTCCGCCAGCTCCTGGACGACGTGGGCATCCCAGACGCGATCGAACAGCGTCCGCGTCACGCTCGCGCGACCTCCCGCTCGGGGGGGGGCTGCTTCGAGGGTGCAGGCTTCTGCTTGGCGCGCTTGCCTTCTTCAGTCCACGGCATCATGGCGCGCAGCCGCGCGCCGACCTGCTCGATCGGGTGCTGCTGCGCTTTGCGCCGCAGCTCAGCGAACCGTGGCGCACCGGCGCGGCATTCCGCGATCCATTCTTTCGCGAACGCCCCGCTGCGGATGTCGGCGAGCAACCGCCGCATCTCCTCACGCACCGCCGGGCTGATGACGCGGTCGCCGCGCGTCAGATCGCCGTATTCGGCGGTATCGCTGATCGAATGCCGCATGAAGCTGAGACCGCCGCGGTAAATCAGATCCACGATGAGCTTCAGCTCGTGCAGACACTCGAAGTACGCCATCTCCGGCGCATACCCGGCGTCGGTCAGCGTCTCGAACCCGGCCTGAATGAGCGCCGTGACGCCGCCGCACAGGACCGCCTGCTCGCCGAAGAGATCCGTTTCGGTTTCCTCCGCAAACGTCGTCGCCAGGACTCCCGCGCGCGCGCAGCCGATGCCGGTGGCGTAGGCGAGCGCATTCGGCAGGGCGTTCCCGCTGGCGTCCTGATGAATCGCGACCAGCGCCGGCACTCCCCGCCCCGCTTGATACTCGCTGCGCACGAGATGGCCGGGAGATTTCGGCGCGATCATCGAAACGTCGACGCCGGGCGGCGGCGCGATTTCGCCGAAGTGGATGTTGAAGCCGTGCGCAAACATCAGGGTCTTCCCCATTCCGAGCGCCGGCGCGACGGCAGTTTCGTACACCGCGCGCTGCGCAGGATCCGGCACGAGGATCATGATGACGTCTGCGGCCTGGGCGGCCTCGGCGACGGGGTGCACCTCGAGCCCATCCACAACCGCCTGTTTCCACGACGCCCCGCCCGGCCGCAGCCCTACAATCACGCGCGCCCCGCTGTCGCGCAGATTCTGCGCATGCGCGTGGCCCTGACTGCCGTATCCGATGATGGCGAACACGCGATCGCGCAACCGCGCGCGGTCGGTATCCGCCTCGTAATACACTCGCACTGCTGAGCCCATGATATCTCCGGGAATAGATGGTGAGGCCCCCCTCTCCCGGAGGGAGAGGGGGGCAGTGGGTGAGGACGTCGCCTTGCGGACGCCGACCACATTCTGGAATTGCAGGAGCAGACTCTCGACCGTCGCGTCATCCGTGTCGATCGCACAGGACATGCGCCAAAACCCTAGCTGCCCTGTCGAATCCACGTTGAACTCGCGGACGGCCAGATTACGCCGGCGCAACAGGCCACACACGCGACTGAGCGTGAGCAGGTCGCTGCTCATCACCACCGTCAGCGTTCGAGAGGGGGCAGCGGTCATACCGGCGCCGCCTCGAGCGGCTCGGACAGCGAGCCGCCCGGCACGATCATCGGGAACACGTTGGCTTCTTGCTCGATCACCAGCTCGACCAGCGCCGGACCAGGGGTCTCGTTCGCCTGCCGCAGCGCGTCGGTGACTTCACCGGCCTGCTTCACGCGCCAGCCGGGAATGCCATACGCCTCCGCAAGCTTCACGTAATCAGGACTCCAGATCGGGGTGTTCGAGTATCGCCCGCCGTGGAAGAACTGTTGCCACTGGCGCACCATGCCGAGGTAGCCGTTGTTGAAGATCGCGAGCTTCACTTCGATTCCTTCCTGCACCATCGTGGCGATCTCCGCCATGTTCATCTGGAATCCGCCGTCACCCGAAATGGCCCACACCGGCTCGTCGGCGCGCGCGAGACGCACGCCCATGGCCGCGGGGACGGCGAACCCCATGGCACCCAGGCCACCCGAGGTGATGTGCGTGTTGGGCCGCTGGAAGGGATAGCGCTGCGCGACCCACATCTGATGCTGGCCGACGTCGGAGACGATCGTGCAGCGGCCGCCGGTGACGTCGGCGAGCGCTGAGAGTATCACGTCGGGCGACAAGCCGCCGGCAAACGCTTCGGCGCGCGGCCGCATGAGCGCGCGGATTTCCTCCCACCAGCGCGCGCAGGCGCGCGGCGCCACCACGGCCAGCAGCCGCTCGACGACACGACGCGCATCGCCCACGATCCCCACCGCGACGGGCACGTTGCGCCCGATGGCTGCCGCGTCCACGTCGATGTGCACGATCTTCGCGCGCGGGGCGAAGGTAGCGGTATTGCCCGTCACGCGATCGTCGAAGCGCAGCCCGATCCCCACGATGAGATCGGCCGCCTGGATCGCCTTGTTGATGTGGACCTCGCCGTGCATGCCGGGCATGCCGAGGTGCAGGTCGTGCACCTGCGGAAAGGCGCTGATCCCGAGCAGCGTCGTGATCACCGGCATGCCGGTGCGCTCGGCCAGCTCCCGCACCTCCGCATACGCGCCGCTGATGATCACGCCGCGGCCGATCATCATGAGCGGCCGCTCGGCGGCGGCGATGAGCGATGCGGCTTGCTGGATCGCGTCCTCGAGGTGCCAGGTGTCCGGTGTCAGGTGTCTGGTCTCCCCTGACCCCTGACACCCGACACCCGACACCTTGTATTCGGCCTTTTGGTTCTGGACATCCTTCGGCACGTCCACGAGCACGGGACCGGGACGTCCCTCCATCGCGACCGCCATCGCCTCACGCAGGTCGTCGGCCAAGTCTTCGATGTCGCGGACGAGCACGTTGTACTTCGTGACCGGCATCGTCACGCCGACGACATCGGTCTCCTGAAAGGCATCGCGGCCGAGCATGGGCCGCCCGACCTGCCCCGTAATCGCCAGAACCGGGGAGCCATCCATGTACGCAGCGGCGAGCCCGGTCACGAGGTTGGTCGCGCCTGGCCCGGACGTCGCGACGCAGACACCCACACGCTTACCGGCGCGCGCGTATCCGTCCGCGGCGTGCGCCGCGGCCTGCTCGTGGCGCACCAGGATGTGCCGCAGTCCCGCGTGGCCGTGCAGCGCGTCGTAGAACGGCATAATGGCGCCGCCGGGGTAGCCGAACATCACGTCGATCCCCGCGTCGACCAGGGTGCGGCAAAGGATCTGCGCGCCCGTCAGGAGTTCGCTCATCCGGCTACACGCCCCAGAAGTAGCTGTTGGACAGCGACGCGGTCTCGAGTCCGTCGGCGTGATCGGCCTTGTTCAGCGCGTGCACCAGCGCGCGCGCGCCCGCCTCGACGATATCCGTAGACGCACCGTGACCGCTGAGCGACTTCCCGTCGATCCGCACCTGCAGCAGGACGCGGCCCAGGCTGTCGCGTCCCGGCGTCACCGACTGAATGGACAGGTCCAGCACTTCGATCGTCCGGCCGACCGCTTCCGCAATGGCCGCGAACGCCGCGGCGATGGGCCCGTTGCCGGTGGCTGTCGCGCTGCGCTCATCGAATCCGGGACCGGCGACCCGCACGTCGGCGGCAGCCATCTTGGTACCGCACGTCACCTGCAGATGGGTGAGGTTGTACACCTCGGGCGCGTGGTGGAATCCGTCGTGTAGTAGCGTCAGCAGATCTTCATCGAGTATCTGCCGCTTCTTGTCGGCGAGTGCCGTGAACGCTTCGTACAGCTGTTCGAGCGTGCTCGCGTCGGGCTCGTATCCGAGCTGGCGATAACGGCGCTCGAGCGCGTGACGGCCGGAGTGCTTTCCAAGCACGATGCTCGACCCGCCCGCGCCGACCGTCTCGGGCGCAATGATCTCGTAGGTCAGCCCGTTCTGCAGCACCCCGTGCTGGTGAATGCCGGCCTCGTGCGCGAAGGCGTTGCGGCCGACGATGGCCTTGTTGGGCTGCGGGAACACGCCGATTTCGTGCGACAACAGCCGGCTCGTGCGCGTGATCTCCCGCGGATTCACCTGGCAGCGGAACTGGGCGACCTGAGGGCGCACGCGGCCCGCCATCACGATCTCTTCGAGCGCCGCGTTGCCCGCGCGCTCACCGATGCCATTGACCGTGCACTCGACTTGACGCGCGCCGGCATCGATCGCGGCGAGCGAGTTCGCCACAGCGAGGCCGAGGTCGTCATGGCAATGCGCGCTGAGCACTACGTTCGCGGTTTCCGGCACGCGCTCGCGCACGGCGCGAAACAGCGCGGCGTACTCCGCCGGCATTGCGTATCCGACCGTGTCAGGCAGGTTGATCGTCGTCGCGCCTTGCGCGATCGCGACCGCAACGACGCTGCAGAGGAAGTCGAGGTCCGAGCGGGTGGCGTCTTCGGCCGAGAACTCGACGTCGCCGGTGTATCCACGGGCGCGACGGACGGCGGCGCGCACCCGCTCGATACAGGTAGCGCGATCGATGCGCAGCTTCTGCTCGAGGTGCAGGTCGGATGTGGCGATGAACACGTGGATGCGCTTGCGCTGCGCCGGCTGCAGCGCTTCGGCCGCCGCGTCGATATCCCGATCGTGACAGCGCGCCAACGCCGCGATGGTGGGGCGATGGACCGCCGCGGCGATCTGTTGCACGCCGCGCCAGTCGCCCTGCGATGCCGCGGGGAAGCCGGCTTCGATGACGTCCACGCCGAGCGCGTCGAGTTGGCGGGCCAGTCGCAGTTTTGCTTCCGGAGACATCGCGTTTCCGGGCGCCTGTTCGCCGTCGCGCAGCGTGGTATCGAAGATGACGA
>WNGJ01007114.1_pt1 | contig 19608 bp, 17 predicted proteins | sample 5400611 | NCBI WGS metagenome assembly WNGJ01 (sample SAMN13153375, study PRJNA577476) | soil metagenome | isolation source: 40 cm soil or saprolite under Garry oak tree replicate 1 | place: USA:California | collected 2016-06-15
TCGAGGTCAACGCCGACGGCGTGCTCGGCGAGGTCGATCAGGGCTATCAGCTGCTGGAAGGCGCGCTCAATATCGGTCGCGGTGCGGTGGCTTCGGAGATGGTGGGCTTAAGCGAAGAGGTATTCGGCCGCACCGTCGGCTATCTCAAGGAGCGCAAGCAATTCGGCAAACTGATCGGTGAATTCCAGGCGCTGCAGCACCGCGCCGCCCAGCTTTATATCGAGATTGAAATCACCCGCGCGGCGGTGTTGAAAGCGCTGCAGACGCTGGATACGAATTTTGAGAATGCCGGCGCGGCGGTGGCGGTGGCGAAGGCCCGCGCCGGCTCAACGGCGACGCTGGCGGTTCAGGAAGGCGTGCAGATGCACGGCGGCATGGGTATGACCGACCAGTTCGACATCGGCTTCTTCATGAAGCGCGCGCGGGTCTGCCAGGAATTGTTTGGCGACAGCAACTTTCACGCCGACCAATTGGCGCGGATGAAGAGTTATTGAGGGTATGTGCGCGCGGCGCATCATACACAGTTGTCATCGCCCGGCTTGACCGGGCGATCCAGTACTCCGCAACGCTCGTGATCGACAGAAATGCCGCGGCGTACTGGATCACCCGCTTTCGCGGGTGATGACGAGTTGTTGCGTGACGGGCTTACGAGTTCAACTGGGAAGGCCGATCACCTGATCGGCGGGGCGTACTGGATGCCGCCGGCGTTCCAGAGCTGGTTGAGTCCGCGCGGGATCTTCAACTTCGACTCTGAGCCAACGTTGCGCTCGTAGACTTCGCCGTAATTGCCGACATGCCGGATAACGCGCGCGGCCCAGTCCTTGGTGAGCCCAAGATCCTCGCCGTAAGCGCCCTCGGTGCCGACCAGCCGCATCACGTCGGGCTTCTTCGACTTCAGCGCCTCGTCGATGTTCTTCGAGGTGATGCCGAGTTCTTCGGCGTTGATCATCGCATACAGCGTCCACTTCACGAGCATCATCCAGTCATCGTCGCGCTGCCGCACCACGGGCGCCAGCGGTTCCTTCGAGATCACGTCGGGCAGGATGACGTGGTCGCCCGGCTTGCCGAGGTTGAGCCGCAGCGCATAAAGCTGGGAGACGTCGGCGGTGAAGGTGTCGCATTGGCCGGCCTCATAGGCCTTGAAGACCTCGTCCAGCTTGGCGAATTTCATCTCCTGGTATTTCATGTTGTTGGCGCGGAAATAGTCGGCGAGATTGAGCTGCGTGGTCGTTCCGTCCTGCACGCAGACCTTGCTGTCGTTGAGGTCGAGCGCCGAGTCGATCTTGCGCGCCGCCGGCAGCATGAACCCTTCGCCGTCATAGTAGGCGACCGCCGGGAAATAGAGGTCGTAATTGGTCTCGCGCGACATGCTCCATGTCGAATTGCGCGAGAGGATATCGACCTTGCGGCCCTGCAGTTCCTTGAAGCGCTCGTTGGCGTCGAGCGGAATAAATTTTGTCTTCTTCGGATCGTCGAAGATCGCCGCCGCCACCGCGCGGCAGAAGTCGACGTCGAAGCCGGTCCAATTGCCTTTGTCATCGGGAATCGAGAAGCCGGGCAGGCCGGCATTGACGCCGCACAGGACGTCGCCGCGCCGGACCGTCCGCTTCAGCGTCTTGGTGTCATATCGCTCATAGGTGATGGCGGCAGCCGCGACCGCGGCAGCGACCGCGAGCCCGATCAGGAGGCCGCCTCGAAATGTACGCATGATTTGTCTCTCGCAATAATCGGAAGAAAATGACAGGGCTGTGAAAGGTGGTCGTCGCGGTTACAGTTCGGGCTTCTGCCGCACGATCACCTTGGTGCCGACCGGGACGCGCTCATAGAGATCGGCCACGTCGGCGTTGACCAGCCGGAAGCAACCGGAGGAGACCGCGGTGCCGATCGTATCCGGCCGGTTGGTGCCGTGGATGCGATACACGGTGGTGCCGAGATACATCGCGCGGGCGCCGAGCGGATTGCCGGGGCCACCGGCCATGAAGCGCGGCAGATAGGGCTGGCGCGCGATCATCTCGGGCGGCGGCGTCCAGTCCGGCCATTCCGCTTTCCGCGTAATGTTCAGCAATCCCTGCCACTGAAATCCTTCGCGGCCGACGCCGATGCCATAGCGCAGCGCGCGGCCGCCGCCCTGGATCAGATAGAGATGGCGCTCCGCAGTCGCGATGATGATGGTGCCGGGCGCCTCCGTGGTCCGATAGAGCACCGCTATGCGCTTGTATTCCGGGTCCAATTCCACGCTGTCATCGGGCAGAAGTCCCGGCTGGTCGCCGACATCCGGCTTCTGTGCGAAGCTCTGCGAGACCGAAAGCATCAGGCCGGCCGCGGCGACAATCGTCCAGATCAGGTGCCGAAATTTTGTCATCCAAGATTCCCCCCGTTGGCGGTAGCGATATTGGTCTACCATCCCCGGGGAACCACCGGAACCACCAAAATCGTGGTGCTCGGGAGCAATATATCGCGCCGGTATATCGCCTCGGTCATTTCGGGGCGATCCATAGCCGCAGGCAAAAGGCCACGAGGGCCACGGTCCCAACCCCGCCGAGCCAGAGGGCCGCGAACCACAACAGCCGCTGCGCCAGCGGCCGCGGATTTGGCTCGAGGCCCATCAATGATAGCCGCTCCCGGCCCTTACCTTGCCTCGGAACACCCAATAGGCCCACGCCGTATAACCGAGAATCAGCGGCACCAGCACCGCCACGCCGAACAGCATGAAGACCTGGCTGTTCTGCGGCGATGCCGCCTGCCAGATGGTGATGCTCTGCGGTACGATATAGGGGTACATGCTGATGCCGAGGCCGGCATAGGACAGCGCAAACAGCGCCAGCGTCAGAAAGAACGGCTGGTTGTCCAGTTTGGTGGCGAGGCTGCGCAGCAGCAGAACGGTAACGCCGGCCACTGCAACCGGGACCGGTGCGGTCAGGATGATGTTGGGCCAGGTGAACCAGCGCTGGGTATACTGGATATGAAGGAACGGCGTGGCGATGCTGACCGCGACGATCGCGCCCAGCATCGCGAACAGCAGCGACCAGCTCAAGCCATAGGCTTTGTCGCGAAGTTCGCCCTCGGTCTTCAGCACCAGCCACGTCGCGCCAAGCAGCGCATAGCCGATGACTAGCGCCAGCCCGGTCAGGATGCTGAACGGCGTCAGCCAGTCCCACCAGCCGCCGGCATAATGCCGTCCTTCGACATGCACGCCCTGCAGGATGGCGCCAAGCGCAATTCCCTGCGCCAGCGTCGCCAGCAACGATCCACCGGCGAACGCGATATCCCAGCGGTTTCGTTTAGTCAGCGTCCGCCAGCGAAATTCGAAGGCAACGCCGCGAAAGATCAGGCCGATCAGCATCGCGATCATCGGGGTGTACAGCGCCGGCATCAGTACCGCATAGGCCAGCGGAAACGCCGCCATCATGCCGCCGCCGCCGAGCACCAGCCAGGTTTCGTTGCCGTCCCATACCGGCGCGACGCTGTTCATGATCACATCGCGGTCGGCCTTGTTGGGAAACAGCGGAAACAGGATGCCGAGGCCGAGATCGAACCCATCCATCACCACATAGACAAAGACCGCAAACGCGATGATGAACGCCCAGATGATGGCGATGTCGATGCTGCCGGTCATCAGGCGGCTCCTTCGGTTGCCACACCGGCTGCCGGCGTGATGCCGGCGGCGCGGGCCGGGATGTCGCTTTGCGGTCCCTGCTCGCCGTGATGCGGCGGCGCTGCCATCATCCGCAGGATGTAGATGACTCCTGCGGAGAATACCGCGAAATAGACGATGACAAAGGCGATCAAGGACGAGCCGACTGCGGGAGCCGCGAGCGGCGAGGCGGATTCAACCGTGCGCAACAGGCCGTAGACCGTGAACGGCTGCCGCCCGGTCTCGGTGGTGATCCAGCCCGCCAGCACCGCGATGAAGCCCGCTGGGCCCATCGCCATCGCAAAGCCGTGCAGCAGCCGGGAATCGTAGAGTGCGTCGCGCCAGCGCGCCCACAGGCTGAACAGGCCCAGCCCCATCATCAGGAATCCCATTCCGACCATGACCCGGAACGACCAGAAGGTGATCGGCACCGGCGGCCAGTTCTGGCGCGGCACGGTGTCGAGGCCGGCCAGCGGCGCGTCCGGAGAATGCTTGAGAATCAGCGAACCGAGCTTTGGAACTTCGATGGCGTAGTTGACCTTGCCGGCGGCCTGATCGGGCAGGCCGAACAATATCAGCGGCGCGCCGTCCTTGTGGCTTTCGAAATGGCCCTCCATCGCCATGATCTTGGTGGGCTGATGCTCCAGCGTGTTGAGGCCGTGCTGATCGCCGGCGAGAATCTGGATCGGCGCCACCAGCGCGGCCATCCACATCGCCATCGAAAACATCACCCGCGGTCCGGCGAGATGCGAATCGCGCATCAGGTGATACGCGCCGACGGCGCCGACCACGAGCGCGGTGGTGAGATAGGCCGCCAGCACCATGTGCACCAGGCGATAGGGAAACGACGGATTGAAAATCAGCTTGAGCCAGTCGGCGGCGACGAACTGCCCGTCGGCATTGACGGCGTAGCCGGTCGGCGTCTGCATCCAGGAATTGGCGGAGAGGATCCAGAACGCCGAGATCAGCGTGCCGATGGCGACCATCAGGGTCGCGAGAAAGTGCAGGCTGTGACCGACCCGCTCCAGCCCGAACAACATCACGCCGAGGAAGCCGGCTTCGAGGAAGAAGGCGGTGAGCACCTCATAGGCCATCAGCGGGCCAAGCACCGGGCCGGTCTTGTCGGAAAATGCCGCCCAGTTGGTGCCGAACTGGTAGGACATCACGATGCCCGACACGACGCCCATGCCGAACGCGACCGCGAAAATCTTCAGCCAATAATTGAACAGATTGATGAAAACTTCGCGTCCGCTCCACAACCAGAGCGCTTCAAGCACGGCGAGATAGCTTGCAAGTCCGATCGAGAAGGCGGGAAATACGATGTGAAACGACATCGTGAACGCAAACTGCGCCCGAGCCAGCACTACGGCATCAAAGCTCTCGAACATCGGCATCACTCATCGCGAGCGGATTGGAGGCCGATGTTATCATGCGGAGTCTTGCGAGGGTACCGCGCAGTTCGCGGAACCGCTCAGCTATTGGCGTTGAGCAGGCGCGCGATGGTGCGATCGATCTGCTCGTACTGGCCTTCGCCGTCGTGCTGGAACACGATTTTTCCGCTTTGATCGACAATATATTGCGCCGGCCAATACTGGTTGCGGTACGCGTTCCAGGTTTGCGAGTCGTTGTCTTGCGCGACCGGATAGGTGATGCCATGCCGCTTCAGCGCGGCCTGCACGTTGGATGCGGATCGTTCGAACGGGAACTCCGGCGTGTGGACGCCGACCACGACCAGGCCACGGTCCTTGTATTTCGCATAGAGCTCGGTGACACGCGGCAGCGTATTGACGCAACTGACGCAGCCATAGGTCCAGAAATCCACCAGCACCACTTTGCCGCGCAGATCCGCGATCTTGAGCGGCGCGGAATTGAACCAGTTGTTGATGCCGGCAAAATCGGGCGCGGTGCCCTGTACCGCGGCGACCGCGAACGGAGCCGGCTGGTCGCGCGCCAACTCGCCGGCAATGCCGGGGAGGGCTGTGCCGATCAGGCAGAGGGCCGCCACGGTGGCGGATGTGACGAGCGATCGCAGGGTCATGGAAGTCTCCTTGGTTGATTTACAGGCCGATCTGGCCGTTGGGGTAGAATCCTGTCAGCCACGCCACGATCAGCGTGTCGTATTGAAAATAGGACGCGACCGCGAAGGCGATCACGACCACGCCAAACCCCTGCTGCAGCCGGGGCGAGATGCGCGCGATGCTGCGAACGCGGGTGGTGATGGCCTGTCCGCCATAGGCGATCGCCAGCATCGGGATCGCAGCGCCGATCGCGTAGACCACGAGCAGCACGCTCGCCCATGTGCTGTCTTTGGAGGCCGCCACGATGGTGAGGATCGAACCGAGCACCGGGCCGGCGCAGGGCGTCCAGACCAGGCCCAGGGTCGTGCCGAGGACAAAGCCGCCGATGTTGCCCTGGCGGGACCCGGTGCCGCTTGCGGAGCTGGCGTTGGTGAGCCCGCCGATCCGGACCGAAAGCCATTCGAACGGCGTCGGCCAGATCATCAGCAGCCCGAAGCCGATGAGCAGAATTGCCGCGCCGGTGCGCAGCACATTCGGATCGAAGTCGAAAATGCGCGTGATCGCACTCAGCAGCAAGGCCACGGCCGAAAACGACAGCACAAAGCCGAGCGCGATCATGGCCGGACGGGCTTTGCCGCTATGGCCGACCGATGCGCCGAGCAGGATTGGCAGCACCGGCAGCGTACAGGGCGCGGCGATGGTGACGACACCCGCAAGCAGGGCGAGAACGAGATTGAACATCTAATAGGACCCGTCGAATGATCTCGTCCGGTCCTTGCGGCCGCACGAGCGCTCTTGGGTCTTCGGAATGTCGAGGCGAAGCGTTACCTTAGTCGCCTAAGGGGGGTGTCACTAGTTCGTGAGGCCCGTGTGAGTGAATCCAAACGCCACGCCGCAACCACGGCCGCAAAAACAGAGCGACCCGGAGGGGGGCATCCCATCCGGGTCGTTGGAGGTAACTTGGGAGGTTAAACACGTAGTCGGTCAGAAACTCGGTCAGTTACAAGCTTGGTCGAATCAGAAGCCTGCATTCAGCGGGTGGTCTCGGACAGCGAGGCCAAGGTACAGATTGCGCCGAGCGGCATGATGAAAAAGCGGAAGGACGGTTTCAACATGTTCTCACGCCTCTCTGGCTCGCGTTCGTCGTTGCTGGTTGTGGTGTAACAGCCAAGTTTTTCGGGCGGATGTCGCGAATTGTTTCAATTGTTTCGTGAACGGTAACCATTTCGCAAACCCGGACTGCCGGGGTCGGCGGCCAAGCCAACCCTCAATTCGTTGAAATAATTGAAATTTTTACGCGGCTAGGCTGCCGATGCCGGCGACCTTGAGCAGGTCGGCGAGCTGCTTGCGGGCATAAAACATCCGGGTCTTCACCGTGCTCTGGGGAATGCCGATGATCGCGCCGGCCTCTTCCACCGACTTCTCGTGGTAGTAGACCAGATTGATGATCTCGCGGTGCGCCGGCGACAGCTTGGCCACGCAGGCGCGCAGAATCGCGCTGGTGGTGCTGCGGTCCAGTGAATCCTCGGGGGTGTCGGCCTCGTCGGCGATCTCAAGGACATCCTCCTGATCGATGTCCTCGTGCCGACGCTGGCGCAGTGCCGTCAGGGCCTTGAAACGGGCGATCGACAGCAGCCAGGTGGAGACCTGGGAACGGCCTTCGAATTGGCTGGCGGTACGCCAGACGTCGAGGAAGACCTGGCTGACAAGATCTTCCGCCATCGTGGCGTCGCGCGCAATGCGCAGCACGAAGCGGTAGACCCGCACATTGTGACGGGCGTAGAGGGTATGCATCGCGGTCCGGCCGCCAGCGGCAATGTTTTCCAGCAGCATTTCGTCCGAGGTCGCCTGGGCAGCGGCGATGCCCTGGTGGGCTGCGGCGTTGATAGCAATGACGTTCTGCATGACTGGCTCCCACTATTCGCCGCTTGGCGGCGCCTCGTTGGGCCGATTGATAGCCAGCCAACGTTTCGGGACGTCTGCACGCAAAGGGGAAAATGGTTTCATGCCCCGGAGAATTGTTTCGTCGCTTCGTCTGCGACGAAACATTCGGAAGGGAAAGCCAAGCGATTTGAATGAGATAGGTTTTAGGCGGGGTTCGGGTCGGGGCCGCCACCGGCAGCGGGGAACAATTTCCGGCCGGGGCGGCGACGTTATTTCGAAAGGGCGGACCGTTCAGGGCTCGCACCAGGCCCTATTTGCTTTCGGCGGCACACGGGCGGAAGCAATATTCACGGCCCGGGCGATCGGTGCGGAAGGATTCGATGAAGCCTCCCTTTCTCTGGGTGACATAAACGGTTTTGCCGTCATTGCCGCCGAAGGCGAGATTGGTCGGCTCCGCCGCGCTGAGCTTGATCTCGCGCTTCAGTTTCCCGCGCGGCGTCAGCACCGCGATGGTGCCCTTCAGGATCCGCGCCACCAACAGATTGCCTTCGGTGTCGGTGCGCAGGCCGTCGATGCCAAAGTCATCGAACCGTTGCACCAGTTTGGGCGAGAGCAGCTTCGAGCCGTCGATCCGGTACGACCATATTTCGCGGGTATCGGACTCGCCGACATAAAGTGTCTGTCCGTCCGGGCTGAGATCGATGCCGTTGGTCGTGCTCATCTTGCGATCGGCCGACATCTTCTCACCTGCGACCGTGCCGTCGGCTGATCTTGAAATGCGCCAGATCTGTCCCTCCCGCTGCTTCCAGTGCGGGTCGCTGGCGTAGATCGCGCCGTCAGCCGCGATGGTCATGTCATTCGGCTGGTTGAAGTCGTCGGAATGGAAATAGGTTTCGACCTGCTTTCCGTCTGGACCGACCAGGAAGATGTTGTGTTTCTTGTAGTCGGCGACGAACATGCGGCCTTCCCGGTCGAACCGTATCGCGTTTCCAATGCTTCCCTCCGGCAGGACCGCGAACAGCTCCGATTGCGAGGCGCCCGCGGCCAGTTTTCCGATCGTCCCTGGTTTGCCGAAATTGACCACGTACAGATTGCCCTGCGCGTCAACGGCCGGTCCTTCGATGCCAAAGGTGTATTCGCCCGCGGGCGTGATTTGCTTGCTCTGAAAGGGCGTTTCCTGGGCCATCGCCGGCGATACGACGATCCACGCCGCGGCAAGTTCACAGAGGAACAAGGTTGCTCTGTTCGATATAGTAACCGTTCGCATCCGTGCACTCACCGTTCAAATAAAGGTCGGCCGGACGGTAGATGCGGCTGAAGGTTGGCTTTTCCTTCGGATGCCTGTCGACGACAACCGCGATCATGTTGCTTGGAATTGCGCCGCATTCGTGTCCCGCACGGTCATGGAACTTGCGGTCGATCCGGCCCGGCTTGATGCGCATCCGCTGGCCCGGCACCATCTTGGCCACCAAAAGATCGACCGATGCCAGCAACGGTTTGTAGCTGGGCTCATGCGCCATCAACTCCTTGCCGTCGGGCGGCATGATCCTTTCGGCGCCGACACCATTCAGCCGCGTATGGAGCCGGCCGGAATTAGGATCGCCGGGATAAATCCATCCGTCCTGCGACAACAGAAAGCGCAGCACCGTCTCGTCCTTTTCCCTCTCTGAGATGTCCGGCTTCAATCCCAAGCCCGAATGACAACTCACGCAATGCTTCTCGACCAGCCGGGTCCGGATCGCTGTCAGCCGCTGGCCTTGCGAGGGATCGCTCTGCACAAACTTGACGAGCTCATCGATCGCCGGCTGCGATCGGACGTCGCACGGCAGCGTCTCCTGCGTCTGCGACGTCTCCGTGTCGATGCGGATGATGGTCTTGTTGTGGTCCTCGACGATCCAGATCGCGCCGTCGGACGCAACGGCCATCCCGACGGGAGCGCCGCGCGGCCGGATGCCATTGACCTTGTGCCACCCGGAGATCAGTTCGACAAACCCCGCGGCTGCGACCGGAATTTTCTGCTCGGTCTGGAACGGCCGGCTCGGATTGGCGGCGCAGTTGAGCCGATAACGCACCGGCGGCGGATCGATTTTCGGAAAGCCCCTGCTGTCGACGTCGTAGAAGATAATGCGGCTGCCAGCCGGCTGGTAGCCATGAAGTCCGACAACGAGCTTGCCTTGCAGCTCCGCAAATTTGCTTGCCTCGTAATAGAACATGCTGAGCGGCGAGGCATGCGGTGGCAGCAGCGAAAACGGCTGGCGATAGAGCGAACTGTTGGCGCAGAGATTCCTGTAACGCAGATCGGTCCGCAGGAACGATTTGAATTCCGGGCTGGCTGTCGAGAGGTCATAGCAATAGGGCCAGCCGTAGTGCTTGCCCTTTTCGATGGCGTTGAGCTCTTCGTTCGGCTCCATGGGATCGAGCAGGTCGCGGGCATTTTCGCCTTGCAGGAACGCAAAGCCATCGGCTGGGAATTCGGGGTGCACCGCCAGCGCCATCGAGTTCCGCAATCCGCGCGCATAGATTTCGCGGCGGGGGTTGGGATCTCCGGCTTTCAAGGCGGAGAAGGTTCCGCTTGGCGGCGGCGTGAACATCCAAAGGGCGGCGAACGGCGCGGTTCCTTCGCCCGCGGCGCATGGCGCCGAGATCGGCTTCAGGCAGCTGTCGGTCGGCGCGCCGACACTCACAAAGATCCGCCCGGTCTTGTCGAAGATGAATGGCTTGAGCGGATGGACGCTCTCTTCTATCGGGGTGCCGTCCGAAAGCGTGACCTTTCGGCCGGGCAAATTCTGGATGATGTTCTCGATGGTGCTTTTGGGATCTGCCGCAAGCGGATCAAACCGGAAGATCGTTTCCGAGGTCGAGGCGTAGATTTTGCCGTCGGGGCCCGCTTGCAGCCCGAACGGAAAGTCCAGTTTGACGATCAGCTCTAAAATCCGCTTGCCTGGCTCGGCGACCGGATCAAGCAGCAGCAGCCGGCCCTGGCCGGGATTCCAGCTGCCCATGTCCGCGACCACGAACTGGCGATGTCCCGGAATCTGCACGATTGATCTTGGAAAGACGAGGCCATCTTCGCGGCTCGCGACAAGTCCGGCGCAATAGCCCTCCCGCATTCCGATCCGGAGTTTCGGATAGGCGTTGGGCGCTTGCCCGCAACTCTCGCCTGTCAAGGCGTATCCACTTTTGTGGCTGGGTTCGGCGTTTGCACGCGGCCATTCGATCGCCCAGGCCCACAGCAACGAGCCCAACAGGGATGCTATCGCCAGAGTGCATCTTGTCAGGAAAATTCCCACAGGGCCCTCGCGATCGGCACGGCGGTCGCAAACAAGCTGCCTGATCGCGTTCGCCGCAAGTCAGGCCTTGTCGCCGGTGGGCGAGAACAGATAGCCGCCGCCCCGGATGGTGCGGATCACTGCGGGCTTGGTCGGGTCGATCTCGATCTTGCGCCTGATCCGCATGATCCTGAGATCGACGGCGCGATCGAAGGCTTCGGCGTCGCGCGCATTGGCCAGCTCCAGCAGCCGCTCGCGCGACAGCACACGTTTCGGATTGGCCGCGAAAACCTTGAGCAGGCCGAATTCGGACGCGGTCAGCGGATGCTCATTGCCCTCGTCGTCGCGCAGCGCCTGCGCCTCGAGATCGAGCCACTTCGTTCCGAACCGCACCAGCTGGTCCTTCGCCGCTTTGGTGGCCGCGGCTTCCGCCGTCGCCACCGGCGCGCGTAGCGGGGCGCTGCGCCGCAGCACCGAACGGATCCGCGCCATCAATTCGCGCAACTCGCAGGGCTTTGCGACGTAATCGTCGGCGCCGAGTTCCAGCCCGACCACGCGGTCGATCGGGCTCGCGGTCGCCGTCAGCATGATGACCGGGACATTGGTGCGGCTTTTCAGGTCGCGGATGATGGAAAGCCCGTCTTCCTCCGGCATGTTCAGATCGAGCACCACGAGATCGGGCACACTGGTTTCGATCGCGCTGCGCAGGCTCTTGCCGCCGTCGCAAAGCGTCACGGTGAAGCCGTGCATCTTGAGGTATTCGCCGACCATTTCGCGGGCCGGTGCTTCGTCATCGACAATGATAATATGCGGGCTTTGGGTCATGAAATCTCTGTCGCGGGCAATGTGACGGTGAAGGTCGATCCCTGTCCCGGCCCCTCGCTGTTCGCGGTGACCTCGCCGCCATGCATGTCGACAATGCGCTTGACGATGGAGAGGCCGAGGCCGGTCGAGCTTTCACCGGCGGTGGGTTTGGCGGAGAGCCGCTGGAAGCGGCCGAACAATCGCCCGAGATCTTCGGGGGACAGACCCGCGCCTTCGTCGGCGATGCGGATGATGGTGTTGCTCTGCTCGTGGCTGACCACCGCCGATCGGGCTGTATTTGATGGCATTGCTGACGAGATTGTCGATCGCCTCGCGCATCCGGTCGGCATCGCACATGGTGACGAAATTCGGTGGCGCGGACACCGTGATGATCTGTTGCTTGTTGACGGCGAGCGGCTGGTTGGCGTCCGCCACCTCGCTGACCAGGCCCGCGATATCGACCGGTTCGCGGCGTATCGTGATATCGAAGGCGTCGGCCATCGCATCCGAAATCAGATGGTCGACCATCGACGTCAGGCGCCTTGTCGCGTCGCGGATGTGTTCGACCTGGGCGGTAACGCTTTCCTTGGAAGAGCCGGCGCTGATCAGCTCGGTCAGCATTTCGGTGCGGCCGAGGATCACGCCGAGCGGATTCTTCAGATCGTGGGCGACGGTGCCGAGAATTTCGTTCTTGAAGCCGTTGGCGCGCTGTAGCCGCAGCCATTGCGAGGACAGCCTGCGGTTAGCCTGCATCAGCGCGCGGGTGCGTTGGGCGACGCGGTCCTCGAGCTGGGTGTTGGCCTCGTGCAATTGCTGATAAAGAATGACGTTGTCGAACGCGATCGAAAGCCGGCTGCCGAAGATTTCGACCAGCGATCGGTCGGTATCGGACAGCGGGCGCTCCGCCTGCAGCAACACCACGACCTCCCGTCCGCTCCCAGTGCGCAGATAGAGAACGGTACGATGATCTGCGAATTCATTCTTGCGGCGCAGGAACGCCGCTTCCACCATCTGCCGCAAATCCGGATCGAGGGATTTTGACCCGGCCGGACCGATGAAGCGGCTGTAGCAACCCGAGCCGGCGAGCACGGAAAAATCGTCGCCGGGGGCGCCGCCGTCGCGCAGCACCAGAATGCCGGCGCAATCGACATTAAGGAGCGACGCGATCTGCGTCAGCACGCCTTCGGCGAGGCGTTGCATCGATCTGAAATCGTACAGGGTCGAGGCCGCATCGATGATGATTTCCAGCCCGCGCCGGGTCTGAACCATGCGCTCGAGCTGCTGATAACTGCGCAACGCCGCGGTCAGCGACGTGAACAGCTTGTCGGCGGTCAGCTCGGTCTTCGCCTTGTAGTCGTTGATATCGTACTGGACAATGACGCGGCGTTCGGGCGCCTGCCCGGGCTGACCGGTGCGCAGGATGATGCGAACGGTCTCGTTCCTGAGTTCGTTGCGGATGTACTCGACGAGATCGAGGCCGGCGGCGTCGGTTTCCATGATGACGTCGAGCAGCACGGCGGCGATATCGGGATGCGCATGCATCAGTTTCCGGCCCTCGGCCGCCGAATAGGCCGAGAGGATCTCGAGCTTCTGCCCATTGAGATTGTAGTCGCTCAGCGCAAAGCGGGTGCCTTCGTGCACGGCATGATCGTCGTCGATGACCGCGACCTTCCATTTGCGCGCGGTCGACGCTTCCGGAGCCGTTTCGGAATCGTCGATCAGGTGGAGGACATCGTCCTGTTCGGCCATTGAGGGGTCCCGTCGCTTGCTGGGTCAGTGTTGGCGGAGCCGCCCTTGGCGGTCCTTGGCATGATAATGCGAAATGTGGTGCCTTGTCCCAGTCTTGAATCCAGCATCATCCGGCCGCCAAGCTGCTGGGTGACGAGATTATAGACAATATGCAGGCCCAATCCGGTGCCGCCTTCATTGCGGCGCGTGGTAAAGAACGGGTCGAACGCCTGGCGCTGGACGTCCGGCGTCATTCCGGCCCCATTGTCGGCGAAAATGATCTCGACATCGTCATTGCCGCGGGGTTTCGCCGAGATCGAGATTTTGCCGGAACGCCCGTCGGCGAACGCATGGTTTGCGGCATTGAGGAACAGATTCGTCAGAATCTGCCCATAGGAGCCCGGGTAACCATCGATGATGAGGCCCTCCGGCACGTCGACCGAGAGCGCGATCGCCGCCCTTTTCAGAACCGGCCGCAGGCTGGCGATGATCTGGTCGGTGGCCTCGCTTAGACTGAACTGCCGGCGTTCGGCATGCGAACGATCCACCGCGACCTGCTTGAAGGACTGGATCAGCTCGCCGGCGCGATGCAGGTTCGCCACCAGCTGCCCAGCCGCGTCGCGGGAACTGCGGACGAATTCCTCCAATTGGGAGCGGCGCAATTGGCCGTTGGATTTCAACTCGGCCTCGAACATCTCCGTCCGCCGCGCGAAGCTGGACGCCACCGTCAGGCTGATGCCGATCGGGTTGTTCACTTCATGGGCGACGCCTGCGACCAGACCGCCGAGCGCGGCCAGACGTTCGGCGTCGATCAGATTTTGCTGCGCCGCGTTGAGTTCGAGCAGAGCGCTCTCGGCTTTCTCCTTCGAGGCGCGCAACTCATCCTCGGTCTTGCGCTTGGCGATGGCGTTTTCGCGGAACACCTCCACCGCGCGTGCATCGCCGCCAGGATCTGATGCAAAGGCAGGCGGATGCTGAGCGCGATCAGGACACCGGCGGTAATGATGATGCCGAGAAAGATCACCGCGATCGACAGCACCCTGCGGGAGATATCGCCCAGCGTGCGGTCGAAGGTTTCCTGGGCCTTCTGCTCGCGCTGCCGCATCTTGACCGACAATTCATCGATGGCGCCGATGGCTTCGGCCTGGCTGGCATCGATGGTATTTCGCAAGAGCTCGGTCCTGTTTGCGAGTTGTTCGGACAATTTCGCGAGGCCCTCTCGCAGCGCCACGGTCCGCGTATTCAATCGTTGCAGGGCCATGCGCTGCAGGTCGTTGTCAGCGAGGTCCGACATCACAGGGATGGTTTTCTCGATCGTCTCGGTATTGCGGCGGGCTTCCTCGGCCGACGCGCTCGCCAGCGACAGATAATAGGCGTTGGCGGCAACCAGCATGGCGGTAAACGCCTCGCGGGATTTTCCAAGCGACGGCCAGATCAGGGCGTCGCGGTGCCCGGTCGCGCCCTCGATGATCGAATAAAGTCCGGCCATGTCCCGGGCCGGGGTCAGAACCTGGTCCTCGTAGGTTTTCGAGATGGTCGCCTGGACGCCGCGCAGTTCGCCGAAACCGTTGAGGAAACGTTCGGTGACGTGCTCCAGCTCCTCCACCGATCCTGACAGCATCGGATCGGTCGACGCGCGCGTGGTGAGCGTGCCGAGCACTGCCTCGCGCAACAGCAAGATCTCGGCGAACAGTTCGGGGCTCGGCTGATTGATGTAGCGGTGGATCAGATTCTGCAGGCGGCTGGTTTCGCTCTCCAGCAGCGCCAGAATCTTGTCGGACTCGCGAACCTGCCGGACGTCATCCCAGGCCGACCCGAGCACCTGCGCGCCGTTCCAGATCATCGCGGCCAGCACCACGACGACCGCCGAGTTCAGCCCGGCAATCGACAGGATGCGCCAGCGGATCGGGACGGCGCGTACCAGCCCGACGATGCGGAAACGTCCGCGGGCGGCAAAGCCCGCCGGCTGTTCCGTAGCTTCGTTCTGCCGGGGTGTCGCCAAATCCAGTTCACTCCACCTTGCGAATTCGTTCAATCAGCTCGGCGACCGCGGGATCGCGTTGCGCCTTTGCGTAAATTCCTGCCATCGCGGCTTCGAATGGACGGCGGTCGAGGTCGGTTACGATCTTCACGCCCGCCGCTTCGGCTTGGCGGCGTGACTGCTCCTCGAGATCCTTCCACTTCTCGCGCATGAAGTGACTGGACCTTATCGCGGCCTCGCGAAAGATCTTGCGGTCCTCTTCCGACAGGCTTTCCCAGGCTCTGCGAGACATGATCAGCACTTCCGGCGGCATCGTGTGTTCGGTCAGGGTGTAATAGCCGGCATATTTGTAATGATCCGTGGTGACAAAGGAAGGCCAGTTGTTCTCCGCGCCGTCGATCAACCCTGTGGCGAGCGCGGTCAGGACTTGTCCATACGCCAGTTCGACCGGTTCTGCGCCGAGCGCCTTGACCATCTCGGACATCAATTCGGATTGTTGCACGCGAACCCGCAGCCCCTTCATATCGGCGATGGAACGGATCGGCCTGACGCTGTTGTAGACCGATCGCGCTCCGGAATCGTAGAAGGCCAGGCCGACAAATCCGTAGGGCTCGAAACTATTCAGAATTTCGTTGCCGATCGGACCGTCCAGCACCTTTTCGACATGCTCGATCGAACGGAACAGAAACGGCATTGCCAGCACATTCATCGCCGGCACGAAGTTGCCGATCAGCGCTACATTGGTGCGGTTGATATCGATCGCGCCGACACGGGTCTGCTCGATGGTTTCCTTTTCCTCGCCGAGCTGGCGCGAATGAAACACCCGCATCCGGTGACGGCCACCGCTGCGCTCGGCGACCAGGCGCCCCATGTAGCGCAGCGCCTGCACAGTCGGATATTCTTCGCTCTGGGTATCGGCGACACGAAATTCCCGCGCAACCGCACTCGTCGAGACCGCCGTTAAAGACAGCGCGACAACGAGCAAGACGGTCCGCGAAAAGTCGGCGCGGCTGTACACAGGCAACTTCATCCCCTTATGATGATGTCGATGGCGGGCGAGAAAGGTTCAACGGAATTTAACAGACCTCGCCGAACCATGGCTATCCTGCCGGCATCGTCCCCGGCACGGCCGATATCGTCAATTGTGCACTGCGACCGGGCTTTTCGGATTGTAACCGCCGGTGCGGGGCCCTAATCAGGGCGCGTGACACGCGGAAAGGCATTTCAACCGCGGTGGATTAGAATGATTTTATGGTAAAGCCGGCTTTGAGATTTTTGCAATTGGCCGCCGTCGTGGCGATATTCGCCTTCGCCTCTCCGGCCCAAGCGGTCACCGATATCATGTGGTGGCATGCGATGTCGGGCGAACTCGGCCGGCAACTGGAAAAGCTGGCCGCGGATTTCAACGCATCGCAATCTGAATACCGGATCGTCCCGAGCTACAAGGGCAACTATACCGAAACCGTGACGGCGGCGATTTTCGCATTCCGTTCGCGCAGCCAGCCCGCCATCGTTCAGGTCAGCGAAATCGCAACCGCGACCATGATGGCGGCGAAAGGCGCGACCTATCCGGTATTCGAATTGATGCGGGACGAATCGGAGGCGTTTTCACCGGCGGCATATCTTCCGGCGGTTTCCGGCTATTACACCGATGCCGACGGCAACATGCTGTCGTTTCCGTTTAACGCCTCGACGCCGATACTGTATTACAACAAGGATATGTTCCGCACCGCCGGTCTCGATCCGCAAATCGCGCCCAGGACCTGGCCGGAACTCGGTGCTGCGGCGAAGCGGCTGCGCGCTTCCGGGGCCGTTTGCGGGTTCACCACCTCCTGGCCCTCCTGGATCAATGTCGAGAACTTTTCCGCATTCCACAATTTGCCGATCTCGACCAGGGCCAACGGCTTCGGAGGCTTCGATGCGGTGCTCACGTTCAACAATCGGCTGATGGTGCGCCATATCGCACAACTGGCGGAATGGCAGACCACCAAGCTGTTCGACTATAGCGGGCGCGCCACCTCGGCCGAGCCGCGGTTTCAAAATGGCGAATGCGGGATCTTCATCGGATCATCGGCGACGCGCGCCGACATCAAGGCCAACTCGAAATTCGAGGTGGGCTACGGCATGTTGCCGTACTGGCCCGATGTCGAGGGTGCGCCGCAGAACACCAGCATCGGTGGCGCAACATTGTGGGTGCTGCGCGACCGCCCGCGCGCCGAATACAAGGGTGTCGCCAAATTCTTCGCCTTGCTGTCGAAGCCGGAGGTTCAGGCCGCCTGGCATCAAAACACCGGCTATCTGCCGGTGACCCGAGCGGCCTTCGATTTGACCCGGGCCCAAGGCTTCTATGATCGCAATCCCGGCACCGCGATCTCGATCGAGCAGATCACGCTGCACCCGCCGACCGAAAATTCCAGGGGCGTCCGGCTTGGATCGTTCGTTCTGATCCGCGATGTGATCGACGAAGAGCTGGAACAGACCTTCAGCGGCAAGAAATCCGCGCAAGCCGCATTGGATTCCGCGGTCGAACGTGGCAACCGGTTGTTGCGTCAGTTCGAGCGCGCCAATCCATAAAGCGGTCGTCCTTGCCCGGAGCCTGTATGGGAGAGGACGCCCGGGTCCGCGTCCCCTTCATGAAATCGATTCGCCAATCATGCATTCGCTGCCGAACCTGAAAAACATCGAGGCATTCAAGGCGTGGCGTGCCGATCCGTCGCAATGCCTGCCGGCCGCGCTCGATATCGCGCGCAGTCACGGGTTGCCGCATGAGAATCCACATTTGTTCACGACCGGGACCAATCTGGTCGTTGCCCTCGACGACAAATTAATTCTGAAGATCTTTCCTCCCGCCCTGCGCAATCAGTTCGTATCGGAACGCATCTCGCTGTCGCAGCTTCACGGACGCCTTGGTGTTTCTGTTCCGGAAATCGTGCTCGAAGGCGAGCGCGACCAATGGCCTTATCTCGTCATCACGCGCCTCTCCGGCGTGCTCGGCACCGAGGCGTGGCCCGCCCTGCCCGAAGATGAAAAGGAGCGCGTCTTGGGCCAGATCGGCGAGACCATCGCGGAGGTGCAGCGTGTACCGCTTGACGGCCTATCCAGCATCGAACCGCGCTGGGACCGGTTCATCGCGCAGCAAATCAGCGGATGCCGGGCGCGGCATGAGCGTCTCGGATTGCCGCGAAAATATCTGGACGGCCTGGACGATCTGCTGCGAGACGCTGCGACGCTCATTCCGCTGGACGCACCGCCGGTCATCCTGATCGGCGAATACATCCCTGAGAATTTTCTGTTGAGTCAGGAGACCTCGGGTTGGCGGCTGTCCGGGTTGATCGATTTCGGCGATGTGATGACGGGATGGGGCGAATACGATCTGCTTGGCCCCAGCGCCTTCATGACCGCGGGAATGCCGCGCCGCGTTCGCAGCCTGTTCAAGGGATTTGGCTATTCGAGCGCGGAGATCAATTTCACATTGCGGCGCCGGCTGATGGCGCTGCTGCTGCTGCACCGGGCCAGCGACCCCGTCCGGCACATTTGCATTGAGGGCTGGCAGCAGCGGGCCGGTGACCTGCTGGAGCTGCAGCAATTGCTTTGGCCGGTGTGAGAAGAGGTGATTGACGCGCCGAAAGGCGTCGCCCAACAAGAAGGCGCTAAAAATTATTGCACTCTTATTTGGCAAATATGCCTCTTTGTATGCAACGAACCCGCGCGAGCGCGGGCTGTCTGCGAAGACTTTCGATCGTTTATCGTGAACTAAATCAGCCGTTTAGAGCAAAATTAGGTATTCGTTAAGGTTTGGCACAAACCTTGCGACGCCGGTTCCAGAGCCAATTCCCTCGGGCGTTTGGAGCATCTCATGAAGCGTCGCGATTTTCTGAAATCCGTCTCTGGGGCCGCCGCCGGCGCCATGGTGCCCGCGCCCGCGATCTGGTCCGCAGCCAAGGCCGACGCCCGCTCCGAGACCCTGCTGATCGTTTCTGAAAGTGGCCCCAATAATCTCGACATCCACGGTACCGGGACCAATGTGCCCGGCTACGAGGTGTCATGGAATTGCTATGACCGCCTGATCACCCACGAGATGAAAACCGGTCCCGGCGGCGTGCCCTATTACGATCGCGACAAGATCAAGCCCGAGCTCGCCGAAGACATGACCGTTGGTGACATGTCGGCAACCTTCAAACTGAAGAAGAATGCAAAATTTCACGACGGCGCGCCGGTGACGGCCAAGGACGTCAAGTGGTCGCTCGACCGCGCCATAGGCGTCGGTGGATTCCCGGCGTTTCAGATGAG
>WNGJ01002206.1_pt1 | contig 19601 bp, 12 predicted proteins | sample 5400611 | NCBI WGS metagenome assembly WNGJ01 (sample SAMN13153375, study PRJNA577476) | soil metagenome | isolation source: 40 cm soil or saprolite under Garry oak tree replicate 1 | place: USA:California | collected 2016-06-15
CGTTGTCCTCGCGGTAGAGCTGACCCACGAGTCCGCGAAGCCCAACCAATACCGTATTGACCACGCCTTCGTGGACGGCTCGTATTTCGATACCAAGGAACGAGAGCCGCTTGTGAATACCGGCGAGGTCTTCCATATCACGCGAGAGGCGATCGAGAGCCTCGACGACGACGACGTCGAATGACTGCTCTCTTGCTTGAATCCAGTAGACGAAGCAAGCCACCGCGTCCCATGACGGAGCCGCCGGAACGCGCTTTATCCTCATACACTTCAACGACATTCATACCCTCGCGCGAGGTGTAGTCCCGACAGAGCGTGAGCGTGACTTGATCTTCTATTGATCGTTCATTTTGGAGGTCGGTCGAGAACCGCGCGTAGATCACTGCCTTCTTCATCGGGGGTTCGAATGCTGATCTGATCTCGTTCATGGTCTTCCCTTGCGGCCTGGCGTGCCAATGCCCGTGCAAGACGTAGAATCGCCTCATCCGGAATCAAGCGCAAGGGCAATTTGCGAATTCTGCGACGCACGATCAGACGCTTCGCTCGCAGATACAACGCCGCGCGATTGATTGGTCAAACGCTGGCGAGGGCATGGAAGCCTGACGGCGAACTGCGCCACCGATATCGGTATCAATTCCATCCATGCGCGGAGCATGCAGCCGTTTGCATGCTGTCGAAAGTTCAAGATTCCATTTGTCGTAAAATCAGAAAACGCAGCGTGCAGATTGGTCGACGGTTGGTCTGATCGCTTCGCTAAATCCGAGTCGACGTTGCAACCTAGGGCGCGATGGACAAGCTGTAGGATGCTTACTGCGTCAGGCTCCCAACCCCGGCAGGACTCGAACCTGCAACCAGATCGTTATGAGCGACGGGATAAAGGTCGCGTTCGTTGATTTTGCTGCGATTTCATTCGAGCATGATCGCGCTTGTTATGTTTCGGTCAGGGCGTTTCTGGTGCGGCTAGTCCGGGGCCGAAAATGAGATGGAGGAGTTGACGTCCTTCGCTTTCGGGCCGCCGAACCGAATTGCGTCGTGAGCGCGCGCGTCTACTCCGCGCCGCGTTGGCGCTCGCGATAGGCTCTGGTCTTGATGCGGTTGCCACACAAGGTCGACATGCACCAGCGGCGCGTTGCCGGCTTGGAGCGATCGAAGAACACCCGGCGGCACTCTTCCGCAGCGCACATCTTCAGCCGATCCAACGATCCATCGCGCGCGCCGTCATAGAGCTGGGCTGCGAGCGCTGACAGTCCTGCAAGCGCATCGTCGCGGACGGGCCGTAATGCGCCGCCTGCGTCGCCGCCGAGCTCGGCGCGAAGCGGGAAAGCGGCGATCGCCGTGTTGAGCGCGCGGGTTGCGCTCCTGCTCCGCCGCACCGCCGGATCATGCTGCAAATAATCCCGCAGCGTTGCGCGCAAGCTGAGCGCGGCTTCTAACATCGCCGGCGTGATTTTCGCCCCTGTCTGCACGAGCCTGCGCTGCGCCATCCAGGCGGCGAGGTCGTCTGGGCTTTTCAGCTCGTCATCCAGCCGGTGCTGCACGCCGTGGTGCGTGAAATGCCGCATGTCGAGCGTGTTGGCGAAATCGTAGAGATTGGCCACCGCATCGGGAACCTGGAACTGCCGCGACTGCTTCGACATGAAACCTCTTTGGAACACTATTAAATCAGTTTTACCGGTTGACGCAATAGACACTAGTAATATATTTTTAGTGGTGTCCAACAAGAGGAGCGCGCCCATGACCGCTCAACCCCGGACCTCGCAATCCCGCATCTTCTATGGCTGGTGGGTCGTCGCGGCTGCCTTCGCCATCACCTTCTTGGGCTTTGGCAGTGCCTACACCTTCAGCGCCTTCCTCGAGCAGCTTCAGCGCGACTTCGGCGCTTCGCGCGGTTCGGTGTCGCTGGTGTTCTCGTTGGCAGGCTTTTTGTATTTTGCCCTCGGCGTCGTCAGCGGCCCCTTGGCCGATCGTTTCGGCTCCCGTCCGTTCGCGGTGATCGGCATGATCCTGCTTGGCGTCGGGCTGGGGCTTGCCAGCGCGGCGCGGAACCTGATCGAGGTCTATGCGGCTTACGGCCTCGGTGTCGGGCTTGGCTGCGGTTGCGCCTATGTACCCGCGATCGGGGCCGTGCAGCGCTGGTTCGTGCGCCGCCGCGGCTTTGCCTCCGGGCTGGCAGTTGCCGGCATCGGAGTGGGCACGCTGGTGATGCCGCCGCTGGCCTCGCTCCTGATCGGCGCTCTCGGTTGGCGCGGCGCCTATCTCGTCCTCGGCGTGCTCGCGCTCCTTCTCGGCGGCGGGATGGCGCTGCTGATTGAGAATGATCCGCGCGGCCGCGGCCTCAATCCTGATGGCGATGAGCAGGCGGCGCAATCTGTGCGAGCGGGCGGCATTTCGGTTCGCGATGCGATCAGGTCGGGCCGCTTCATCAGCCTCTATGCGGCCTGCTTGATCTGCTCATTCGGCGTGTTCGTGCCTTTCGTGCACCTGGTGCCGTTTGCGCGGGATCACGGCATCGCCGCGTCCACGGCCGCCTTATTGCTCGGCGTGATCGGAATCGGCAGCACCGCTGGCCGCTTTTTCCTGGGAACGATCGCCGACCGCATGGGTCGCGAGCGTTCGCTGCTGATGATGTTCGTCGGCATGGCGGCATCGCTCTCGATCTGGGCGCTTTCGGCCAACGTCTGGTCCTTGGCCGGTTTCGCGTTCGTCTTTGGCGTGTTCTACGGCGGCTGGGTCGCCGTGCTCCCCGCCGTCGTCATGGATTATTTCGGCGGCCGCAATGTCTCCGGGATGATCGGCGTGCTCTACACCAGCGTCGCCTTTGGCACGCTGATCGGCCCGAGCGCCGCGGGCTTCGCCTTTGATCTCAGCCACAGCTACGAGCTGCCGATCATCGCGAGTGCCGCGACCAATATTCTGGCTGCGCTCATCGTGGCATGGGTGCCCCGCTCGGCGCCGCTACCGGCAAGGCCCGCGTGTCAGGGTTGAACCGGCACCGTCGCGCAAGCGAAGCTCACCACGCTTGCGAACGCCTTGCGCGCTGCCCTCAAAGACCGTGGCGTCCACGAAATTTTTGGCATTCCCGGAGATTTCGTGCTGCGACCTGTTCAGGGTGATCGAGGAAAGCAACATCCCGCCGAATTTCACTCTTAGCCACGAGCCAGCCGTGGGTTTTGCCGCGGATGCCACGGCGCGCTATAACGGCGGCCTCATCGTTGCGGTCGTGAGCTACGGCGCCGGCGCCTTCAACCTGAACGATTCGACCGGCGGCGCCTATGCGGAACACTCGCCCGTCGTCGTCGCCGGTGCGCCCGGCGCGGATGAGCGGACCAGCGGCTTTCTCTTGCATAATCAAGCGCGCTAGGTCGACACCCAGCTTGGGTGTTCAAGGAAATCACTTGCGATCAGGGCCGTGTTGTCCGATCCTGCGACGGCCCCCGGCGCAGATCGGATCACTCGGGGGTCAGGAGTTCGAATCTCTTCGGGCGCGCCATTTGCGTACAAAACCGCGAACATTCTCGTTCGCGGTCTGTTTTCCCGCAATAGCGGCCTGCAGGGTGTTCTTGCAGCCAATAATGCGAACAGTCTTGTCTCCGACCTCGATGGCACTGATCACCGCGCGGATGTCGGCCTTACGCCCGTTGACATCTCCATTTTCGAGCTTGTCGATCATCAGTCGCGCAAACATGTCGATCTTTTCCGCATCGACAGAGATTGTCGCGCCACCCTGCGAACCGGCCCGGTCGAGTGCCGCCTTGGCCCTTTCGCGTTCTTACTTTAGGACCGCAGCCCGATCGCGAAGGATGTCATCGAGTTCGATAACACCGTCTTCGATGCCGCGGTAAAGCCGCTTAAGGCGCTCTTCGGTTTCTTGAACTTCCTTCTGAAGGGAGCGGAGTCGATCATCAACGGCTGCGACGATAATTTCGTTGCCCGCACGGTCTACACGTCCGGACAGGTCTCGGTCGACGAGGAAGGCAAGCTGGTCGGCGCCGGAGATCTGGCTGCGCAGACGACGCAGGCCATGAAGAACCTCGGCCTCGCCCTGGAAGCGGCGGGGGCGACCTACGCCGACATCGTGAAAACTACGACCTTCGTCGTCGACTATCGCCCCGACCTTCGGACCGTCATCACTGACGCCAAGAAGCCGTTCTGGGCCGGAGAGCCGCCGACGAGTGCCCTGATCGGCGTCGCCGCTCTCGCGTTGCCCGATGCTCGCGGAAAAACCACACAATTCCTTGTTCATGCTGCAGCTTGGGCACGTAGATGTTGAGGTACATCCGGTCGATCCCCTCGACCGCCAGTTTAACGTGATGGCTGAGGATATCGGCTACGCTCTGTGCTATCATCGCCAAGGCTCCGGTCGTTCGGTATTGCCTCTCGAAGGCGTTTAGGCCGTTCATCGGTCCTACTTGAGCTTGGTTCTACCAACGCTCGTCATGAACCGGCGATCGGAGCCACTTTCCTAACACGCCTCGTCGGTCTGAGGCGGAGCCTCGCTAGTCTATAAGCTCTTTGAACACGCAAACCCACAGGACGGAATCCTTGGTGAACCCACTGGAAAGGATACCACTTGCGGAGGATAGACCTGAAAGTCTGGACGGTAAATCTGGATTGCGCGAGCGGCGATTTAGGCCTGCTTTCGACGAGCGAGCGCGTGCGAGCTGGTCGCCTGAAGCGGCCGCAGGATCGCGAACGGTCATTGGAAGCACATTGTGCAATTCGACGTATACTTGCCCTCCAATTGGGGGGCGACCCCCGGTACCTCGAGTTTGATACGACGACTGTCGGAAAGCCCTTCCTCGCTAGACCGGCCCAAAATCTTGAATTCAATCTGTCTCATTCCGGCCGGCATGGCTTGATCGCGGTGGCTAGGGATCGGTCGGTCGGCGTAGATATTGAGGTCCGGCGGCCAATGCGCGATCTCTCTGGGGTAGCCCTCCAGATTGCGACGCCCCGCGAGGCCAAACTGCTGAAACAACTACCGACCAGCGAAGTCCATTGTACCTTCTTTGACCTGTGGACTCGGAAGGAGGCCGTGCTCAAGGCATTAGGCCGAGGGTTTTTTATCGATCCCCGTGAGGTAGAGGTTGGAATTGGACCTGGTCGCAGTTACGTCAATTTCGACGAGCGGATTTGGACGGTAGAATCCCTAGCCATCAGCTCAAGCGTGACAGCAGCAGCGGCGATCGAGGGCAAATTTGACACGCCGCTTGTCGTGACGTCGTTCGAATGAGCCTAATTTGGAGTAACCAATCAGGTGAGTCGTTCCGTGCCGCGTTCGTGGAGCTTGATTGCGCCGGCGGCGCCACAGACTGTGCACGTTTCGGCGTGACGACGCCGACGGATAAGAGATGACTTCGGTCACCCTGAACGTTTGAAATTCGGCAGCGGCGACCCCCCGGGAGCGGTGGAAATGACCAAGACAAAGCTTCGCGTATTTCCTGCTATACCGCGTAATCAGGATTCTGCCAAACACATCGATGAACTGATGCGCGTTGCACGTTTCAGCGACCGAAATGGATTTGCTGGTGTTCTGTTGTTCGCGGGAAACGACACGCTTGTTGAGCCATGGTCTATTGCTCAGCATATTATGGCGCACACGGAAGAAAGCTCGCCGCTGATTGCTGTAAATCCAATCTATATGCACCCATTCACGGTAGCCAAATTCGTTTCGTCAATCGCGCTACTTTACCACCGCAAGGTCTATCTGAATATGATCACCGGCACGGCGAAAAGCGATCTGCAAGGGCTGGGCGAGCAGCTCTCCCATCAAGACAGATATTCAAGGCTGGGCGAATTCATACACATTGTGCGTCAACTGTTGGCCAGCACCAGACCCGTCACTTTTAACGGAAAGTTTTACACCACGAACAACTTGCAGCTACGCCCGGGCTTGCCGCCGGCGCTGATGCCGGAGTTTCTGATCGCGGGTCAGTCTGATGACGCCCATCGGGTAGCCAAGCAGATGGGGTGTTTGATGATGCAAATGCTCCCGCCAAACCTTGAGGAAGGAATAACTGGTCCTGGTGTAAACTTTGGGATTTTCGCAAGACAGGAGCGTGGTCAAGCAAGGCAGGAAGCGAAACTGCTTTTTCAAGACAGCGCCGAGAAGCGCGAGTTGTTAAAATATACGTTGGAAAATACTGACTCCGTTTGGAAACGACGGTTCCACGACGCCGGGCAAAACGGCGAACTTCATGAGAACGGTTATTGGCTTCTTCCCTTTTTGACATTTCAGGCGGATTGTCCGTACCTCGTCGGTAGTTATGTGGACATCGCGGCGAAGTTGCGTCGTTTCGCGGAAATGAACGTCAGCACGATCATTCTTGACGTGGTCGCAGATGAGCAAGAACTTGACCACGTTTGCAAGGCCCTTGCATCTAGCGGTGTGTTCTGATGCATTTGATGGCCGTGCATAGGGATGGATCGGAATCATCGGCATCCGGTGATCGGCTGAAGCCAGCGTGCGACGGAGTTTTGAGAAACCAGTGCGCAACGGAATTTGAATCGGCGCGACAGCAACTGACGCAGCGCTAGCTGTTGAGCATGGCCACCATTTGCGGCCTTGTAGCGGGGCATGTACATGAGCGTTACCCAGCTCTCGGATCGGGTGCGGCGCGAGCTGACGTATCTAAGCTATCCGTCTCGGGAGTGGACTGTGCCGCGCTCTCGGGATGGTGTCCCGGTCCTGGATGTGCTGATCGTTGGCGGTGGCCAAAGCGGACTTGGGGCCGCGTTCGGCCTGAAGCTTGAGCGGATAACCAATATCAGGGTTATAGATCGTAGTCCGCGTGGGCTCGAAGGGCCTTGGCGCCGATTTGCCCGCATGAAGAAGCTACGAACCCCCAAGGAAGTGACCGGCATCGACTTCGGCATCCCGAGCCTCACGGCCCGCGCTTGGTATGAGGCGAAGTTCGGCCGCCGGGCATGGGAGCGCATCAACAGGATGCCGCAGGAGATATGGCGATCGTATCTCGATTGGTATCGCGACGTTCTCGACCTTGTCGTCGAAAACGAGGTCGAGGTAACGTCGATCGAGCCTGCCGGCGATCTCCTGCTCGCTCATCTCCGCCATTCAGACCGGATCGAACGCGTTCATGCGCGAAAGATCGTCCTCGCAACTGGCTTTGATGGCAGCGGAAGCTGGCGGGCTCCTCGGCCCCTTGTCGCCAATCTCCCGGCGGAGCGTTATGCCCATTCGGCCGATGACATAGACTTCCGTAGACTTGCGGGAAAGCGTGTTGGCGTACTCGGCGTTGGAGCTTCGGCCTTCGACAATGCGGCCACCGCACTTGAAGCGGGCGCCGCTCGGGTCGACCTTTGCTTCCGTCGCGCGGATATCCCCCGGGTCAACCCACTCATCTGGATGAACTTCGCGGGCATGTTCGGCCACTTTGGAGAATTGACCGACTTGGAACGCTGGCGTTTTATGCGCCACATTCTGGAGGAGCTTCCGGTACCGCCCACCCAAGATACCTTTTGGCGTTGCCGGAGATTTGAAAATTTCGCGTGGCATGCCAATTGCGCATGGAGATCGGTTCGCGACGGAGCAGGCGTCGCGACAGTCGAAACCAACGCTGGCACGTTCGCATTTGACTTCATCATCTTTGCTACGGGCGTTGAGGCAGACCTCTCGGCCCGTTCAGAGCTTGCCCCGATCCTTCACCAAATTGCCCTCTGGCGCGACCGATTCACGCCTCCGCCCGGTGAGGAAAGTGAATTGCTCGCACGACATCCTTACCTCGGCGCGGCATTTGAATTCATGGAGCGGCAGCCCGGAGCCGCTCCTTTCCTCGGTCGACTGCACAATTTCACCTTCGGAGCTATGCCCAGTCTAGGTTTAACGGGAGCGGCTATCCCTGGGATAAAGTATGGTGTGCGCCGACTGGTGAACGGTTTGGCGCGGGACCTGTTCCGGGAGGATTGCTCCGCATATTATCATGACCTTCTCACGTACGCGGTGCCCGAATTGGAAACGCTTGGAAGTGCGTACGCATGGATCAGCCGCCTCGGCTCCGAAGCACTCAGCTTCGACAAACTGATCGATCAGCTTGACCCAGCCATGCTCGTCGCGCTTCGTGGCGAACTCCAGTCGCTAAATTCAAATCATGAATCTGCCGCCGCATTCTCCCAGCAACGCGTCCGTGCGAAGCGCGCGATCTCCCGGACGCGGCTCAAGGGAGCAAAAACACAAGTGAAACGGCGCCGGCGCGCCAAATGATATGAGAAAGGGACGGCGTTGTCGAAGACTACAAATAAATTGCCGCTCCCAGACGTAGGCGAGGCTGGCCAACGCGTCTTCGCCTGCCTCGGAGATCTTCTTGCCCACTATGGACGAGCATCGCCCGACCGCCCTGCCATTCTAGCGCCCGGAGGCGCAGCGCTGACATATGGCGCGCTCAGGGCCCGAACGAACGAAATTGTTCGTGAGTTGCGCGACTTCGGTATCGGTGGAAGTGACCGTGTAGCAGTCGTGTTGCCAGGCGGATCGGAGGCTGCGGTGGCAACAATAGCGGTTGCCGCTGGCGCGGTCTGTGTGCCGCTTCACCCTGGTTTTGCCGCAGAAGAATGGCGGCGCTATTTCGGCGATCTGCGGGTGGCGGCGCTCTTGACACACTCCGACGTGGATTCGGCGAGCCGGGGTGTCGCATATAGCCTTGGCATACCGGTGATCGATCTGTCGCCGCGACCTGGCGATGGGCCCGGCGCATTCAGCCTTGTTTGCCCGATGGCGCGACGCGCCGTCGTCGGCGAGTTGGCGACCGGCGCCGACGACGCGTTTATGCTGTTGACCTCGGGTACCACGTCACGGCCGAAGCTGGTCCCTCTGACCCAGTCCAGCGTCTGTCTGTCGGCCTACAATGTGGGCGCTGCCTTGGCGCTTGAGGCTCAGGACCGGTTACTGAATGTTCTGCCTCTGTTTCATGGGCATGGCCTGATCTCGGGACTGTTGGCTGCATTGGCAGCCGGGTCGAGTGTTGTATGCCCGCCCGCCTTCGATGCCGAGGCTTTCTTCAGTTGGCTGACGAAGTGTCGACCAACCTGGTACACTGCAGTCCCGCCTATCCATCGAGCGCTGATATCTGCAGCACGTCGTCGCAAGCGCGGTCTCCGGCAGTCATCCTTGCGGCTTATCCGTTCCGCCTCTTCGTCTCTGCCGACCGACGTGCTCGAAGAGCTGGAAGGACTTTTTGGCGTTCCGGTGATCGAGACCTATGGCATGACAGAAGCGGCGACCCAGATTGCTGCGAACCCTCTAGAGCAACGGAAGCCAGGATCCGTTGGCAAGCCCGCCGGGGCCGAGATCGCCGTCATGGACGGCGAGGGCCGGCAGCTACCCACCGGCGAGCACGGTGAGGTCGTTCTACGAGGCCCCACTATCACCAGAGGCTATGACAATAACGATGCCGCTACAAAATCCGCTTTTCGAAACGGCTGGTTTCGAACCGGCGATCTCGGCTACATGGATCCCGAGGGATATCTGTTCCTGATCGGTCGCATCAAGAAAGCGGATGTGATCAACCGCGGAGGGCAGAAGGTTTCACCCGCCGAGGTCGAAAAGGTATTGCTGAGCCACCCCGAAGTGGCCGAAGCCGTAGCTTTTCCCATCACCCATACGGCACTTGGAGAGGACGTCGCCGCCGCCGTGGTACTGCGGGCGGCGGCCAAGACCAGCTCACAGAAGCTCCGGCGGTTCGCGAGCGAGCACCTAGCGCGGTTCAAGGTTCCCGGCCTGATCCGAATTGTGCCGGCGATCCCGGATGGCCCCGGAGGAAAGATCATCCGCGGCGAACTCGCCACGATGCTTTCGATAATGTCGCCAAGATCGCGCGTCGAACGCAACGACAAGTCGGTGGCGCCCCGCTCGGAAGTTGAGTGGCGACTCGCCAAAATCTGGGCGGACCTCTTGGAGCTCAATGAGGTCGGGGTAGATGAAGACGTCTTCGCGCTCGGGGCAGATTCCCTGACCGTGGCGCAGCTGCTTTCGCGCCTTCGGGCGCGCTTTGGGATCGATTTTTCTTTCAGGGATATTTTCGATGCGCCGACGGTTGCGATTCTCGCGGCCCGCATCGAGTTATCGAAGAACGAGGGCTCCAGCGCCTCCCCTGCCTTGCATGACATCCCGACGGATGGCCGCAGCCTGCTGTCACGGCAGCAACAAAGAATCTATTTCCTGAGCACGATCGACCGGATCGGACACAAGTACCACGTGGTGGATGCAGCGCATCTTTCCGGGCCACTCGACCTTGACGTCCTGGAGGCGAGCATCGCCACGATCAGCGAGCGCCACGAAGCGTTGAGATCGATTTTCCTCGAACGTCTGGGCGAACCGACGCAAACGGTGACGACGGTTCGGCCGTGCCTGGAACGTCTCGACCTCCGACACTTGCCTGAGCGCAACAGAGCCGCAACAATTCAATTGCAGACAATGGAGTTGCTGCGACAATCTTTCGACATCGAAAGGGAGCCGCCGATACGGTTGCAGCTCCTGAGACTTGGCGAACAAGACCATGCGTTGCTGATCAAGCTTCATCATCTTGTGACAGACGGGTGGTCACAACGGCTATTTTGGGAAGAGCTCGAAGCACTTTATAGCGCCAAAACAAAAGGGCTGCCTGCCGGGTTACCTGGCCTTCCGGTCCAATACCGCCATTTCGTCGAGTGGCAGCGAGCGTGGCTGCGAACGCCGGCCGCTGAAGAGCAACTAAGCTACTGGCGTGGGCGACTGAAAGGGTTGGCTGAACTCCCGCTGCGAACGGACCGGCCCCATCCGGAGACCCGGACCGGGCGCGGCTCGAGGTCTCCGTTGAAGTTGTCGCGGGCCTTATCGGGCCGCATCAAGTCGTTGAGCCGAACCCACAACGTCACCTTGTTCATGACTCTTCTCGCCGCATTTCAGTGCCTTCTGTACCGATATACGCAGCACGAGGATGTCGCGGTCGGGTCGTTGATCGCCAACCGCAATCAGATCCAGTTCGAGCGGCTGATCGGAATGTTCGCAAATGCGATCATTCTCCGAACCGATTTATCTGGCGACCCCACATTCAGCGACGTGCTGCGGCGTGTCCGGCAAGTAACGCTGGACGCCTTTCGAAACCAGGAACTGCCGATCGAGGAAATTCTGCAAGCGCTTCATGTGCCGCGAAGCCTGGATCGGAATCCCTTATTTCGGGTGATGTTCATTCTGCAAAAGGCATCTTCGAAAGGCCTGGCCCTGACTGGACTGTCCGCTCACTTTGTGAACGTGGACCCTGGTATCGCGCGGTCCGACCTATTGCTCGAGCTCTTCGATGTGGACGGCCGTTTGGGTGGCTGGCTCGAGTACAGCACTGATCTCTTTGAAGCTGCCACGATCACGCGAATGGCCGTGCATTTCCGGACGTTGCTAGAAGCAATCGTTGCGAATCCCGAGGAGCGGATCTCTCGTCTATCACTGCTGCCGGAGCGGGAACGCAAGCAAGTCCTAATGGATTTGAATCGTACCCCGACAAGGTCCCTCGGCCGCCACAGCAATTTCTCCGAGAGATTTGCAAAGCAGGTCGAGCGCGCGCCCGATGCCACGGCCGTGTCCATCGGGCGGGTTCGGCTCAGTTACCTGGAGCTCTCAAGCCGGGCTTCGGCCATCGCAGATCGGCTCGGCCTCGAGGACGTCCGCCGTGATGAAGTGGTTGTCTTGTTCGCCGAACGTGGCATTGAACTCTTGGCCGCGATGATCGCGGTGCAACAGGCCGGAAGTGCATTTCTTCCCTTGGACCCGATGATTCCCGCCGCCAGGCTGGCACAGACCATCCATCACAGCGTCGCCCGCATCGTGCTGACCACGCAAGACTGCGCGCCAACGTTGCGAGTGGCGCTATCCGGGCTGCGGCGCCGGGAACGCCCGCGAGTCCTGATTCTCGAAAAGCTTCATTCGGTCATGCCTCGAGACCCCAGTCCTGCAGTCTACAGGACGCCCTCGAGCCTGGCGTGCGTGATCTACACATCCGGTTCGATGGGCGTTCCGAAAGGGGCCATGATCGAGCAGCGGGGCCTGTTCAACCACCTCCTTTCCAAGATAGCCGACCTCGAATTGTCGGCCTCGGATGTGATCGCCCAAACATCTCCCCAGAGCTTTGTCATTGCCGTCTGGCAGTTTCTTGCGGCGCTTATGGTGGGCGCGCGCGTCCACATCTGTGCCGACGAAGAGGTGCGGGACCCCGCGTTGCTCATGCAGGAGATATCGCGCGAGGGGATAACCGTTCTGGAGATCGTGCCTACGCTGCTGCGCGAAATCTTGCAGCCGTCCCCAAGGGAGGCCGCCTTTCGCGCACTAGGCCGACTTCGATCACTGATTTCCACCGGCGAAACCCTCGCCCCGGATCTCTGTCGTGATTGGTTCCGGTACTTTCCGGGCGTGCCTCTGATCAATGCATACGGCGCGACGGAGTGTTCTGACGACGTGGCAACAAATCGCCTTACGGCGCCGCCGACTTCAAGCGCTGCCGTGCCAATCGGCCGTGCCATCGCCAACACCCGCCTCTATGTGCTGGATCGTTACCTGCAGCCGGTGCCAATGGGGATCGTGGGGGAGTTGTATGTGGGTGGAATCAGCGTGGGTCGCGGATACCTCAACGACCGGGAACAGACCCGCCACAGATTCTTGCGCGATCCGTTTTCGAAGCGCCCCGGGGCGCGTCTGTACCGGACGGGAGATTTGGCGCGCTTGCGCTCCGACGGTATGTTGGAGTGCTTCGGCCGCATCGACCATCAGGTGAAAATCCGTGGCTGTAGAATCGAGCTTGAGGAAATCGAACATGTTCTGATGGAACATTCGGGCGTCCAATCTGCAGTGGTAATGGCGCGAGACAACATGGGCGGCGAGACGCAACTGATCGCCTACATTGTCGCTGTGACCGATGGGGGGCCGAACGCCAATGAGCTTCGCGATTTTCTCAAGACCAGACTTCCAGTCCACATGATCCCCGCAGGTTACGTCTTCCCCGATCGCATGCCCTTGACGGCCCATGGCAAGCTCGACCGCCCAGCCTTGGCGGCCTTCGGCTCGGGGCTCGGAGTGGTGGGCGGTGATTTCGTGGCGCCACGAAACTCTACTGAGGAGGTCCTGGCCGGCATATGGGCGGATTTACTTGAGGTTAAGGAAGTCGGCATTTTTAACAACTTCTTCGATTTGGGCGGCCATTCGCTTTTGGCCGGACGGGTTCTGGCGCGGGTCGCAAGTGTCTTGCGCGTGTCGTTGCCTATCCGGGCGCTGTTCGAAGCAAGTACGGTCGAGGCGCTGGCCCGGCGGATAGACGAGGCACACGCGACGCAGTCAACAGAGCCGTGGTCCGAGATTGCGCGCGTGGAAAGAGACGGTCCCCGGCTACTCTCCATGCGGCAGGAGCGCGTGCTTAAAATCGAGCGGGAGTTGCCGGGACTGCCCCAGTTCAACTTACCCTTCGCCTATCGGCTGCAGGGGCCGCTGAACGTCCCGGCGCTTGAACAGAGCCTGGTTGAGGTCGTTCGCCGGCACGATTCGTTGCGCACGGGCTTTACCTGGGTGGGCGAGCGGCCCGTCGCCTTCATCGCTCCAGCCTCCGATGTCGTTTCACCCCTCGCCATCGAAGATCTCGCAGCAGGGACATCTACCACAAACAACCGCGTCAAGGCACTCCTGCTCAAGAAGGCGGAGTTGCGAGCAGAGCAAGAAGCCTGGACACCCTTCGACATGACGCGCGCGCCGTTATTTCGGACGCGCCTTTTGCGGCTCGGTCGCGACGACCACGTCTTGATACTTATCCTGCATCATATCATCGTCGACGGCTGGTCCATCGGAGTCTTCTTTGAGGAGATCTCGGAGGTCTATTCCGCTTTAGCGGCCGGTCGCGAAGTGCAGTTGCCGGCGCAAGCGCTGCAGTTTTCCGACTTCGCTAACTGGCAGCGTCGGTGGTGTACTGCCGAGTTAGCGACCCGGCAGTTTGCCTATTGGAAGGACTGTTTGCACGAGGCCTCACCTGTTTTCCCCACAAATGTTGGCGCTGCAGGCGCGCTGCTAACCTCGCGCATTGCCCACGAACCGTTTCATCTGTCCAGTGACCTGGTTGTTCGTCTGAGCGCCCTGAGCCGCAGCCAAGGAGGGACTCTTTTCATGGCGTTGCTGGCGGGTTTCAAGGCTATGCTGTTGGCTCGGACGGGACGCGGTGACATTTGCGTCGCCACTGCAATGGCCAACCGCACTCAGCAGTGGACAGAGCGCGTTATCGGGCCGATGGAGAACACCACGCTCATCCGAACCCGAATGGATTCGGATCTGTCATTTCTGGAAGCCCTCAGTCGCGTGCGCGATTCTGTCTTGGAGGCCTACGCAAGGCAGGAGTTGCCGTTCGAGATTCTCTCCGCCAGGCTAGCGGAACACGACGATGTGGATCCAGCATCGCTTATTCAAGTGTTCTTCGTCCTTCAGAACGCGATTCGCCGACCATTTGAGCTGCCCGACATGGTGGCCCAATCGTTCGGAAGCGCTCACAGGGAAGGGCAGCCGGTCCTGCCCATCGATCGCGCCCGGCTTACGTTGATGCTCAGGGAGGGGCCGTCGGGCATCGGCGGCTCGGTCACTTACAATAAGGCCTTGTTCGCGACCGACGAGCTCCAGCATTGGATCGCAAATTACAAAGCGATCCTGGCCAAAGCGGCCTCGCACCCTGATATGTCGCTGGGCCGTCTGGCCGATCATTTGGGCTAGGTGACATTGATCGCGCAAGCACGAAGAGAGTCTTAGAGCATGGTCAGGAAAAGTGGAGACCGGTCTTCCGAAAAGATTATGCTCAAACAAAATGATAACGCTAGAGCCTGATTCAACTCAGTTGAATCAGGCTCTAGCAGCGCAACTAGATTCAGTTCTATAATTGACTCTCCAGAGCTTCAACGGTTACTAATATGCGGTTGGCCTATCAAGTTTGAGAAACCACTGATATTTGTAGGTGAAGCCATGGCGCTCATCGCAGCTATAGACCTTCTCGATTTGGACAGTTTGAGTCCTGCCGACGCTGCCGATCTGAAGAAAGCGTTTCAAGACAAGAAGCGCGAACTTGCGAAAGCAATGAGGGCCGTCGACCGAGGCATCGCAAAGCTTGCAAAAGGGCCGAGGCGCAAGAAAGCCAAGAAGGGGAAGACCGCGAAACGCAAGGGTTGATCGTCCTGGCCGGCGCAATCCCAGCGCATCGTGTACAGTCTCAAATGTTCAGCCAGGGGCTTTGGCTCTTAGGTCCTGTAAAGCCTATGCGCGAAAAAGGCAGGAGCTAATCTAAATCTAGCTGTTGCCCCCTGGCCTTTTGATTTGCGTATCTGACAAGTCCCTCAGCTTGTCCAAGAGGGCTTTGGCATCTTTCAAATCTGGCGTGTCGAAACCCTCGACGAACCAGCTATAAATCGGCTGCAGAAGGGAATGAGCTTCAACGTACCTGCCTTCGTCGTACCAATGCTTCGCGAGGTCGTTGGCGGCGCGTAATTCCCACCAACGGGCCTGCTGTTGCCGCGCAATCGTCAATGAGTGCTGCAGTACAGCTTCCCCCTTACCTTTCTTGCCCAAACTCAACAGAATCTTTCCCCGCAGACGATGCAGTTCAGGCTCGAAGAACTTTTCGCTTGTTATTTCGGCTGTTTGAATAGCTTCGTCTAGCAAACCAAGGCCGACTTCAAGCTGGCCGAGGCTCGCATGGGCAGAAGCGATATGGCACAGATAAAGACTGCGACGGCTCCGTTCAGAGTGGCCTTCGGCCGCCGCCACGGCTTTTCGCATCAACTCGTTCCCAAGTTGGGGATCACCGCCTTGGGCTAACAAAGCCCCCCGAAAGAAACGCGCCCTGTGATAGGGACTTGCAAATTCGTTCTCGCCGCTGATGGCTATCGCTTCATCAGCGTTCGCTAAGGCACGCCGTGGATCACCACCTATGGTGCCGAGGACAGCAATGTTGCTCAAAGCCAAGGCGGTCGTGAAGGCGAGTCCTATCGCTCGCGCACCGGTCTCGGCTTTTTCCGCTGCAGCGGCGGACTGCTCCGGATAGCCGAGGAACAAGAGTGTCGATGCGAGAAACGACAGGGTATTAACTCGGTCGTCGACGCCGAAACGGCGATAAGTCGCAATCGTCTCTGGATTGGTCGCGCAGAGCGCGAGCGTCCGCTCCAGATGAGCGCGCGCATCAACGAAAGCGCCCATATAACATAACGTCTGGCCCATGAACCGGTTGGCCAGCGCCGATACCCCGGGATGCTCATGATCTGCAGCTAAGACCAGGCATTGCCGCGCAACTTCGAGCGCCGCGGTATGTTCCGCGCGCATGCTGTGAGCCAAGAAAGTACCCCAAAGGATCGTCATCTGTTCCTTCAAGGTGCCACCATCGCCGAGCAGGTCGCGAGCGAGTTGGAATACCCTTGACGTTTCGTGCGCGGCATCGCCTTCGGTTGCCGCCACTGCCGGTCCGAGGGCAAGGTAAAAATCCAGTTCTTTGCGAGCGCGTTCGGGCGACTGCGCTAACTCCTGAGTAAGCTCAATTCCCCGTCTGAGATGTTTGACGGCTTCAGCGTTTGCTGAGCGGCTGAGTGCGCGATTTCCGGCCTTGAGCCAGTAGCTGGTGGCGAGGCCAACGATGCCGGCTTCAGTGAAATGGCGCGCCAAGATTTCCGGCTCGCCCGTTACCACATCGGGAAACCTCTCCTCTAATGTGCGCGCAATTTGACCGTGCAGTAGGTGCCGCCGGCTCTTAAGCAGACTCTCATAGGCCGCATCTCGCACTAGCGCGTGTTTGAAGCTGTAGACGGCTTCCGGCGGCTCGCCTTGGCGGTACACGAGCTCCGCCTGCTCGAGTGCGGCGAGTGCATGCTTCAATGCGATCTCGTCGCGTGCGACCACAGCACGGATCAACGAATAGGAGAATTCACGCCCGATGGCGGCGCCAACTTGGGCGATCTCCTTTACCGAGTGCAGGCGGTCAAGCCGCGCCATTAGAGAGTCTTGAAGGGTTTCCGGGATGGCCAGATGCGGTAGGGGCCCATCGAGCCGATAGCCGTCAGCGTGTTTGACCAGGATGCCCGCTTCCAGAACCGCTTTGGTGAGTTCTTCGACGAACAGCGGATTTCCATCGGTCTTCGCGACGATCTGTTTCATCACTTCGATGGGCAGCGCACGGCCGCTGGCCACCTGCGTAACTATACCTTCAACGTTCTCACGGTCGAGTCGGCCGAGCGTCAAGGTGCCGACGTTGGCGAGACCAGCCCAAGGCGGCTCGAACTCCGGTCGGAAGGTGACCAGTGCAAGGATCGGCAGTTGGCGCGCCCGCTCGACTACGAGATTGAGTAGCTCCAGGGAGGTGTCGTCGGCCCATTGCGAGTCTTCTATCAGCAACAGGATTGGTTGTTGGCGCGCATGACTCTCGAACTGATCAAGCAGCGCCGCGAGCGTCCGGCGGCGCTGCTGCGCCGGGCTAAATGCTAGTTGGGGATATCGGTCGCCGGACGGGATTGATAGCAGTGCGGCGAAAAGGGGCGCTACCGCCTGAACCTGCGTTGTGCCTAACGCTAGTAGCGCCTCCAGCTTGTCGAGGCGTAGCCCAGGCGTATCGTCTGCTTTGAACTGCGCCACTCGTTCCAACTGGTCGATGATTGGATGAAGCGCGCTATTGGCATGGTACGGTGAGCATTGGTAACGAAATTGCGTGTGCGGTTGCCTGGCGACGCGTTCGGCGAGAGCTGCTGCAAGACGGGACTTGCCGATTCCCGGCTCGCCTGAAATCAAAATGATCTGCCCTTCACCCTTCCAGGCCAAGCGTTGGCGTTCCAGCAGGAAATCCATCTCGGTCTTACGATCGATCAGATCAGCCAGACTGGCCGGGCGGACCGACCTGAAGCGGCTCTCGGAGGCCGACAGGCCCTCGACCGCCCACGCCCCGGCCGGCTCGCCAATACCCTTAAGCTTGTGCTGGCCAAGATCGCGCAGAAGGAAAAGATCGCCAAGCAGCCGGCGCGTGGACTCAGCGACTACGACCGTATTTGGCTCGACCAACGTCTGCAGGCGAGCTGCAAGGTTCGGCGAGTCCCCGACCACAGCATGCTCGCGGAGCCTGCCCTCGCCGCCGCGGTCGCCGACCACCACTATGCCGGTGGCGATGCCAATGCGGACCGAGAGAGGTTCTCCAGCACGTGTTTCGAGCCGCGCAACAGCGGCAATGATATCAAGCCCTGCTCGTACGGTTCGCTCGGCATCGTCCTCGTGCGCGCGGGGATAGCCAAAATAGGCCAATATCCCGTCTCCCCGGAAATCGGCAAGGAAACCGTCATAGGATAGCGTGATACGGGCACAGGCGGCATGGTAGGCATCGATCACGGCACCCATATCCTCCGGATCAAGTCGGGCCGTTAGGGCAGTCGAACCGACCAGATCGCAGATCATGACCGTGAGGTGACGGCGTTCAGCACCTGGCGCGTTTTGCGCATCCTCCCCAATGTCCGTCTTGGTGACCGCGTGCGGAGAGCCGGCGACCATTGCGCTGATCGCTCTCATAAGGCGTTTCCTGTCGCCTAGTGGGATCCCCATCTTTTCGAAATCGACCTCTGTCAATTCCGCCAGCACATCGCTGTCGATCGCGTTCGCGACGAATGCTGGCTCGTATTGTCCCAATCCTAGGTTTCGCAGCCAACTGCCAACGTCCATGGTAGGGGCCTAGTTTGTTAAACGGCGTCTAGTATATTCGAGCGGTTGGGACCACTCGGCCGGTCCTGCACAAGCGTTAGTCAAAAGATCCATATATTGATGTTTCGTCCTTAGTGTTCGTCGGTTGACAAGAATTGTCAACGGACGGCTGTCCGGGACTAATCCACATGCAGTCCAAAAGGCAGATGGGTTACTTTTCTGGCCTTAGTCGAACGCACGCTTCCGTGAGCGCTAACTAGCCATGCGCCTATTCTAAAACCTACTCGCGACCGCATAGGCTGTAGTTGAAGGCGCGAGCACCAGACGCTCTGACGCGAACCCGGAAACCGCGTGAAGCTTTTGAAGGCGAACCGATGCTTTGAGCAGCTCGCGCTCGACATGGCAGCGCAGACGCGTGCCAACGAGAATGCCACCTTCGCCAGGGCCTGCCGTCCCAGAACAGGATCTTGATGATGCGCGCCCGCTTGCCCCGGAAGGCGAACAGATGGCCCGAGAATGCGTCCTTCTTCAGCGTGTCCTGAACCAGCATCGCAAGCCCATTGCATGTCCCCGCAACCACTTTCGTTATAACTCACTCACCGTCCCTGTGTGTACCGAAAACCTTATCCGGGTTTATCGAATGATGGAATCGGCAAGATTGGCGCAATGGTTGCGCTGATTTGCTTTGTTCTGGCCGTCCTGACCTCGCCATTCAAGTCGAAGAGCCGGCTTGAGGCCGAGAATGCTACGCTCCGACATCAGTTGATTGTTCTGCGGCGCAAGATGCCGGACCGGCCGCGGCTCACGAACAACGATCGCTGGTTCTTTATCCAGATTTACCGATGGTTTCCGTCGATCCTGCAGGTTCTAACGATCATCCGTCCCGAGACGCTGGTACGTTGGCATCGGGCCGGCTTTCGTTGTTATTGGCGCTGGA
>WNGJ01018094.1_pt1 | contig 19601 bp, 13 predicted proteins | sample 5400611 | NCBI WGS metagenome assembly WNGJ01 (sample SAMN13153375, study PRJNA577476) | soil metagenome | isolation source: 40 cm soil or saprolite under Garry oak tree replicate 1 | place: USA:California | collected 2016-06-15
ATCTCACGCTGCCGCTGGGCACGGAGGTCGAGCTCGTTGCTGACGAATCGACCGGGTGGCTCGACTACCGCGAGGACGCCCTCGCGATCTCCGAAGAGAGGCCGCGCCTCAGTCTCGTCTAACTGCTGCGGACTGCGGACCAACCGCATTTCGGACTGCTGACTAATTACGGATTGGGGGACCAACTGCGAGTTGGGACACTAACTGCGAATCGGGGGACTCACTGCGAACTCACTGCGCGCCACTAGTCCGCAGCCCGGAATCCGCAGCAGTGAGTTATCAGTCCGAAGTAGGTTTCCCAATCCGCAGTTAGTCAGCAGTCCGAAATGCCGTTGGTCCGCAGCTCGCAGTTTTTCAGAGACCCCCCGCCGCGATCGTTGTATCGACGGCGATGCACCAGACATGCAGCAGCATGAGGTGGACTTCCTGGACATAGGCGCCATTGTCACTTGGCACAGCGATGACGTGATCAGCGGCGAAATCCTGGAGGCCATTCTTCCCGCATAGGGCGATCGTCACCGCGCCTTTATCCTTCGCCGCCTTCAGAGTCGTTGGCGATACAGGTCACAACGCTCGAATCCCCTACAAGCGATACGGCTGGCAGTGGCCGCCGCGTCTCCTTGAACCGGCCGATCAGCTCTTCGACCAGGTGGCTCGCCTGGGTTGCACTACCTCCATTCCCGAACGCGAGAACCTTTCCGCCGCGACCTAGACAGGCGATGAGTGCTTCAGCCGCAGCGTCAGACGCAGGCTGGAGCGTAGCGATGCAATCCGCGATGACTTTCTGATGCTCGCTGAAATGCTTGGCAAAATGTTGTGCTGGCATGCGCGGATTATACGACCGACAGCAAGCGGCGCCAGTGCAAACCGTCTCTAACGTCCACGGCGGCGACGGCCACCCGAGCCGCCGTGATTACGCGCGCGTCCGCCATCGTTGGAGCCGCCGCGATGGTGTCCGGGACCGCGGGGTCCACGCCTGGATCCATGCCTGGCGCCGTGCCGATGCTCGCCGCCGCGTCGATGGCGCCTGAACTCACCAGCTATCTCCCGCACGTTGCGCTCGGCTTCGGTTAACATGGCTCGATCGTCGCTAGACTCCTCGACTTCGTCGGGCGACCATGGCTGCGCGAGCCGCTCCTGCAGATCGTCGAGGGTGTCGGCGCGCACGGCACCCCGCTGGCCGCGCAGCACTACGAAGCGCACCGGCCGATCGAGCTCGGGAATTTCTGCCTGTGTCAGAGTACGGGCGATTTTTTCGGGAAGACGCAGTCTCGCCACGCCGTGGCGCTCACCGTCCCGCTCCTCCACATCGTAGTCGATGTCTACATCGCGGTCGCGCACGGTAACCTGGTCGGGGAGACGCGAGAGTCGCTCCCGGACATCGCGCGGAACGAATCTGTCTTTGTTCACCACCAGTTGCGCAGCCCGGAAATCATCCATCGAACCTACGTCGGCTAGCTGTTCCTCGTACAACGCCGTCAGCTCGGGCAAACCCAGACGCTTTGTGTCGCCACCGGAGCGTTTGTAGGCCTCGCGGATATCGTCGATTGCCTCGCGATTCTTTTTCACCGCGAAGTGACGTGCCTCTCCCCGCGCCAGCGCTTCCGCGAGTATGTGTCGGGCCTCCTTCGCCAGCTCCGGTGTGAATTCCTCGACCGTCTCTACTTCGCTTTCCAGCTCGAAGCCGAAATAGTCGACTGTTCGCTTGAGCATCAGCGGCCCGTGCTTGCGCCGTGGATCGTAAACCACTGCCGCCTTGCCTCGTGTGGCGTAGCGGCGGATAAGGTCCATCGGGATCTGGGTTCCTTCGATCGCAGCCCGCGGAATACCGGAGCGATCCGCGAAATAGCGAAGGTCGCCGGCGATCGCGCCCCAACTGCCGGCCACACTCGTCTTGGAGACGCGTGCCTCGGTTCCATCGGCGGTGTGCTCGTCGATGACCAGGTCGAAAGGCATGTATTGAGCAAGAAGCTGCGTGAACCTTCGATAGATGTGATCGCGGGCATTCACCATTTTCGTCGGCAGCTCCATGCCGAGCGCCCGATAGATGCTCGCGGTGGCAAGGGCCGCATCCTCGATTGCCTTGACCAGGACCCCCCGCTGTTCCGCCCATCTCTCGATGCTCTCATCGAAGAGATGCCGTGGCAGCCCGTACACTTCGCCGATGTAGCCACAGTGCGAAAACGCCTCGGCGTAGAGATTGTACGCCGTGAGGTGATCGCTGCCCGGGACCGTAACACCGGAGAGATCGCGGTCCTCGCGTGTCATGCGGTGCAGAGATTCGATCGAGCTCATCACGGCGAGGTAGGGAACCAGCTCGTCGTCGGCATTCACCAGCAACTCAGCCCAGGGGCGATCCACCGGCATCGCCTCGACCGCTTTCCCATAGCGGGAGAGCCTTCCGTTCTCGATGATGCCACGCGACTCGAGGAGTGACACCGCGTTGCGATAGGCGACGCGATCGAGTGGAACAGGGAGGTCGAGTTGGTCCGCGGCGACGCCGAGGTCGGCGCAGGTCATCGCCACGCGCTCCGAATCTCCCGCCAACTGGAATTCGGGAGCGGTCGGCTTCAGCGAGGAAAAATGGATGTCGCGATCGGAGAGAATAAAAACCCTTCCTCCCGCGACACGGCCATGCACGCGACCGGCCATCTGCAGAATCTCGTTGGCGCCGAGGTGAAGCCTGGTGAGGACATTCTTGCCGCGCTCGATGATGTTGCTGAATCGCGTGTCGTCGATGACGACCGTATCTAATCCCTGGACGTTGAGCGCGCTCTGGCCCGCTGCCGTCATCGCCAGGAAGTACGGCTTTTTCTCTTCGCCCTCGAGAAACGGGCGAATGATCCTGATCGGCTCGCCACCGTGATAGAAGGCGCTGTTTATACGTGGAAAGCGCTCTCCAACCAGTTGGGCTGCTTCTTCGACTCCCGCTCGCGTCGGCAGGAACATCCCAACGCCTCGACGCTCCTTTACAACCTGCAGCAGAAACCGGTCGTCGAGAAAACTCTGCGGATCCTTGCGCACGATCTTCACATCGGCGGCCCTGGCAGGATCGAACGCAGAGGTCTCGAGGACCGCCGCCGCATTCAGGTAGCGCTCGTAGAAAGTCGGATCTACGGTTGCGGAGAGCCAGATGTAACGGCACCCGACTCTTTTCCCCAGCGCGAGACAGAGCTCGAGCTCCGCCGAAGTCTGGTGAATCTCGTCGACCACCAGCGTATCGGTGGAAAGAATGTCGCCATCCTGGAACCATCGTCGCGCGATCCCGGTCGTGACGACGATCACGTTCCAGGACGGCGTCTCCGGTGTCGCTTCGCGCTCGCGGTTGACGACGCCGACCTTGAGCGTCTCCGTACCTAGAATGGTCTCGGCGATCGGGCGAATGGAGAGAGTCTTCCCGGTACCTGTGCCGGCCACGATCCCGAATCCCTTCCCCGCCGCCGCGAGCTCGCGGATCTCGGGTCCGTGCTGCTTCTCCAGTATCGTCGGGATTCGAAGGCCGAGCGCGAGCTCGATGGTCTCGCAGGCGGCGCGTGTGGGAGCGATGACGATGAGACGCCCGGTCGGCGGCTCAGCCGCGACGAACGCATCGCGGTCTGGAGGGAGGTACCTGTCAGTTACTGTGCGCTGCATTCACGTGAAAGGTGCATACATCGCACCCGATGCGAAACGGCCCCGGGGACTCATCGTCCGCCGGGGCCGTCGCTATGACTTCAAGAGAACTAGTCTCTGCCTTTGTGTCCCTTACCCCGACTCTTGCCATTCCGTTCCGAATTGCTGTAACGAGAGTCGCTGGTGCTGTACTGATCGTCGCCGTTGTTGTAGCGAGTGTCGTCGTTGTTGTAGCGAGTGTCGTCGTTGTAACCATTGTCCTCGTCGTCACCGTGCGACTTCTTCCACTGCTTGTCCTGCTCCTTCTGGCGCTTCCTTTCCGCCTTCTGCCACTGCTTGTCGTTCTCGTTGGCGTAGCGGGTGCTGAGGATGGTGAAGCTGCCGTTCGAGTTACGACGGGCTCTCTGGATCACCAGGTTCCCATTCGAGTCACGGGTGCGGCGCTCGTAGATCGAGTTGTTGTTGGCACCACGTCCAACCTGATACCAGCCGACATCGACGCGATTTCCAACATCGTCGCAGTTCACGTTGGTGTTGGTGCGGCCGAAAATGATATCACCGACGCTGTTGGTGCTCTGCGAATAAGCACAATCGTTGCGACCGTTGCGATTGTTGACGTTACCCACCGTATTGGTGCTAAGGATCGTCATGCTGCCGTTGGAATTACGGCGGGCACGCTGCACGATGATGTTGCCGTTACGATCCTGCGTACGGCGCTCGTAGATGGTGTTGCCGTTGCCATCGCGGCCGATCACCTGCCATGAGCTGTTGACGTTGACGTTCCCGCTGGTACTGGGCGCCGGCAAACGAGTCCCCAGGATCTGGGCATCGAGTGGTGCCGTCGCGAGTCCCGCGAGCGTTAGTGTGATTATGACTGCCTTCATTTCAAAATCCTCCGATTGATTAGATCGACAAGTTGGCCCGCTGGACTGGATTTGCCCTTGTCGGATTTTCCTTTTTTGGTCTTCGGCGGCTCGTCTCCGAAGAGAACTCTTCCGTTCGACGGACGGTTTCTCACCGCTGACGCGCAGTCAGTCGGCGCGGGTTGCTGCCCTGCCGGTACGTCATTGATCCAAACGCGGCACATGCCAGCGGGCGGGAAAAAACCCGGCGGCACGATTTGCTCGCGACGCGATTGCTGCTGCGTCAGGGGCGCCTGCGGCTTACGCCAGACGCGCAAAAGAAGGAAGTGAGCTAAACCTGGAACGGTGTATCATGGCCGTAGAGGGTGCACGGGCGGTGCCATACCATGCCAGTTGAGTTAAGTGGTGGTGCGCCATGGGGTTAGCTTAGTCCTCCCATCCCGTGAAAGGGTCTGGTTGTCCTCCAAAAGGGACGAAATATTGGTACACCTCTACAGCTGAGCCGGTCGGGGCGAACAGCCCTCGCCGCAGCGCGTAAGACCGTATTGAGGCAAGGGGCGTCACCACCACCGGTGGATGACGCGATTCTCACGAGTTCAGGAGCTCTCGATCAGTGACAGGACTTCGCCGGCCTTGGCGTGCCGTCCTGTTTTTGATTTCTCGTAAACCGGTTTCCCATCGACGGTGACCTCGAAGCGGCCACCCCTCGACTTGATCATCTCGATTTCCGCATCGGGGAATCGTTGTCGAATCTCGGCCGCCAGACCGGCGGCTCGGGGTTCGTAGTTTCAAACGACACAATATTCGATTCTTATCTTCATTGGTCTGGTGGTGGGCATTGACCCTATTGAGGCGATGACTCGTATTGCTGCGCCAGCTGAAGGGCCTCGGGTGTGCCGAGCTCTTTCAGGGCACTGATTGCCGCCGCGCGGATGACGTTCTTCCACACCTCCGGTGTCATCAGCTGCTTGGCGAGCGGGAGTGCCCCGTTTTTCTCGACGCGGATGTCGGATGCGAGAGCGGCGGCGCGAACGATCAGATTCGAATCAGTGCGGGCGACTTCCCGCAGGCGAACACTCACATCCCTGGCGGGAGTTCCAGCTAAAGGAAGGCGACCCAGCGCCACCGCGGCTTCCTCGCGCACACGGGCATCCGGATCGCGAGTCGCGGTGACGAGAGCGTTCGTAACTCCGCGCGCGGGCGCAATCGTAGCGCGGCTCGAGTCGCTTCCCCACATGCCAATGGCATCGACTGCTCTCGCCCGTACCGCCCAAAAGCGATCGTTGCGGGTCGAGCGGATGAGCGCGTCGAGCGCGGCCTGGTCGGCGGGTCGCTGGGAAAGGACGTCAACCGCTTCTATTCTGCCGAGCACGTCGTCGTCGTTCACGAGCTGATACTGGAGCATTGCAGTGGAGCGCGGGAAATCGGTAAGGTCGAGAATCCAGTTTCCTTTGTCCCACCGGATGGAGCGAGGCGGAGCTTTCACATTTGCTCCCCTTTCTCCGGCTCCGTTCCGCACCGGCACGACGAACCGAACGATACCGCTGTCGGTGCGCGCCTCGACGTCGACGTCAACATCGAAAAAGCCTGTGAGACTGTCGCGAGGCTGAACCTCCCTGGCGCTAATCACGAGCCTGCGGGCGGCCCGATCGTAAAGCGACGAGACCTGAAAGACCGGAAAGCCGGCGCCATACACCCATTGGTCGAAGAAGGCCTTGTAATCCTTGCCAGTCGTCTCCTCGAATGCCTTGCGCAGATCATCGGTGACGACGTTGCCGTAGGCGTTCGCCGTGGTGTAGCGGTTCATCGCTTTCCAGAAGAGATCGTCCCCGAGCTGGTGACGCAGCATCTGGAGGACAGTTGCGCCTTTCTGGTAAATGTGTCCGCTGAAGAAGACCTCGATCGGATCGTTGATCCATTTGCCCCAGACGATCGGACGCCGCGCGCGACGATCCGCTGCTAATGCCTGCTCCTGGGCCCCGAAGCGGTCGTACGCTCCTTCGTCGACGCCGACGTCTTCCTCGCGAAATATCTGCTCCATGAAGGTGGCGAACCCTTCGTTGAGCCAGGCGTCCGCCCAATCTCTGGTGGTGAGGAGATCTCCGTACCATTGGTGTCCGAGCTCGTGGGCCATCAGGGGTGCGGAGTTATACTGCGGCTCGACCGAAGCAGGGTGAAGGATCTCGACGTCGTTCTGCGATGTGGCGGTGACGTTCTCCATCCCACCGTATTGAAATTCCGGAATCACGATCTGGTCGTACTTACTCCAGGCGTAGGGGTAGCCGGTTTTTCGTGAGTAGACGTCGACGGCCTGCGGAGTCCTGGCGAATCCGCGCCAGGCCGCCTCGATGGAATCCGGATAGGTCCAGTAGCCGATCGGCACATTTCGCCACGGCTTGTCCTCGAGGACCGCATAGTTGCCGACGACAGCGGTCATCAGATATGTCGACGCGGGCTTGTCCAGAACCCAGTGCCACTCGGTGCTGTCACCGACGGTGCGCGATCCTGCCAGGCGTCCGTTAGAGAGAGCACGCTCTGCCTTCGCGGTCCAGATGTAGAACTCCCAGGTCGTCTTGTCGTTCGGGAAATCGTAGGTCGGAACCCAGTAGTGATTGTCCTCGGTCTCACCCTGCGTCCAGACGATATGTCTTGCGGGCCTGAAGTAGGCCCCTTTGGCGCGATTGGCACCATCGTAATCGATGGTGATTGATGTCGTCCGTCCCGAGCGCAGTGGAGTCGCGAGGTGCACCGTCAGCGCGCGCCCATCGTAATCGTACTTGAGGGACGTTGCTCCGGCGGCGACACGCGTGAATGTCATGTCGCCGGCGTCGATCGCGAGACTCGAGAGTGGCGATGCGCCCTTCAACCCGGCGATTGTGAGAGTAGTCGTTCCAACCACCGCCCGGCGCAGCCAGTCGAAGCGGACGGTGGTGGCCTGATGCTGGAGGTCGTACGTCCGTACACGCTCGGTGTGAGTTACGCCTTCGGGAAGCGGGCCCCAGACAATCAGCGGCGTTTGCTGGAACGGTGGCACGCGATCGATAGTGCGCCCCGTGTCCATCTGAAATGGAGGAAGAACGAGCGGTGGATTTGCTTTCTCGGGCGTGGGGAGTGTCGGCGGCGTCCGTTTCGGTGTGCAACCGACGATGAGCGCGCTGGCAGCAACACCCATCCAAAGCAGGCCTTTCATTTTACGATGAAACAGAATGAATTCGTTTGGACGATTCGGGGCCGCTGGGTAACGCAGATCTACCATATGCTATTCAACCAGGCATCCCCGCGGAAGGAGCAGCGCTGTTGCGACACGCGTTCACCATCATCGAGCTCACGGTCACGCTCTGCATTCTGAGCGTGCTTTCCGCCATCGCCATGCCATGGGCGGGCAAACTGCTCGACAGGGTGCATGTTCACAGCGGCGTTATGGCAACCGAATCAGTATTCAGCGCTGCTCGACATATCGCGATCGCGCGGTCGGCTCAGACGACAGTAGACATCGACACCGTCACGCAAACTGTTTACGTGAGCGTCGGAGCCGACACGGTGCGGAGGGTGCAGATCGGGGCGGATCACGAAGTCAGGCTCTCAACGACTCGGGTGCGTATGTCCTATTCCGCGACCGGCATGGGCTACGGCGCCGCGAACCTCAGCGTCGTCGTGCGACGGAATGCGGCCGTCGATACCGTTTTTGTGTCGCGACTGGGTCGCTTGCGGCACTAGTCATCGATGACGGCGGCACATCAGCGGGCTCCGGCTCGGACATCAAGGGAACTGCCGCATCTGGCGTCGTGCCGAAATCGTAGCCAGCGACCGATATCCGCGGAATCTGCTGGCCGATCATGCGCTCGATGGTGCGTACCATCGATATCTCATCGGGCGACATGAACGTATATGCATCACCGGTAGCCGCAGCGCGACCTGTGCGCCCGATACGATGGACGTAATCCTCCGGCTGTTGCGGAACGTCGTAGTTGATGACGTGAGAGATGCCAGAGATGTCGAGTCCGCGCTGGGCGATGTCCGTGGCTACGAGCACGCGAATCTTCCCTGACTTGAAATCCTCGAGGGCGCGCGTGCGCTCGCCCTGGGATTTATCGGCGTGCATTGCCGTCGCAGCGATGCCCTGGTCCTCCAAGTGCCGCACCACGCGATCCGCGCCGTGCTTGGTGCGAGTGAAAATCAGCACGGAATCCATGTGCGATTGCTTCAGCAGCTCGACAAGCAGCGTGCTCTTTCGATCGCGCGGCACTGGATAGACCGCGTGTGTGACGGTGCTGGCCGCTTCTGATCGGCGCCCGACCTGGACCACCACCGGCTTCCGCAAATACTTCCGGGCCAGTGCCTCTACTTCCGGCGGCATCGTTGCGCTGAACAGCAGTGTCTGGCGATAGGGCGGGATCTCGTCCACGATGCGATTGAGCTGCGGCGCGAATCCCATGTCGAGCATCCGATCCGCCTCGTCGAGAACGAGAACCTCGAGGTCGTCAAAGTTGACGTTCTGGCGCTCCATGTGATCGAGCAGACGACCGGGGGTTGCGACCACGACGTCCACGCCTCCCCGCAGCGCCTTCGACTGGGGCTCGATGCCAACTCCTCCGAAGATCGGAACGACGCGCAGCTCCGTGTATTTCCCGTACTTCCGAAAGCTCTCCTCGACCTGCGCCGCGAGCTCTCGTGTCGGAGTCAGGATCAGAACGCGAACGCGATGAACGGGCTCCCCGTTCGCGCCCGCAAGTGGAGCGCTGAGCAGGTTGTGAACGATCGGCAGAGTGAAGCCCGCGGTCTTTCCGGTTCCGGTCTGGGCGAGACCGATCAGATCCCTGCCCGCCAGAGCGAGCGGAATTGCCTGTTCCTGGATGGGGGTTGGGTACGTGTACCCGGCGTCACGGACGGCATGGAGCACTTCTGGGGCGAGGGCGAGCTCCTCAAAAGAGAACTTCGCCTCGGGGAGTTGTTCTATCATCTGGTTCTAATATACCCACCGGGGGGATGGCTTCGACGAAAATGCGACTACTGAATAGGGAACGCTGGCAACCGCAACTGAATAGGCGAGAGGTCTCAGTAGCTTAGCTGTCAGTCATTCAGTTCACGACGCCCTGACTTATTCTGATGGCGTGACGGGACTGCTTGTGCCCTGAATGCCACGGAGGCAAGTCAGGGCGTAGTGTGCTAACAAGCTTGCACCTCTCCCACTGCGACCTCTCGCCTATTCAGTTGCAGTTTGTTAGACACCGGCCCGCCGAAGAAGGGCGATCAACTCCTCGTTCACCTCATTCGGCGTCTCTTCCATAATGATGTGCCCGGCATCCGGTATAACCCGCAGCTCGATCTGCGGAACCAGTGGGAGGTAGACTCCCATCCCGTCGTCAGGCATCATGTGGTCCAGGCTCCCCCACACACCGACCGCTGGCAAGCCGACTCTGACGAGGTGCCGATGGTCTGCGGCGTTCCAGTCATAGCTGTGAAGGAGCTCGCGCATCGCCAGCGAGAATTCGGGGAACTGTGATGGCGCCAGGTACTCCTCGACGTCGTGCTTTGTGAAGTGGCCGCGCTTTCCGTACACGCGCCGCAGCGCCAGCGTCACGATCAGTCGCGGCTTGATTTGCCGAAGTAGTGGCGTAAGCGCGGATGGAGTTAGCAGCCGGTAAAGCCACATGCGCGGCACGCCCTTGAGTCCGACGGGTGAGAGCATGCCGAGACACTTCGCGCGGTCGGGGTATCGCGATGCGAAATGGTAAATGAGCGATCCACTGAGCGAATGGCCGGCGAGTGCCGGACGCTCCAGCCCGAGAACATCCAGCAAATCGCGCAGATGCTCGACCAGCGAGTCGATAGTGTACTCTTCGGGAGCAAGCGGCTTGTCCGAGAGTCCATGTCCCTTGAGATCTACGGCAATCGCGCGAAAGCCGGCCGCGGCCAGCGCCGGCATGTTGCGGCGAAATACGTAGGCCGAGCAGCCCCAGCCGTGCACCAGGACTATTGGCGGTGTCGAAGGGTCGCCACGCTCGACCACGCGAACCTTGATTCCTGAGCGAAGCCGCGGAAAACTCACGCGATATTCCGGATCACCGGCCGGGAACATCTCGCCGGGACTGAGATTGCGCCGGCGACCGAATCTGATCATCAGATCAGATCAATTCAATTTCGCGGCCGAGAAGTTTTCCGATGAGTCCGATGCGGAAGGTGACGTCGGCCCACTTCGATTCCGCTCCCGCGCCATCGTCCAGCGGGAACGTCGACCACGCCCATGAATTCGTCGTCGTTGGCCGCTCCGTTCCCTTGTGCGGATGCCACACGCCATTGCGATCGCAATCGTCGACGAATCTTTCGTAGAGCTTCGTCCAGCCGTCGTTGCGTCGCAGAAAATTGAGACGCGCCATGGTCTCGAGCCACATCAGCGCGAAAGGCACGTCGGCCTCGACTGCGTTACGATGCGGCAGGACGTCGCCCATGATGAGATGGGGCTGCGGCACCATCTTCTTTCCGAAGAGCTGGACGGCTTCCTGCCGCGGCAGCGGCTGCGTGATCCAATCGTAGATGCGCTCGACCCCACTGAAGTGCTCGTGGCGAAAGATCGGCATGTAGGCGAGCATCGTCAGCGTATAGATCGAGGGCGGCGCGGACTCTGGCGCCAGCACGTGCGAGTTACCCACCCGCATCCACGGCTTCTCGCCGAGCGGTGAGTTGAGATAGGAGACCGTGCGCTCGAGAATGCGGCGCGCCGCGCCGCGGAGCCGCGGATCATTCTCGTATCCCATTTGAGCGAGAGTCGCTGCTGCGGCTTCGCGAAACAGTCCGCGTGTGCGTCGAACGAGATCGTCGTCTCTCGTCTTCGTGCCAAGCTCGAAGGTGAACGCGGGATCGTTGTCTTCGGCGAGCAGCCTGAAAAGAATCCGGCGCGCAAGCACCAGGGGCGGCGAATCCGGACCCCAACCGTACTCGGCGAGTCTCCGGACGGCGGGGATCGTTCCGATGTTGGCGAAATCGTTCGCGTGCCGCCCCGGAATCGAAAGGACGGATTGGTTCCACATTCCGTCGCGGGTCTGAGTGACGGCGAGCTTGAGGGCCGGTCGATGCGAATAGGCAAGCCAGTCGACGCCGGAAGCACTGTCGGCAGTCTGGACGACCTCCATCATCGCGCGGTACTTGATCGGCCCCGACGCGTGCTCGAGCAGCCAGCTCAGCGGAAAGCTGAGTGACTCCGGGGCAGGCGCTGGTATCGTTGGGGCTGGTTCGGCGACGGTACTGGGTGCGGTCACAAGCGGCGTTCGGCGCGCGGAAGGGAAGCAAGGTGCTGGGAGTCGGCAGGCGCTCGAGCCACCTGTCAGCGCGGGGAAGAATAGCAGATTTTCAGTCAGGCGCTAGGGTAACTGGTTAAATCATTGCAGCTTATAGATTTAGATCAGAGGCAACCGAACATGCCACCCGCTCACCCGCTGCCCACCGATCGCTAGGCGCTTAGAACGTTGGGACCTCACCGGCGCTGATCGGAGCACGGTCAACTGCCCATCCCCTCACGCTACTCAGTAGGGTCCCGACGTTTGCAGCACATAGCGTGCAGCGATCAGCGGGTAGCAGTTTGGTTGCAAGTGGGTATTTCCCCCAACCTTTTTGCCTTCTCCGGCGTATAACTCCATGGCGCCGTTGTGGCGTCACACACACTCCAGGAGAGATGGATGAAGGCTATTCGCATCGCCACGCTGGCTGCTGCCCTTTGCGTTGGCATGACATCGGTCGCCGCGGCACAGAGCACCGAGCCGCCTAAACAGGGTCAGGGCGAAATGCGCCGTGGCGGCGCAATGGGCGGAATGCTGCTCAAGGACATCAACCTGACCGACGCGCAGAAAGAGAAGGTCAAGACGATCCGCGAGAAGTACCTGCCGCAGCAGATGGAGCTTCGTAAATCGGCACAGGCCGTCGGCGGTCCGCCTGACGAGCCAACTCACGCCAAGATGGTGGATCTGCAGAACAAGCAGGCCGCCGAGATCCGCGCGATCCTTACCGCGGATCAGCAGTCAACGTTCGACAAGAATCTGGCCGAGCTGAAGGCGCGCCAGGAATCGCGCCGCAACGGCAGCAGCTAAGCTCCAGCTACAATCGCGGCTCCAGGGCCGCGAGCGTATAGTTGCTTTTCGGGTTCCAGAGTATCCAGCTCTGGAACCCGTTGTCGTATCCGGCCTTCTTCTGCGCCCGAATCTGGTCCGCGTAATAATGCGGTGGTCCTAGAGTGAAGTCCTGATACCACGGGATGATCTTCGCGGCGTTGCTGATCGAACTCGTGCGCGCGATCGCATCCTTGAGTGCGTTATTGATCGTCGCGTACGGGTGCGCGTTGGGATTTCGCAAGCGGTAAGTCCCGCGCGCGAAATGCGACGGATAAATCATCGGCAGCACGACATCGACCTGGTCGACGAACATCTCCCAGCGCTGGCCGATTCCCATGTCGGTGGTATCCGTTGCGGTCAGCCCGAACACATCGGCCGTGACGCGCATCCCCTGCGGCTTGAGATTGCTACGCAAGAACCCGAGCTGCTCACGAATCACCTGAGCGCGTGAGCGGCCCTGCGCCAACGGGTAGGAGGCCTCGGTGGCGAGCCGCCTTTCGTCGGGGAACCGAACGTAATCGAATTGCACCTCGCTGAACCCGAGATCGTGCGCCTCGCGCGCGAGGTCGGCGGCGTACTGCCAAACGGCACGCTGGTGCGGATCCAGCCATGGATTGCCCTTCTTGTCGAGCCAGGGCTTGCCGTCGGATTTCCGTTTGATGGCGAGATCCAATCTCTTGCGGGCGAGCAGCGGATCCTTGGCGACGACGATTCGCGCGATCGGGTAGATGCCGTACGCCGTCATCGTGTCGAGAACCGCACGCAATCTCGAGCGCGACATCCAGTGCCCGTCCGCAGTGTCAGCGCCGATTTCCCGCGCCAAAGGCACATCGGAACGGTATAGCACAAACCCGCGATCGTCCTTCACGTCGATCACGAGAGCGTTGATCTCCGTCTTTTTCGCGACGTCGATCAGTCGATTGAGCTTGCTGCCGAGCGCTGCCCAACGATTGACGTAGAGGCCGCGGAGCGTGTCGGGTACCGGAACGCGTGCTACGCTCGCCTGGGCGATATCACTTCTGATCGTAGATGCGGTTGACTTTCCGAGCGATGCGGGTCTCGCGGCCGCGCTCTGGGCTTCTGCATCACCGAGCTGGTGGCAGGCGAGTAAAGCAGGAATCAGCGCGATCGCTCCCACGAGCCGTGCTGCGTTCATAATGTTGGTTTGTAAAGGCGCAACGCGCCCGGGATCAGAGCGCGTTCAGCTCGGCGTTGGCGTCGGAGAGGTAACCCATCTCCCGCACCACGCTCTGTGCCTGCTGAGTGACCATCGTGAGACCTGTAGGCTGGGCATTGAGTCCGCCAGTGCGGAATCGAACCAGCTCCAGACGCATCGATCTCAGGAGCTGGCGGCAGCTGTCCAGCTTTTCCTGTGCTTCCTTTTTCTTGCGCCCAATGTCGGCGATAGCGCGTCGCTGCCGGCGCAGCATTGCCAGACGACGAACGCGATCCTCACTGGCGCGGAAGTCCAGCGGATTGGCCTGTGATTCGAGGGTCGCTATCTCCTTCTCGACGCTCTCCGACGTGTCACGTCCGGTGCTGCGATCCATGTCCGATAGCGAGAGCGCGAGCTGCTGCACCCGCCTGAAGACGGCGTCGGCGGATGTCGCGACCTCGGGAATCTGCTCTCTCTCATCGGACGGCATGTTGAGGAGCTGTCGATGGATCTCGCGATGATCGCTCTCGGCTTCGCGAATCGCCGAACCGTAGCGCGAGTCGGCAAAAGGAGCCGGCGCGCCGGTGGGAATCGGACTCAGACTAGTGGTCGGACCACCGACCCGCGGATATGGCTGAAACGGCTGCATCGTCGGCAGCGGAGACATCGGGGAGAACAGTCCCTGACCTCGCGCGCGAGCCCTGGCGCGTACCTGGGCGCGCTTTTTCTCGTCGAACAGAGCGCGCGCGTCGTCGATCGTCTCGGCGGCGACGTCGAAGATCAGGCGGTCCCGTGGCTGACGGAATACATCGCGCCAGTCGTAACCGGCGGCCCACAGCTTCGAGTACTTGAACGCGAGGGCGACTGTCCAGATGACGGTGAGGGCGATGAAGTCGTGATTGGAGAAAAGCGAGATCGGAACGAGGATGGCATTGACCGCCAGGTATGGCGCAAGTTTGCGGCGGAACGACACTACCATTGGCGCGTTCCACTTGCTCAGCTCCTCGGGGGTCGGCTGAGACGGCGTGTATGGCGACTGTGTCGGCGGCGTGTAGCGATCGCGCAAGGGCTCGGTGAGCTCACGCTCGCGAGTCTCCGCGCGCGCTCCGGCGGCGCTCGCCGCCGCGGAAGCGCGAGTCGCAAGTGTCGGCATCGAGCCGCCATTCAGAGCCACGGCAAATGCGGCGGCATTAGGAAAGCGATCGACTGGATCTTTCTCGAGGCACATCATCACGGCGCGCGAGAGGTCCGGCGGCAGATCCGGCCAGCGCTCGTCCACCGGAATCGGCTTCTCGGAGAGATGTTTCACCAGCATCGAGGGAGTGTTGCTGGCGACGAACGGCGGCTGCCCGCACAGCATCTGGTAGCCAACGACGCCGAGGGAGTACAGGTCGCTCCGTCCGTCGATAGCGCGGTCACCCGCGGATTGCTCTGGCGACATGTACGCCGGCGTCCCGATCGCCATTCCCGTCGCCGTGAGCCGCGAGTCACCACTGTCGGTGAGCGCGCGCGCGATGCCGAAGTCCGTCACCATCGCGCGACCCGTCTCCTCATCGATGATGATGTTGTCGGGCTTGATGTCGCGGTGGATGACGTTGCGGCTGTGCGCGTAAGCGAGCGCGTCGGCGACTTCGCGCAGAATGCGACGCACTTCCACCGGCGGTATCGGGCCGTGCTGCTGCAGCCGCTGGCCGAGGTTGTCACCCTTGACGTAAGCCATCACGAAGTAGACGAGATTGTCGCGCTCTTCGACGGTGTAAATCGGAACGATGTTCGGGTGATTGAGCTGCGCGGCGGTCTCCGCTTCGCGCAGGAATCGCGTCCTGATGTCGGCACGGAAGCTCAGTTCCGGTGGCAACACTTTGATCGCAATCTCGCGTTTGAGCCGTCTGTCACGCGCGCAATACACGATGCCCATACCGCCGCGACCGACCTCGTTCTCTAGCTCGTAGTTTGCAGAGAGAACTTCAGCTACATGGGTCCCGAGCTCGTCGGTTGGACTAATTGGCATTTCGCCGCGTCAATTCAGCAGGTCCAGTGTTGCGATTCGTGCCGGGCTGGCGTAAATCCACGAGAGCAAAAGATGCAGTATGGGAGGGCTGTGGAGTAGTATCTAAATAAGAATCTTGTCCTCGGAATGACAATGGCAAATCGTCAAACACTACCTGTTCTCCCTTTGAGGGGGACGGTGATATTTCCCGGCCTCACCCAGCCGATAGCGGCGGGCAGGCCTTCAACTCTTCGCGCCATCGAATCGGCCCTCAAAGGCGACCGCCTTGTTTTCGCCGTCGCACAGCGCGACAACACCGAAGAGCCGACGGCGGACATCCTGTATTCGATGGGCGTCATCGCGCGCATCGGTCAGATCCAGCGCGGGCTTGGCGGCGTACAGCTTCTGCTGCAGGGCGAGCAGCGCGCTACGGCTCTCCAATATTCCACTGCTGACGGATTTCTGAGCGCGGTGACCGTTCCAGCGGAGGAGATGACTCCTCAAACTGAAAACGATCCGGCATTCACAGCGTTACAGAAAGAGACGCGCGAGCGGGCGGCAGAGCTCGGTGAGCGCAGAGGACTTCCAGAGGAAGTCGTCCACCAGGTCCTTGATTCCGTCACCGAGCCAGGTCGTTTCGCTGATCTGGTCGCGGGCTACATCGAGCTTCCCGTTCCTGAGAAGCAGGGTCTTCTCGAGACGTTGAGCGTGGAGGAGCGCTTGCGCCGGATTCTCGTCCACGTGCAGCGACAGGTTGGACTCCTCGAAGCGCAGGAAGATATCAAGTCGCAGGTCCAGGAAGAGCTGGGCGAGCGGCAGCGCGAGATGTATCTGCGCGAGCAGCTCAAGGCAATTCAGAAGGAGCTCGGCGACGACGATTCCAGCAAGGAGATCACCGAACTTCGTGACAAGCTGGCGAAGCTGGAGCTTCCGAAGGAAGCGCGCGCGGAAGTCGAGCGCGAGCTGGGGAGACTCGAGCGCGCCGGACGCGAATCGATGGAAGCGCAGGTGATTCGCACCTATCTCGAGTGGATCGCGGAGCTGCCCTGGAACAAGAGATCCGACGACCAGCTCGATCTCAAGCACGCGGAGACGGTGCTGGAGGAAGATCACTACGGGCTCAAGGATGTAAAGGACCGCGTGCTCGAGTTCCTGGCGGTGCGGCAGCTGCGCGCGTCGCAGCTCGCGGACGAAGTCGACAAGACCGGCGAAGTGCCGGCCGCGCGTCTTTTCACCAACAAGGAAGATGCGAATCCGTCGCTTTCGATCGGTGACCACTCTGATCGCCCCATTACCGACAAGGTCGAGGCCAAGTCGCGCGCGATGGCGAAGGGCCCAATTCTTCTTTTCATCGGCCCGCCAGGCGTCGGCAAGACATCGATCGCCAAATCGATTGCGAGATCGCTCGGCCGCGAGTACGTGCGCGTCGCACTGGGCGGCGCTCGCGACGAAGCTGACATCCGCGGGCACCGGCGCACTTATGTCGGCGCCATGCCTGGCAGAATAGTTCAGGGACTGAAGCAGGCTGGAACCAAGAATCCTGTCTTCCTGCTCGACGAAGTCGACAAGCTCGGAACGTCGTATCAGGGTGATCCGTCGAGCGCGCTGCTGGAGGTCCTCGATCCGGCACAGAACGACACCTTCACGGATCACTATCTCGGAATTCCGTTCGATTTGAGCGAAGTGCTCTTCATCGCGACCGGCAACTTCGTGCAGAACATCCCGGGTCCGCTGCTCGACCGCATGGAGGTAGTCGATTTCGCCGGCTACACCGAGAAAGAGAAGGCGGAGATCGCGAAGAAATACCTGTTGCCGCGGCAGCTGGAGGAATCGGGGCTGAACGACAAGGACATCACTTTCACCGACGAAGCCATCATGTCGGTGGTGTCGAACTACACTCGCGAGAGCGGTGTGAGACAGCTCGAGCGTCAGATCGGCGCGGTAGCGAGAAAGCTGGCACGCAGGATTGCGGCGAGCGAAGAGGTGAAGCACACGGTCGACGCCGAGACGGTGAGAGAGCTGTTGGGCAGGCCGCGCGTTCATCCGGAGCACGCACTGCAGGAGAGCGAGGTCGGAATCGCGACGGGCATGTACTACACGCCGATGGGCGGGGACATCATGTTCGTCGAGGCGTCCATCAGACGCTATTACGGAAATCGCGAGGGTGATGGGTCGGCGCCGATTGGTCCGGGCGGCGCCGTATCACTGATCCTGACGGGTCAGCTCGGCGACGTGATGAAGGAGTCCGCGCGCGCGGCGTTCACTTACGCGACGAACAACGCCGCCAAGCTCGGGATTCCACGCGACCGACTCGGCGCGATCGAGGCGCACATTCACGTGCCGGCGGGTGCAATTCCAAAGGATGGGCCGTCGGCCGGCATCGCGATCGCTACAGCGCTGGTGTCGGAGATGTCCGAGCGTCCGGTCAAACAGGACGTGGCCATGACGGGCGAGATCACGCTCCGTGGTCGGGTGCTGCCGATCGGTGGCCTGAAGGAGAAGGTGCTGGGCGCGCATCGTGCCGGCATCAAGACCATCATCATTCCGAAAGGGAATGAGGCCGACATCGAGGACGTGCCCGAGGAAGTTCGCAAGACGCTGGAGTTCCACCCGGTCGAGACGCTGAACGAGGTGCTGAAGATCGCGCTCGTGGCGGCGGAGCCGGGCGTCAAGGCGCTGCCGCTCGAGATGGCTGAGGTCGCATAGATCAACTGCAACTGAACACGACCGGCTGGGGGCTGTGAGCGGGCCGGCTGGGAGCCGCGGCCTAGAAGATTATCGGGCCCCAGCCAAACAGCTTCCATGGATCAGCTCTGAGTGGCGCCGGCTCGGTTCCTTCCACGAAGTACTCGGTGTAGCGGCGATCCGCCGGAGTTTGATCCGTGGCCAGTTGGCCGGTTTCGCGATCGACATCGCCCATGATCACGCCGAGGGGCGGTGTCCATTGCGCCGCTTCCCGCGACGTCAGAATCTCAGGCTTCGAGGCGTAGTAGCGCGCGAGCATCTTACCCCACACGGGCGCGGCGAGCGATCCTCCGCCCGCGCCGGGAGCGATCGATGTCGGCTTGTCAAAGCCGAGCCAGACTCCTGCGACGACATCAGGCGTCAGCCCTATGAACCACACATCGGAGTTGTCATTCGTGGTTCCTGTTTTTCCGGCGACCGGGATCGATGCGGGTAGGTAGCGACGGATGCTCGAGGCCGTGCCCCGCTCCACCACGTCGCGCATCATGTCGCGCACTACGTACGTTACCCGCGGATCCAGCGCCGGAGCGAGCGCGCGGACCTCGCGCGAGAGGACCACCTTGTGGTTTTTATCTTCTATACGGTATATGAAGCGCGGCTCGACTGGAGTTCCGAGATTGGCGAACGTCGTGTACACGGCGACAAGGTCGAGAGGCTGGACCGCCGAAGCGCCGATGGCGCTCGACGGGTACGGAGCTATCACGGAGTTGAGGCCCATTCGGTACGCGAGATTAGCGATCGAATCGATCCCCAGCTTCATCCCGAGCTGCACCGCGACGACGTTGCGTGACATCGCCAGCGCATCACGAAGACTGATCGTACCGAGAAACTTGTTGTCGGAGTTTTCCGGCCGGTAGATCGTCTGATTGGGGAGAGTGATGGAAAGAGCGGTGTCTGCAAACAGTGCGTTGGGAGGAATGCTGTCGGCGATCGCCGCCGCGTAGACGATCGGCTTGAACGAAGATCCAGGCTGACGGTTTCCGTCGACTGCGCGGTTGAATCGGGAATCGCTGTAGTCGCGCCCGCCCACCAGCGCCCTGACATCTCCGGAAGTCGGGTCGAGCGCGACCACCATCCCCTGCAAATAGTCAGTCGTCGCGCGCCCCGACTGTGATGCCGCTCCGCGTACGTAC
>WNGJ01006712.1_pt1 | contig 19598 bp, 19 predicted proteins | sample 5400611 | NCBI WGS metagenome assembly WNGJ01 (sample SAMN13153375, study PRJNA577476) | soil metagenome | isolation source: 40 cm soil or saprolite under Garry oak tree replicate 1 | place: USA:California | collected 2016-06-15
GGGTGCGAATCGCGCTCCGCCATCTCGCGATCGAGTTGCCCCCCGTCACGATCGCCGCTCCCCGGTGCACGCGTCCCGGCCGGCCCGACTCGAGCGACGCCGCGCTACTCGCCGTCTTCGATCAACTCCAGGAAAACGCGCGCCGCTTCGAGCTGCTCGCGAACTCCTACCCGTTCGAGTACGACCTGGAGATTGCAACGCGCGAAGTGAATGCACGCGGCGACACGAGCGGGCCGCAGCTGCGGAGGCTGCGACTTTCCAGCAAGGAGAATCATCCCTACGCGGTCGGTCGCGTCGTCGAACCCGCATGGGGACCGTGGGGCAATCCCGACAGCTTCGTCGTGATCCATAGCGCCGAACTGCAGGACCTGGGCAATCCTGACTTCGTCGCGAGTCATTGTTTCCTGCTGGCAGGGCGCGACACGATCGGTGGGGACACGCTGGTGCGCATCGATTTCGAGCCTGCGGTCCGCCTTGGCTCGGCCGATATGGCCGGCGCCGCGTTCCTCGACCCGATGACGTACGAGCTGCGCTACACCGAGACCCTGCTCACCCGGCCCGAACGATCCCGGTTGGCCGACGTGCGCGCGATGCGCTTTCGCACGCGCTTTCGCAACATCGCGCGCGGCGTGCCACTGCAGGATTCGTTGACCGTCGTAACCTCCTATCGTTACGGCCGGCAAACCAAGATCGACACCCAGCGCACCGTCGAGATTCGCTTCCGCCGGGAGCCTCCCCCGCCGTAGACCCTTGCGCGGAACGGCGCCATGGGGGGATATGTGGCCTCCCCAGGAGGTCACCCATGGCTCTGCCGCTGCTCCTCGCGCTGCTCCAGGCTGCTCACCCGACGACGCCGCCCCCGCCCCCCCCGCCCGCGCAGACTCCCGTCGGGTCGGTCGCGGCCTGGACACTCCATTTCAACGGCGACATCCGGTGGCAGCAGATCACGCCTGCGGGCGCGCTCCTCGTCTCGAGCGACGGCGCTCTCGCGGGCGTCGATGTCGAGCGCGGCCAGATCGTCTGGCAAAAGCCGGAGCTCGGCGGCCTCCCGGTGGACAGCGTTCGCATGGTCGAAGGGTCATTGCTGATGGAAGCGGCAAAGCCGGGACTCTCGGTCATCTTCGACCCCGTCACCGGGACCGAGCTGTTCGACTCGCGGCGCCTGGGTCTCACGCGCGTCGTTACGCGCCGGGTGCTGCCGCAGACCGGGACGCTCATCGTGCATGGCAGGCGCGCGTCCGGCCCGCCGGTGGTCGCGCTGTATGACCTCAAGACCGGCAATCAGCGCTGGGTCAGCGAATCGCTGTTCCAGCAGAGCGGTCCGAAGAAAGGTGGACTCGGCGGGCTGATGCAGGGCCTCGTGCGCGTCGCTTCCGAGGGCACGCAGCTCGAGGTCCTCCAGGCCGGTCCGGACGTCATCGTCGTCAACACGCTGACGAGCCTGCGTGGGCTCGACGCGCACACCGGCGCGACGCGCTGGTCGGCGACTCTCCCCACGGCGCGCGCCGGCAATCCCGCCAAGCACGTGCGGCTCTTCCCGGCGATCGACAAGCCCGACCGCATCTACGTCGGATTCGACGATCGGCTCATGGCCTACCGGCTTGCCGATGGTCAGGCGCTCTGGGCCAAGCCCGCAATCATCCAGGGCTGGGTTCACGGCATCGTGCAGCACCCCGCCGGGATCATCATCCTGCCGGAGTCACCACCGCCGGATGAAGCGACGGGCAACGTGCGCATCATCAACGGCGTGGTGCAGACCGGCCTCAACATCGCGCGCTATGAAGATGGGACGACGCTCGCCGAGAAGCCGCTCCACATGCGCGGCACGGTGACGGATGCCATCATCACGGGCGGATCCGCGGTGCTCGCCGTCGATGCCGAGTCGCGCACCTTCGTGAATGTCCTGGACGTCGCCACGGCGACCGTGCGGCTGCAGAAGGACGTGAAGATCAAGGGCCGGCTGGACTACGCCGAGCTGACACCGGCGGGATTGTTGTACATCTCGCGCTCGGATCCGGCGACAAACGGCGAAGTAAACGTGATCGACCTGGCGAAAGGCGAGCAGAAATTCAAGGACGCGATCGAGGGTGGTAAGGCGCCGGGCGAGGGGCTGCTCCACGTCGTCGAAGGATCGACCCTTTATGTCTTCGCGGGCCGAGACCATCATCTCTATGCCGTGAATCGACAGGACGGCACATATCGCGCGCTCGGCGGTGAGATAAAGTTCCAGGGAGGCGAAGATCCGACGGCGATCGAGCTCCGCCCCGGAGGGATCGTGTTGATCTCGTCACAGAACCTCGCCACCGTCGCTCGAGACGGGCAGATCAAACAACAGGTCTACAACCCGGCGCCGCAGCTGCCGGGACTGCTGCGAGCGTTGTACCGGATCAACTCGGTACGCGCGGGGCTGTACGGCGCCGCGGCGTCCGCCTATGGCGACGCCTTTGCACAAGCCTCGCGCAACGCGACTGATACGACAGCCAAACGCATCACCAGCCAGCTAGCAACGGCGTACTCGCAGGGCGGGGCACAACTGAGCGGTTATTCACAACAGGCGGGCGCCTTGGCGTCGAAGCGTTTTAAGGCCTCACTCGCGACGCCGAGCTCCGTATTCGTGCTCACGCGGTCGCCGGATGGCAACGGCAACGTCCTGCTCCAAATCGACAAAGACACCGGGCAACCGCGCTCGCGTGTGGACCTCGGCAAACAACGCGAGCCGGTGTATGCGGTGGACGATATTTCGGGGATGCTTTTTTTGCAGACTACAAGTGGGACGTTGGCAGGCTATCGGCTCTAGGGTGCGTTGATCGTGAACCCGTTGCTCGTCACCGAGACGCCGCTCGCGCTCGCCTGCAGCGTGTAGGTGCCGGCCTTGTCGATCGCGAGGTTGCTGAAACTCGCGATCCCGTTGACGGGCCGCGCCACGGTAGTCCCACTCAAGGTCGCGCCCGTCGGATTGGATGCGAGGTTGAGCGTGATGCTGCCGGTGAATGAGCTGTCGGTGCCGCCGAGAGTATCGCGCACGACGACCTCGACCGGCGGCGTAATGGCCTGACCGACATCCGCGGCATTCGGCTGCACGAAGAAGTCCAGGCCCGGCGTGCCGTTGCTGCCGTTCCCACCATTGCCACAGCAAATACCGACCAGACCGGAGCCCGTGCCGCCGAGGCAGCCAGCGGCGACCAGGAGGAGCGGGGCTCCGATGACGTTCGCGCGTGGAATGCGCATAGCGACCCCCCGACGGAATGTCCCCTGCTCTGATTATTGGCTTGTCTACCAATTATTACCCGGCGCGGTTCCCTCAGGTCACCGTTTTGTGGTAAACTGGGGGCCATGCCAATACAGGCTGAAGGCCGCCGCGGCGGCGCCGTCGGTGCCAAAATCGACTTCCAGGACGGCCAGTGGATCGTTCCCGACCATCCCATCATTCCGTTCATCGAAGGCGACGGCACCGGACCCGACATCTGGCGGGCGTCGGCCAAGGTGTTCAACGCGGCCGTTGCAAAGACCTCGGGCGGCAAGCGCAGCGTGGCGTGGCGGGAAGTGCTGGCCGGCGAGAAAGCTTTCAACGAGACCGGCAGCTGGCTCCCCGAGGAAACCCTGGGTGTGATTCGCGAGCATCGCATCGCGATCAAGGGACCGTTGACCACGCCGGTCGGCGGCGGCATCCGTTCGCTCAACGTCGCGCTGCGCCAGATCCTCGACCTCTACGCCTGCATTCGACCGGTGCGCTACTTCGAGGGCGTCCCGTCGCCGATGAAGGATCCCGGCAAGCTCAACATCATCATTTTCCGCGAGAATATCGAAGACGTCTACGCGGGGATCGAGTACAAGGCGCATAGCGCCGAGGCGGACGCCGTGATCGAGTTTCTGACGCGGCGCTTTGGGGCGAAGATCCGCGAAGGCAGCGCCATCGGCATCAAACCAATGTCCAAGTTCGGATCGCAACGGCTCGTGTCGAAGGCAATCCAGCACGCCATCAAGCGCCGGCTCCCATCCGTCACCCTCGTACACAAGGGCAACATCATGAAGTTCACCGAAGGCGCGTTCCGCGACTGGGGGTATGAAATCGCGAAGGAGCGCTTCGGCGACTTCACGGTGACCGAGGCGGAGGGCGGCAAACGCAAGGAGGACGCCGGCAAGGTGATGATCAAGGACCGGATCGCCGATTCGATGTTCCAACAGCTGCTGCTGCGTCCGGACGAATACTCGGTCGTCGCCTCACCCAATCTCAATGGCGACTACCTCTCCGATGCGGCAGCCGCGCAGGTGGGCGGTCTCGGTCTCGCGCCGGGCGGCAACGTGGGTGACGGCTACGCGGTGTTCGAGGCGACGCACGGGACGGCGCCCAAGTATGCCGGCCAGGACAAGATCAATCCCAGCAGCGTGATCCTGTCGGGCGTGATGATGTTCGAGGAGATGGGCTGGGACGAGGTCGCGCGCGCGATCGTGCGCGGGCTGGAGCGCGCCATCGCATCGAAACGTGTCACGTACGACCTGGCGCGCCAGATGCCCGGCGCAACCGAGGTATCGACCTCCGCGTTCGCCGACGCCATCATCGAGCACCTGGCATGAAGAGTCTCATGTCGACCAAACCGCTCGAGAGCGTGGAGACACCGCTGCTCGCGCTGATCGTGGCGCAGGGATCCACGACCGCGATCGACCCCGGTGTCGAGCGTGCGGTCGCTGCGGGCGATTACAAAGGAAAGAAGGACGAGACGCTGCTCGTCTACGGCAGCGGGAAGGCGCAGCGCATCCTGCTCGTGGGCATCGGGAAGACCAACGAAATCACCCGCAGCTCGATCCGGCGCGCCGCGGCGATCGCGGCACGGCGCGCTCGCGGTTTGGGAACCAAGACCTTCTCCCTGGCTGTCACAAAAGAAGCACGGGGCAGTCTCGGCGCCGCCGAGTTGGCGCAGGTGCTGATCGAGGGTGCGGCGCAGGGCGGTTGGCAGTTCACCGAGCTCAAGAAACAGCCGGAGGACCCCAAGCCCGATATCGAGTCGGTCGAACTGGTGATCGAGGCGGCGGACAAGGAGCAGGCGGAGCGGGGGCGCCGCATCGGGGATGCCATCGCCGCCGGGTATCTGTTCACGCGCAATCTCCAGATGCTGCCCGGGAACGTCTGCACTCCCAGCTACCTCGCCGAGCAGGCGCAGAAGCTGGCGGCGGCGCACGGATTCAAGGCGACCGTCCTGGACAAGGCGCAGATAAAGAAGGAAGGCATGGGAGCGCTGCTTGCCGTCGCCCAAGGCAGTGCCGAAGAGCCCCGGTTCATTGTGCTCGAATACCAGGGCGGCGGCACCGGCGCGCCGATCGCGCTCATCGGCAAAGGCGTGACGTTCGATTCCGGCGGCATCTCGATCAAGCCGGCGGCGAACATGGAGGACATGAAGTTCGATAAATCGGGCGCCACGGCGGTGCTCGGGGCCTTCGAGGTGCTGGGACGGCTCAAGCCGAAGATCAACGTGGTAGGGCTGATCCCGGCGACGGAAAACCTGCCCTCCGGCACGGCGATCAAGCCCGGCGACGTGGTGAAGAGCCACCTCGGCAAGACGATCGAGATCATCAACACCGACGCGGAAGGCCGGCTGATTCTTTGCGATGCGCTTTCGTACGCCCGGCGCTTCAAACCGGTCGCCGCGATCGACGCCGCCACGTTGACGGGAGCCGTCGTCATCGCGCTCGGCCACCATGCCATCGGCATGCTCGGCAATGACGAGCCACTGCTCGCGGAGGTACGCGACGCAGGCGAGCGTGCCGGCGAGCGCTGCTGGCCGCTGCCGCTGTGGGACGACTACCGCGAGCTGCTCAAGTCCGACGTCGCTGACGTCAAGAATTCGGGCGGGCGCGCCGCCGGGACAATCGCGGGAGCCTGGTTCCTGCGTGAATTCGTCGACGGCTTCCCGTGGGTCCATCTCGACATCGCCGGAACCGCGTACCTCGAAGGGGAGGGGCCCAGCCACGCAAAGGGGCCGACAGCGATTGGCGTCCGGTTGTTCACGGAGTTTCTGCTCAAACGCGCCGGCGCTTGATTCCTGACTGGGCGAGGGGAGGGCTCTTGGTCCTCGCCCTGTTGCCGTCGGCTCTCGCCGCCCAGGTCGACAGCACACGCCGAGACACGACGGTGGCACGCGACACGGCGGCGCGTGATACGACCGCGGCCCGCGACACGACGACCGCCCTCCTCCCGACGTTTGCGCCCGCGCTCATGCCGGGTCCGCTACCCAGGGGCACTCGCTACACCTTCACTTCCGACTCGATTCTCCTCTCCAGCGCGCGCACGCTGAGCGACTTGCTCAGCCACGTGCCCGGCGTCTATGTCGCGCGCGGCGGCTGGTACGGTGAGCCCGAGATCGTCTTGTACGGTGGTCGCGGGCCCGCATCGCTCGAGATCTACTGGGACGGCATGCCGCTGCAGCCGCTCGGCCGCGACTCGATCTATCTGGATCCGGCCCGTATTCCGCTCGGACCCATCGAGCGCGTGGACGTCATCATGCTGCCCGCGACGCTCCAGGTCTTCCTGGTTACGTCGCAGTATCGACCGACGGCGCCGCGCACGCAGGTCGGCGTCGTCTCCGGACGGCAGGACATCGCGGATTACCGCGCCGGCTACAGCACGCGCACGCGGTCCGGATTTGGCGTGTCGCTGCTCGCCGACTGGGCCAGCATCGGCGCCGGCCAGCTCGGGAACACCACGCCGCCGTTTGGGGCAAGCGACATCTGGGTCAAGGCCGACTACGTGCCGCCCGGCGGACGGGTCGGCGCGTCGTTTCAGGTGTCGAGCTCGAGCTGGCATCGCGCGTCCGAGGCCGGCGCGACAACCACCAGCGCCGGCGTGGACGGCTGGCGCCAGGATCGGCGCGACAAGATGCTGCGCCTGTTCGTCGCGGATCGGGATGACGGGCTCGGCTGGCGGCTGACGACCACGCTGGGCACGAGCGGCATCAGTCATGACACGTTAGTCACGCGCCGCAACATCTCCGCCGCGATCGTCGAGGCGAGCCAGACCTGGCGCACGGCGTCGGTTTCGGCAGTCGCCCGGTTCGCGGCGGCCGGAGCGCCGCAACAGTTCGAAGCGCGCGCGGGGTGGATGCCGATCCCGCCGCTCACGCTTGCGGGCAACGTCCGCCAATCGATCTACTCGAACCATCGCAAGGGCGTGCGCGCCTTTGCGACCGCGGGCATCACGCTGCCACTCGGATTCTCGGCGCGGGCCGAGGTGGGGTGGAGGCACGACGTTCAGTCGGCACTGGTCCCGACCGATCAGGTGCAGCAGGCCGTGGACGTCGCGGGGTGGGTCGGCTTCCAGAATCGCCTCATTTCGCTCGAGGTCGGCCGTGGCCGGCGCGATCCGTTCGCGCCGCTCGGCTTTGCCGTGGGGCTCAAGAGCGTGGATTCACTGAGCCCCACGCCGCTCACCGAGTTCGTCGCGGCCCATGCCACGCTGCACATCGCGCCGGGGTTCACGCTCTCGGGTTGGTACTTCGATCCGGTGGTCGGCGGCGGGGACTTCGAGCCGCCGCGCCACGCGCGCGTGGCGGCGACCTTCTACTCGAAATTCTGGCGCGTCTTCAAGAGCGGGATCTTTGCGCTGCGTGGCGAAGTCGCCATGGAATCATGGAGCCGCTCGACGCTCGGCGGCCGCGACACCTCCGGGGCGACGCTCGGCATGACCGGATCGAGCTTTGTCGATACCCACCTCGAGATGCAGCTCGCCGGCGTCACGCTGTTCTGGAGCGTCACGAACATCAACATCATGCGCTCCAGCTACGTGACCGAACTGGGCTATCCGAAGGCGGCACAGCAGTACGGCGCGCGGTGGTTCTTCACGAACTAGCGCACCTGACTACATTTAAGGCCCTGTGCCGCGCAGTATGACGGGCTTCGGCTCTGCCGAAGATCGAGTGCTTCGCGGACGGTTGCGAATTGAAATCCGCACCGTCAACCACCGCTATTTCAACCCGCAGCTGAAGCTGCCGGCGGATCTGGCCGGCGTGGAGATCGAGATGCGCGAGCGGCTGCGGCAGCTGCTCGAGCGCGGGCATGTGGCGGTGACGGCGCGGTGGGTCGAGGGACCGGGTCCCGACCGCGCGGTCACGATCGACTTGACGCGAGCCAAGCAGGTGGTGGCGGCGGCGCAGCAGCTCAAGAAGAAGTTGAAGCTGAAGGGCACGGTTGATCTGGCATTCGTGGCGCGGCAGCCCGACGTGCTGACCGCAACCAACGGCGCGAGCGAGCAGCCGGTACACTGGTCGGATGTCCAGCCCATTGTCGAACGGGCCGCGAAAGATGTCGTGGCGATGCGGGAGCGGGAGGGGCAGGTGCTCGCGACCGAGTTGAATGCGCGGCTCGACGCGCTCGAAACGGCGGCGCAGACGGTCGAAGCGCAGGCACCGGCCCGGCTCAAGGCGGAGCACCAGCGGCTCAAGCAGGCGGTGGCGGAGCTGACGGCGCAGACGACGATCGACGAGCAGCGTCTGGCACTCGAGATCGCGCTGCTGGCCGACCGCGTGGACATCACCGAAGAGCTGGTGCGGTTCCGCTCGCACGTGGCGGCGGCTCGCGCCGCGCTGGGGGCGGATCAGGCGGTGGGAAAACAGCTCGGGTTCCTCTCGCAAGAGCTGCTGCGCGAGGTCAACACGATGGGCTCGAAGGCAAATGACGCCCGCATCACGCAGACCGTGATCGCGATGAAGGGGGACCTCGAGAAGTTCCGGGAACAGCTGGAGAACCTGGAGTGACCCCGCGGTTGGTCGTCCTCTCGGCGCCATCGGGCGGTGGGAAGACGACGATCGCGAAAGCGGTGCGAGATCGGTTTTCGGATGAGTTCGGATTCTCGGTGTCGGCAACGACACGGAAGCCGCGCGCGGGAGAGCGCGAAGGGGTCGATTACTATTTCTTGTCTCCCGACCAGTTCCTGAAGGGCGTCGCCGAGGGAAGATTCCTCGAGCACGCGGAGTACGCCGGCGAGCTCTACGGTACGCTCAGGGCCGACGTCGAACGCATCCTGAAGTCAGGACGACATGTCCTGCTGGACATTGAAGTCGATGGGGCGGCGCAGGTCCGGCTGCTCGAGCCAGGCGCGGTGACCATTTTCATCCTGCCGAGCGATCCGCGCGTCCTGATCCAGCGACTCGTGCAGCGCGGCAGCGAGACGCTCCAGGAGATTCGGCGGCGGCTGGACCGTGCCATTTACGAGCTCGGCCATGCGACGTCGTTCAACCGCTGGATCAGGAATGATGACCTCGAGGAGGCCATCCGCGCGGTCGTGAAAGCGGTGGAAGAGAATCCCGACAAGCTGGTGCGAGATCGCCACGATTTCGCGTGGCTCAAGGGATACCTGAACAGTCTGGAGACAGAGAAACAGCGGCTATATGATGAATTGCACCAACAGAAAGGCTGAGCCATGCGCATCGTGACACCAGCAGAAGTCGCAGGACAGACGCAAAACAAGTATCTGGGCGTCCTCGTCGCCGCCAAATTCGCGCGCTTCGTGAACGATTTCCCGCGCGATCGGTCGGTTGACTGGGAGGAGAAGCTCACCACGCGCGCGTTCGACGAGCTCGTCCGCGGCGGCCTCAAGTACCGCTTGGTGCGGCGGCGGCGCCAGCAGGAAGCCTGATGTCGGTTCCCGGCCGTCACGTTGTGCTTGGCGTGTCGGGCGGAATCGCCTGCTACAAGAGCTGTACGCTGGCGCGCCGGCTGACCGAGGCGGGCGCGACGGTGGACGTCGTCCTCACGGCCGCGGCCGCGGAGTTCGTGCGGCCGGTGACGTTCGAAGCGCTCACCGGACGGCCGGTCCTGACATCGCTGTGGGAGCGCGGCCGTGCGCTCGCACACATCGATCTCGCCAAACATCCCGATCTCGTGATCCTCGCGCCGGCTACGGCGAGCGTGCTGGCGCGCGCCGCGATGGGCATGGCGGACGATCTCCTGACCACGCTGTTGCTCGCGCGCGCGGACCGGCCCGTGCTCGCCGCGCCGGCGATGAACGACGCGATGTATGCGAACCCGGCGACCACGGCGAACATCGCCACGCTGACCACACGCGGCTGGCACTTCGTGGGCCCGGAAATCGGCGCGCTCGCCGAAGGGCCGAGCGAGCGGCCGGGACGGATGAGCGAGCCCGAGGCGATCTTCGCGGCGGCCGAGCGTCTGCTCGGTCACAGCAACAGTAGCAAGTGGTCCGGCAAGCGCGTCGTCGTGACCGCGGGGCCGACGCGCGAGCATCTCGATCCGGTGCGGGTGATCACGAATCCGTCGAGCGGGCGGATGGGGTACGCGCTGGCAGAAGCCGCGCGCGCGCGCGGCGCAGACGTCGTGCTCGTGAGCGGTCCGACGGAATTGGCGCCGCCCGCGGGACTTCCGACGACGCACGTCGAGACGACCGAAGACATGCAGCGTGCACTCCAAACCCTGGTTCCCAACGCCGACGCCCTGATAATGAGCGCCGCCCCCGCGGATTACCGGCCCAAGAGTCGCGAGGGCAAGAAGCGCCCGCGCTCGGCGGGCCCGCTCACCGTCGAGCTCGAAGCGACGCCCGACATACTCGGCTCGCTCCAGCGGCGCAAGGGGATGGTCGTCGTCGGCTTCGCGCTCGAGACGGGAAACGGATTGGCGAACGCCCGCGCGAAGTTGCAGAATAAGGCGCTGGATTACGTGATCCTGAATGACGCCTCTGAGCCCGGCGCCGGATTCGAGGTCACGACCAATCGCGTGACGATTCTGGGACGCAATGGCACGCAAGTCGACTTGCCGTTGCTGCCCAAACGCGACGTGGCCGAACGCATCCTCGACGTGGTGGAAGAAGCGCTTTGACTGACGCGCGGGCTCTGGCAATTGAATACCTGAAGCAGCAGCGGTTGCTCGGCGGGGACTCGGTGATTCTCGCGGAAGCACGGAGCACGGAGCAGGGAGCAGCTTCCCCCTCTGCAGTATCGGTGTCGCCTCCGCCATCTGCTCCGAGCTCCGTGCTCCCTGCTCCCGGCCTCTCCTTCGACCCGCCGTCGAGCGATCTGTTTGCGGTCGACCCAATCCAGCAAACTCAGTCGTTAGAGGACATCGCCACCCTCATCGCGGCCTGCCGCAAGTGCAAGCTGTGCGATGGCCGCACGAACACCGTCCCGGGCGAAGGTCCGGCGAACGCGCGGCTCGTCGTGATCGGGGAAGGGCCGGGCAGGACCGAAGACGAGACGGGGCGGCCATTCGTCGGCCGGGCCGGCGAGCTACTCACGAAGATTCTCGAGGCCATCAAGCTGCCGCGGGAGCAGGTGTTCATCTGCAACATCGTGAAATGCCGGCCACCGGAAAACCGGCTGCCGCAGTACGACGAGATCGCGTCGTGCCTGCCGTTCCTCTACCGCCAGATCGAGCTGGTCAAACCGAAGGTCATTCTGGCGATGGGTGGGACGGCGGCACAGAGCCTGCTCGGCACCAAACAATCGCTTGGCGCTTTACGCAATCAGGTTCACCGTTTCCGCGGCATCCCGGTGATCATCACGTATCACCCGGCCGCGTTGCTGCGAAACCCCAACTGGAAGAGACCAACCTGGGATGACGTCCGTATCGCCGCTCGCCTCCTCGACAGCTGAGCGAGGGGCGGGCGAATGGGCCGGCCGCCAGACTCCGTGGAGTAACGAAGCGGAGCAGGCGGTGCTCGGCGCGATGATGCTCGACCAGGACGCGGCGCTCAAAGCCGCGGAAATCCTGGACGACACGATGTTTTACCGCGAGGGCCATCGGCTACTGTTCCGGTCGATGATCTCCCTGACCGAGCGCGGCGATGTCATCGATCCCGTGACGATCCGCGACGAGCTCAGCCGCCGCGGCGATCTGGACCGGGCCGGCGGCATGGAGTACATCGCGGCGCTGATCGACGTCGTGCCGACGGCCGCCAACATCGACTATCACGCCAGAATTGTCCGCGACAAGGCGGTGCTGCGCCGGCTCGTGGAAGCCGCGACCGGGATCATCCAGGACGTCTATGAAGGCCACGGCACGGCGGGCGAGGTGCTCGACAACGCTGAGCACCGGGTGTTCCAGGTCGCGCAATTCCGGCGGGCCGAAGAGTTCATTCGGATCAAAGAGCTCATCTGGCCGACCATGGAGCGGATCGAGCAGCTCCAGTCGGGGGCGGGCTCGGTCACCGGCGTGCCGAGCGGTTTCGCCGATCTCGACCGTCTCACGGCAGGTTTCCAGCGCGCCGATCTGGTCATTCATCGTCCAGCACGCCGCGATCGAGCACAACACGGGTGTCGCCTTCTTCTCGATCGAAATGTCAAAGGACGCGCTGGTGCAGCGGCTGCTCTGCTCGGAGGGTCTGGTCGACGCGCAGCGGCTGCGCCGCGGCCAGCTCCGGGATGACGACTATCCGAAACTGGCGCGTGCCGCCGGATTGCTGGGTACCGCGCCGATCTGGATCGACGACTCCCCGTCCCTGACACCGCTGGCCATGCGGTCGAAGGCACGCCGGTTGAAGGCCGAACACGACATTGCCCTCGTGATCGTCGACTATTTGCAGCTGATGCAGGGGCCGGGCGACGTCGAGAATCGCCAGCAGGAGATTTCCTACATCTCGCGCTCGCTCAAGGCGCTCGCGAAAGAGCTGGATGTCCCCGTCGTCGCGATCTCCCAGCTCTCGCGCGCGCCCGAACAGCGCGGCGGTGAGCACCGGCGGCCGCAGCTGTCGGATCTTCGCGAGTCGGGCGCGATCGAGCAGGACGCCGACGTCGTCTGTTTCATCTACCGGCAGGAGTTCTACGACGGCCCGGTGGACCCCAAGACGAACGAGAGCATCGAGGGCATCGCCGAGGTGATCGTGGGCAAGCAGCGCAACGGCCCAACGGGTACCGTGAAGCTGCACTTCAAGAAAGAGTACACGCGCTTCGACAATTACACCGCGCGCGAGGCTCCCGTCGGTGTCTAAAGGCAAGTCCGTGTTTCGCTGCACCGAATGCGGCGCGGATCAGCCGAAGTGGGGCGGCAAGTGCGATGCGTGTGGGGCGTGGAACTCCCTGGTTGAGGAGGCCGTCGGCCGGACGGCCCGACCGCCGGACGGCCGCAGTTCCTCCGGAGCTTCGCCCGTGCGGCTTTCCGAGATGCAAGGCACCGCAGCATCGCGCTGGAAGACCGGCCTCGCCGAATTCGACTTCGTCCTCGGGGGAGGCATCGTCCCGGGCTCCGTCGTGCTCGTCGGCGGTGAGCCGGGAATCGGCAAATCCACGCTGCTCATGCAGTGCGCCGCGCGGCTCGAGAGCCAGGGCGTGTCGACGCTCTACGTCTCGGGCGAAGAGTCGCCCGATCAGCTCCGGCTGCGCGCCGATCGCCTGGACGAGGATGCCGGCAGCATTCACGTGCTCGGTGAGACGCGCCTCGAGTCGATTCTCCATCACGCCGCACAGCTGAAGTCGAGCGTCGTACTGCTCGACTCTGTCCAGACCACCTATACCGAAGAGCTCGAGGGCGCGCCCGGCAACGTGGGCCAGGTGCGCGAGTGCGCCGCCCGGCTCATGCGCTTCGCCAAGGAGTCGGGGCCCGCCGTCGTGCTCGTCGGCCACGTCACCAAAGGCGGCGGCATCGCCGGCCCGAAGACCCTCGAGCACATCGTGGATACCGTCCTGTATTTCGAGGGCGAAACGACACTCGATCACCGGATCCTGCGCGCCGTAAAGAATCGGTTTGGCTCGGTCGATGAGATCGGCGTCTTCCGGATGACGGGCGCGGGGCTCGAGCCGGTCGCGAACCCCGCCGCCGCGTTCCTCGCCGGCCGCAGCACCGGCGCCTCCGGCTCGGCGGTCACGGCGCTGATGGAAGGGACGCGCCCGATGCTGGTCGAAATCCAGGCGCTCGCCTCGAAGGCGGGATTCGGCACGCCACAGCGCGTGGCGACGGGGCTCGATCATCGCCGCCTCGCACTGCTGCTCGCGGTCCTCGAGCGCCGCGGTGGCCTGCCGTTCGGGAATCTGGACGTCTTCGTCAATGTGACCGGCGGCGTCCGGTTGATCGAACCCTCGACCGACCTCGCGATTCTCGCGGCCCTCGTCTCGACAGTCCACGACCGTCCCGTGCCCGCCGACGCGCTCTTCCTCGGCGAGGTCGGCCTCGGCGGCGAGATCCGTCCCGTTGCCGGCGTCGAGCGGCGGCTGGCCGAAGCGGCACGCCAGGGCTTTCGGCGCGTGTTCCTGTCGGCGCGCTCGCGGGGGACGAGCAGCGACATGGAGGTGATCGGGCTGGAGGGAATCGGTGAGCTCACCCGTCGTCTCGCAGCCTGACGTCGGGGTGGTCGTGGTGGCAGCGGGGGCGGGCGTGCGCGCCGGCCCTGGCGAGCCGAAACAATTCCGTCCGATCCTCGGCGTGCCGATGCTGCTGCGCGCGCTGCGCCCATTCACCGGCCATCCGGAAGTACGCCAGGTCGTCGTCGCGCTGCCGCCGGGATACGCCGAGCGTCCACCCGACTGGCTCGGCAAGCTGCGGGGGGAGCGGCTGGAGTTCGTGCCGGGCGGCGCTCAGCGGGTCGATTCGGTCCGCTCGGGGCTCACAGCGCTTCCCGACGACGCGACCATCATCCTCATCCACGATGCAGCCCGGCCGTTCGTGAGCCGCGAGACCATCGACGCGGTGATCGCACGCGCGCGCGCCGGCGTCGGTGCCGTCGCCGCAGTCCCAACCTCCGACACGCTCAAGGAAGTCGGCCAGGGTCCCGATCGGCCGACACCACGCATCACCCGCACCGTCGATCGGGAGCGCATCTGGCGCGCGCAGACGCCGCAGGGGTTCCCGCGGGACATGTTGCGCCACGCGTACGCGCAGCTCGGCGGCGGCACCGCCAACGGCGGCGCGCCGAGTGACGACGCGGAGGTCTGCGAACGGGCGGGGTTTCCAGTGGAGTTGATTCCCGATTCGCCCTATAACTTCAAAATCACCACACCCGACGACTTCCGGATCGCTGAGGCGCTGGCCCGTGAGCTGCGGTGAAACCGCTCGCGTTCCAGACCCCCGCGGAAGTCGCGGCGACGATTCCGCGCGTCGTCGCGCATCTGCAGAGTGGGGGCCTGCTCGCCTATCCGACCGAGACGGTCTACGGACTCGGCTCACGGGTCGTACAGGCGGACGTCGCGGCGCTGGCGGCGATGAAGGGTCGCTCGGCCAGCAAGCCTTTCCTTTTGTTGATCAGCGACCGCGGCATGGCTGAGGCGCACGGCCTGGCGTTCAATGCGTCGGCGGACGCGCTGGCGCGCGCGTTCTGGCCCGGCCCGCTCACGCTCGTTTTGCCTGGCGGCTCCGGCCGGCTCCCGGACATGCTCCGCGGGCCCGATGGCGGTATCGCGGTGCGCTGGACCTCGCATCAGGCGATCGCCGGACTGGTGGCGGCGCTCGGCTCGCCGCTCACGTCCACGTCGGCGAATATCCCGGGCCAGCCACCGGGTCCTGGGGCTGATGCCATCGCCCGTGACTTCGCGCCGGCGGTCGCCTCCGGACAATTGCTGGTGCTCGACGGCGGGGTCCTGGGGAACCGGCCTCCGTCAACCGTGGTTGACTGCACCAGGCCGCAGGCGCAGATCGTGCGCGAAGGCACGTTGAGTGTGCACGAGCTCCGTCGCGCCGTCGGCCGGCTGGCGCCATGATCCAACACGTCCTCTTCGTCTGCACCGGCAACATCTGCCGCAGCCCGCTCGCCGCGTCACTGCTCGAGCGCTCCTTGAAGGAGCGCGGCCTCGAAGTGGAGGTGTCGTCGGCCGGGACCGGGGCGTGGGATGGTGCACCCGCATCCGAGGGCGCCTATCTCGTGGGCCTCGAGCGGGGTCTCGACCTCTCCGGACATCGCGCGCGGCTGCTGACGCGCGAGCTGGTTGAGAAGGCCGATCTGATCCTGACGATGGCGCGCCATCACCGCGCGCGGGTAGACGAGCTGGGTGGCGAGGGGCGGGTGTTCGTGCTCGGCGAGTACGCCGGGCGTGGCGGCGACGAGGTGAGCGATCCGTTTGGCGGCGATCTCGGCGTGTACCGCGACACCTGCCAGGAGCTCGAGGCTCTCTCCGCCGCGGTGGCCGATCGACTCGCGGCTGAGAGCAAGCGTGGAGATCAGCGCTAAGACGCGTCTGCTGACGGTCATCGGCGACCCGGTGGCCCACTCCCTTTCCCCCGCGATGTACAATGCCGCGTGTCGTGCCCTGGGGCTCGACGCCGTCTACGTCGCACTCCAGGTCCCGGCAGCGTCATTACCCGCAGTGCTGGCGATGCAGGCCGCAATCGGCGGTGCCGGGAATGTCACCGTCCCGCATAAGGAAGCAGTCGAACGATCCGTCGCGCGGAAAACGGATGTCTGCACCCGCGTTGGCGCGTGCAATACGTTCTGGACCGAAAACGGGGGACTCTTCGGCGACAACACCGATGTCGTTGGCGTCGCCGCGGCGCTCGATAAGCTCGGCGCGACCCCCAAAGGCGAACGGTGGCTCGTGGTCGGCACCGGCGGTTCGGCGCGTGCGACGGCGGTGACCGCGGCGGACCGCGGCGCGACGCTGTTCGTGCGCTCGCGCGATGCCTCCCGGGCCAAAGCGTTCGCCGAGTGGGCGAGCGGTATCGGCGCGCGGACGAGTGTCGCCAATGGGCCGATCGAGGTTGACGTGGCCATCAATGCGACGCCGCTCGGACTCACGGGACACGATCCGCTCCCGGTGGATGTCAACCATATCCCCGGCGTGCAACGCGCGCTGGACCTGGTGTACGCCCCGGGCGAGACGCGGTGGGTGCACGCCCTGCGCGAGCGCGGGATCGAGGCCGCGGACGGGCGTGAGATGTTGGTCCAGCAAGGCGCCGCGGCATTCGAGCGATTTTTTCCCGGCGTAGATGCACCAGTCGAGGTGATGCGTGCTGCTGTCGTCCGTGCGCTCCGCAGTTGAACAGCTGCTCCTTCCTGCAGAGTGTCTCATTTGTCACGGTCTGCTCAATACCCGCGATGCCGCCAGAATCGTCTGCCCGCTGTGCCGGCAGCGGTGGCGCGCGGTGCGGCCGCCCTGGTGCGAGCGCTGCGGCCAGCCCGAGCCGCATTTCGGCCCCTGCCGCTTGTGCAATCAGTGGCCAGCTGCGTTGAAATCCGTGAGATCGGCGGCCTGGCTCGATGACGGCGCCCGACAGGCGGTGCACGGCCTCAAGTACGACGGTCTGCCGCGCATCGCCGACGACCTGGCGGCTACCATGGGCTCGATCCGGCCCGAGACCGACGGACCGTCGGTTTTGATCCCGATTCCGCTGGCTCGAAAGCGGTTGCGCGAGCGGGGCTACAACCAGAGCGAAAAGCTGGCACGCGCGCTGGCCCGACAATGGCGGATCCCCGTCCTTCTCGATGTCCTGGTCCGCACGCGGGAGACGCCGACGCAAACGGCGTTGACACCGGGGACGCGTCTGGCGAATGTGCGCGCAGCTTTCGCTGTCGCGAATGTCCAATGCTCAATGATCAATGATCATTCTCCATTGATCGTTGTTGACGATGTCTTCACAACAGGTGCAACGCTTGCAGAGGCGGCCAGAGCCTTAGAGCAAGCCGGCGCTACGAGAGTCATGGGCGTGACGTTCGCCCGCGCGGCGATTCCAGACTTCACTTAAGGGGAGAGTCATGGCGGTTCGGGTAGGGATCAACGGGTTCGGCCGCATCGGACGGAACGTGCTCCGCGCGGCGACGATGGCGAATCAGACCGAGATCGAGTTCGTCGGCGTCAACGACATCACCGACACCAAAACACTGGCGCACCTGCTGAAGTACGACTCGGTCCACCGGCGCTTTCCCGGCACCGTCGAAGCGAAGGGGGACACCCTGGTCGTCAACGGCAAGCCGATCAAGGTGTCGGCCATCAAAGAGCCCGAAAAGCTCCCCTGGAAGGAGCTCGGCGTCGAGTTCGTGCTCGAAAGCACGGGGCGCTTTACCGACAAAGAGAGCGCGTCCAAGCACCTGACGGCCGGAGCCAAGAAAGTCGTCATCTCGGCGCCGGCCAAAGGGGAAGACATCACCATCTGCATGGGCGTGAACAACGAGAAGTACGATCCCGCCAAGCATCACATCATCTCGAACGCGTCGTGTACCACCAACTGCCTCGTGCCGGTCGTCAAAGTCGTCATGGACAATTTCGGATTCAAGCACGGGTTCATGACGACGGTGCACAGCTACACCAACGATCAGCAGATCCTCGATCTCCCCCACAAGGACATGCGCCGCGCCCGGGCCGCGGCGCTCAGCATCATTCCGACGACGACCGGTGCCGCCAAAGCGACCGGGCTTGTCATCCCCGAGGTGAAGGGCAAGATCGACGGCGTCTCGCTGCGCGTGCCGACGCCGGACGTGTCGATCGTCGATCTCACGGCGGAAGTCGAACGTCCCACCACCGTCGAAGCGGTGAACGCGGCGTTCAAGAAGGCCGCGGCCTCGGGTCCGCTCAAAGGCATCCTCGACGTGAGCGACGAGCCGCTCGTTTCCGTCGACTACGTCGGCAACCTGTTCTCCAGCGTCGTGGACAGCATGTCAACGGCCGTCATCGATGGTACGCTGGTGCATGTGTCGTCGTGGTACGACAACGAGATGGGTTACTCCTCGCGCTGCGTGGACCTGCTGGCCTACCTCGGGAAGCGCCGTTGAAGAAAAGAAGCCTGCGGGATCTTCCCCCGCAGGCGCTGGACGGTAAGCGCGCGCTGGTGCGGGTGGACTTCAACGTCCCGCTCAAGAACGGCAAGATCACCGACGACACGCGGCTGCGCGCGTCGCTCCCCACGATTCAGTACCTGCGCGAGAAGGGCGCGCGGGTCGTGCTACTTTCGCACCTGGGCCGGCCGAAAGGCGGCCCCGATCCCCAGTACTCGCTCAAGCAGATTGTCCGCGGCCTGGAGAAACTGCTCGGCGCGCCCGTCGAGTTCATTCCCGATCCGGCGACCGGTGTGCCCACAACACGGCGGCTGCCGCGTGGCGGCGTCGCCCTCGTCGAAAACACCCGGTTTTGGCCTGGCGAGGAAAAAAACGATCCCGAGCTCGCGAAGGTGTTCGCGGCGCTCGGCGATCTCTATGTGAACGACGCGTTCGGGTCGGCGCATCGCGCCCATGCGTCCACCGAGGCGGTCGCGCATCTACTCAAGCCTGCCGTCGCCGGCTTTCTGATGGAGAAAGAGCTGACCTATCTCGGCCAACTGCTGGGCAATCCCAAGCATCCCTTTGTCGCGGTGCTGGGCGGCGCCAAAATCTCGGGCAAGATCGACGTGATCCGCTCCCTGCTGCCGCGCGTGGATGAGCTGCTGATCGGCGGTGCCATGGCCTGCACATTCTTCGGGGCTATGGGGCTGGAGGTTGGGGGTTCGCTGGTCGAGCCTGATCGCATCGCGCTGGCCAAGGAGCTCCTTGCGACGAGCGGCAAGAAGCTGATCCTGCCGCGCGGCGGCGTCATCGCACCATCACTCGAACGCGCGAGTGAGCATCGCTCCGTAGCGGCGGACGCGATCCCCAAAGGCTGGGCCGTCTACGACATCGACGAATCCACGCAGCACGACTTCCGCGCGCGCCTGTTGCGCGCCAAGACGATCTTCTGGAATGGCCCGATGGGCGTGTTCGAGACGCCGCC
>WNGJ01007311.1_pt1 | contig 19598 bp, 12 predicted proteins | sample 5400611 | NCBI WGS metagenome assembly WNGJ01 (sample SAMN13153375, study PRJNA577476) | soil metagenome | isolation source: 40 cm soil or saprolite under Garry oak tree replicate 1 | place: USA:California | collected 2016-06-15
GGTTTCACTTAAAGGGAGAGGCTGTTGAACAGTTCATCCAGAGCTTTGATTTGTATAATTCCACCATATATGTACCAGCGACCCAGGCAGTGGGAATTATCAACCTCTTCGACCAATGTTATGAAACGCTCCTGTATAAGGGATATTCGTTCAAACACTATCTGTATGTTTCACAGGTGTTGAGGTACTTGCTGGGAATATTGACGCTGCTTCACGGCGAATCTCATCAGGATGAGAGGAAAAACGTGTATGTTGAGCGTTCCATTCAATATATGTTCGAGCATGTACAATCTTCACTCACGCTCAACGAGCTGGCCGATCACGTTAGTCTCTCCAAACCGCATTTTATTCATCTGTTTAAGCAGATAACTGGCTACTCGCCCATCGAATACTATTTGCGTCTAAAAATTCAACGCGCCTGCCAGTATCTTGACTTAACCGACTGTAGTGTCAAAGAGATCAGCAAGAACATCGGGATTCAGGACCCGTATTATTTCTCACGCGTGTTTAGCAAAATCATGGGACAGTCCCCTTCGGATTACCGAAAGACACAAAAAGGCTAAGAGTCAAGCTTGACGTAGCCCTCTAGAAGCGATACAATGTAAGCTGAAAGTATCGGTAAAAAGTCAACAAATGCACCGGGCGACTATAGCCGTCCGGTTTTTTATGCCTATGGGGAGTTATAGATCGAATTTATGGTATTAAATGCTATGACCCAGACAGAACACTTAGTAAAACGCGACGACATCCGCAATGTTGCCATTATTGCCCACGTCGACCACGGCAAAACGACGCTGGTGGATGGCCTGCTCAAGCAGAGCCATATCTTCCGTGAGAACCAGCAGGTGGGCGAACTTATTATGGATAGCAATGACCAGGAACGCGAACGCGGAATCACCATCCTGGCAAAAAATACGGCAATCACTTATCGCGGTATTAAAATCAATATCATTGATACTCCCGGACATGCTGATTTTGGCGGCGAGGTCGAGCGCGTTCTGAATATGGCTGATGGCTGCATTCTGCTCATCGATGCCGTGGAGGGGCCAATGCCGCAAACGCGCTTTGTCCTACAAAAGGCGCTGGAACTTAACCTGCAACCCATCGTTGTGATCAATAAAATTGACCGTCGTGATGCACGCATCGACCAGGTATTCGAATGGACCCAGGATCTTTTCCTGGAACTGGCGACGACCGATGCTCACCTCGATTTTCCGGTGCTGTATGCCATTGGACGCGATGGCGTAGCGATGTATCATCCTGGCGACGAGCGCCGGGACCTTGAGCCATTGTTTGAGACGATCGTCAACACTGTTCCTGCGCCGGTCGTTGACACCGAAGCTCCCTTGCAAATGCTGGTTGCTGCTCTTGACTACGACGATTACAAGGGTAAATACGCCATAGGTCGTGTGGTACGTGGGCGCGTCACTCCTAACACATTTGTTGCGCATATTAATCGTGATAGTGTCGTGACACGCCAAAAGATCAATCTCGTACTCACTTACAAGGGACTGCAACGTGTTGAAGTTGCTGAGGCTCTGGCCGGTGATATTGTCGCACTGACGGGTATCCCCGACGCCAATATTGGTGACACAATAGCAGATGTGGAGACTCCCGAAGCATTGCCCACAATCGCCATTACAGAACCAACACTGAAAATGACCTTTAGCGTAAATACCAGTCCCTTTGCAGGACGCGAGGGAAAATATCCCACATCGCGGCAACTGCGCGCGCGTCTCTACCGTGAATTGGAGACGAACGTCAGCCTGCGAGTGGAAGATGGTAGCACACCCGACGAGTTTATTGTCTCTGGACGCGGTGAACTGCATCTCTCTGTGCTGATCGAGACGATGCGCCGCGAGGGTTACGAGTTCCAGGTATCGCGCCCGGAGGTTATTACTCGCGAGCAGAACGGGCAGCTTGTCGAGCCAATTGAACACCTGGTCATCGACACAAAGGATATCTACATCGGCGTACTAACCGAGACCCTGGCCACACGCAAAGCGCAGCTTACTAACATGACCAACGATGGATTGGGCAATGTGCGTCTCGAGTATCACATACCAACACGCGGCTTGATCGGCTTCCGTAACGCATTTCTCACCTTAACCCAGGGCAATGGAGCCATGAGCAGTATGTTGATCGACTACGAACCCTGGCTGGGAAAAATCGGCACGACGCGTATGGGTGCATTGATTGCCTCTGAGAGCGGCGTGGCAGTGACTTATGGGCTGAACAATGCTCAGCAGCGCGGGGATACCTTCATAGAGCCGGGTACTCCTGTGTACGAGGGAATGATTGTGGGCTTGAATGCGCGGCCTATGGATATGGTTGTCAACGTATGTAAAGAGAAGCAGAAGACCAATATACGCTCCTCTACTGCCGATATCGCGGTACGCCTGACACCGCCAATCATCATGAGCCTGGAACAGTCCCTCGACTTCATCAACAACGATGAACTGGTTGAAGTGACTCCGCAGAATATAAGGCTGCGCAAGCGGTACGTGACCCAACGTGAACGGGCACGCACCAGAGGGATAGAATAGCAGCCAGTGCAAGGGTAAGGGCAAACTAGAACTACCATATGGTATGATTGTTGTAGTAGACAAATCTTTTGGAGTAACATACTTGACAGAGGCAAAAGAACCGGCTACAGCAAAGGTGACATTCTATACAAAAGCAGGATGCCATTTATGTGAGGAGGCGCGTGATATGCTTGATGACATCGCCGCGCTAAGCACGTATGAGCTTACAGAGATCGATATTCGCGGGAATCCGACGATATTTGAGAAATATCGCTACCGCATCCCTGTAATTATTATTAATGGTGATACTCTCCTGGAGGGTCGTATTGAATTTCGAGACCTGGCCAGGGCTTTTCATTTACGCTAAAGCACGTAGTTCTAAGGAAGACAGCTATGGCTATAGAACAGGCTACGGATAGCACGCACCAGGTTTATTCTCCACGCGGGCAAGCTCTCACTTCGTTCATGAATAGCACTGGTCGGCTTGTGGGTAACTTCTTAATGAACTACTGGGCCACGCTGATTACCTGGATCCTGGGCATAATAGTGCTTGCAGCGTTAAGCGTACCTTTTCTCTCCTACTTCGGGCTTAATACAATCTCAAAGCCGATATTTTATGCGCTGCACTTCCTCTGTGCGCAAATCCCATCGCATTCATTTTATCTTTTCGGACATCAACTGGGTATGTGTGCCCGCAACCTCTCCATTTACGGCTCGATGTTCGTTGGCAGCCTGATCTTTGTCTGGAGCAAAAAGCGTTTGCCCGGTATCCCATGGTGGTTCTGGGTGCTGATGATCCTGCCGATGGCTATAGATGGCACAACACAAATGTTCGGTTTGCGCGAAAGCACCTGGGAGTTGCGTGTAATAACCGGCACCCTTTTCGGGTTGGGCAATATCTGGTTTGTGCTTCCCCTCATCCAGAAGTTACTTCTTGAGACATCTTCAACTCAGCCACAGAAAGCTTGATGGATTATTAAGGAATAGCTCTCGCCAAGGAGCAAGTAATACGCTATAATCGAGTATAGAAGATGATCATGCAAAAGATCACACACTAATACTAGTGAAATACCAAGAAGACCTTAGAAATATATGCATAACCATCCATCACTAGCAACAACTTTTGCAGTCGCCACACTCGGCTGCAAAGTAAACCAAGCCGATAGTGAAGCCATTAGCGAACAGATGAGCGCGGCTGGCTACGTGCAGCGCGATTTTAGCGAAAGCGCGGATGTCTACATCGTCAACACCTGCACCGTAACGCACCTGGGCGACCGCAGTTCGCGCCAGATGATCAGCCAGGCACGCCGCCGCCATCCGGAAGCCCTACTCGTGGTTACCGGCTGTTACGCAGAGATGAACCCCCAGGCCATCGCTACACTGCCTGGCGTTGATCTCGTTGTGGGCAATAGCGGCAAAGAATCGTTGGTGGAGGTCATCAAAGATAAGTGTGAATCACTTGCAGATACCAAAGCGCAAGCACCAGAGACAAGCATCCTTTCTTCTAACCTTACCGGACAGAGTCGCAGTCTACCAATACTGCAATTAGATACCCAGCATATCGGCAGCGACCGACCACTCTCTGTGTGCGGTGCCGATGAGGAACCACAACCCGATAACCCCTCGCGTTTCGCGCTGGTCAGCGATGGAGCATCCACAAACGGAACAACCGGCTCCATGCTAGTATCACGCACCCGCGTCCAGATGAAGGTGCAGGACGGCTGCAATAATCGCTGTACGTACTGTATCGTTCCTTACGTCCGAGGGGGGTCACGCAGCCGCAGCATCGAATCGGTCGTGGAGCATGTACAGCGCAAGGTACGCGCGGGCTTCCAGGAAATTGTACTGACAGGCATTCACCTGGGAGACTATCACCCGGATGGTGACGAAAAGCATGACCTTGGTGACCTGATCGCCACGCTTTTGCGAGAAACCGACATAGCGCGCATTCGCGTCTCTTCACTGGAACCAGAAGATTTTCGCCTGGAGTGGCTGGAACTGTGGGAAAATCCGCGCATGTGCCGTCATCTCCACCTGCCAATGCAAAGTGGTTCGGATTACATACTGCGACGAATGGCACGCCGCTATAACAGCGCACGTTACCACAGCATCGTTACGACAGCCAAGCGCCTTGTCCCAGGTATCGCCATCAGTACGGACATTATCACCGGCTTCCCAGGCGAGAGCGACAGCGATTTTGAACAGACCTACCAGCTTGCCACGGAATTGCAGTTTGCCAAAGCGCATATCTTCCGCTTCTCGCCGAGACAAGGGACAGCGGCGGCGCGTATGAAAGGGCAAATCAAAGAAGAGATCAAGAAAGCTCGCAGCGAACGCTTATTGAAGCTGAACGAAGAGGATGGACGACGCTTCCGCCAGCAGTTCCTGGGGGAAACCGTACAAGTGCTCATTGAAAGTTACAAACATGGTCGCTGGGAAGGTCTGACCGATAATTATGTACGTGTCGAACTGGACGGTCTACCTGACCATCCACAACATGATTGGCAAAACACGCTGGTCAAAGCACGCCTGACGCAATTTCTGGATGATGGTGTACTCGGGATGGTGGTAGAGTGAACGGCGTAAAACACGTGTAACACATATCGTATGAATTTGTAAAGTTTCCTCTTTGAGAGAAGGTTTATGAAACCCTTAAAATACTTCCCTATTTTACTACTCCTCACATTACTGCTCGCCGCGTGTGGCGATACTTTTACGTCATCACCTACTACGGGCTCTAGTGGTACTCCGACTGCGCATTCACAACCAGCCATTACGCCATCGATCAAGGCTATAGGAAATTTTGAGGAGTTTGCATTGCCACAATCCAACAGCGGGCTAATGCGGCCCGCTGTTGACAATACAGGGCGCATTTGGTTCGGCGAGATGTCTCGCAACTACCTGGCTGTCTTTGACCCACACTCGCAGAAATTTCAGCAGATTGTACCACCACATGGACTCTTTGGAGTCATGGGCGTAGAGGTCGCGTCAGATGATACAGTGTGGTTTGCCGAGCAGTATGCCAACTATATCGGCCATTACTTCCCCGCTACCGGGCAATTTCAGATTTACCAATTACCCACGCTCACGGTACCCGATCCAAGCGATAGCAGCAAGACCCTTACGCTGCCAAGCGCACCGAACGATCTCGCGTTCGACAAGCATGGCAATGTTTGGTTCACAGAATTAAACGCCAGTGCCATTGGACGACTCGATCCACACAGTGGTCTCATTCAACAGTATCCACTCTCGGCAAAGAAGGGTGTGCAGGCACTCAATCCATATGGGATAGCTATCGATCCACAAGGCATGGTATGGTTCACGGAGTCCAGTGCGAATCACGTTGGACGACTTGACCCGGCCTCAGGTCAGATCCATTATTTTACAATGCAAGGATTAGCCGCACCATTGATGGAGATTGCCAGTGATCCTCACGGCACTATCTGGATCACTTCATTTTCATCTGGTCTGCTGCTGAGCCTCAATCCGAATACAGGTAAATTCATCCCTTATTATGCACCATCGATGAGCGGCCTCTATGGGGTTGCCATCACTCCGACAGGCCAGGTGTGGGTGACCATTGCGGCAGAAAATGTGATTGCGCGCCTCGATGCTGCTGCAAACCGCTTCATCTATTATGCCATTCCGACCAGCAGCAGCTTGCCACTAGGAGTGGTAGTGGGAGCCAACAACACGTTATGGTTCACTGAAGCAGGCAGTAATAAGGTTGGGATGTTACGGCCATAGCAGTGACACTCCGCCAGGGGATGAATCCCCACGGCTTCTTCTGCCTCTCCTCTGTACGCGATGGGCTGAGCAGTGGAGCGTGGCTCCGGCTCGGTGCGCATCGTAGTGGAGGAGGAAAAGCACGGAAACAGTGCCTCCATTCAGGCGTCGTGTTTCCTGGGCGGTGCCAGGCCCGTTGGTGTTCCCATGCCTTTCCCAAAGGGATGAATGGCCCACAACTTCGGTTTTTGGCATCCTGGGGAGCACCAACACCCGCATCTTTCGATGCTGCTCCCCTGGGAACGTACCCGCAGGGGCGGAGGCTTTTCCTTGGTGCTATTTTGTCTCGGCTGCTCCACTTCCTAAAGCCGCTCCTCTGTTGAGTGCGGGCCTTGGGAACAGCAAATAGCCTTGCACGTTGGTTCAACACGGTCGTGTTTTTACCCACGGCCCTGTGCCGTGGAACCCGTACACGATTCAGTTCTCAAGGTGCTCTATACCTATTCTCACACGGGTGTGTGAAACCGGTAATGCAAGGGCTAAAGCCAGAAGCGCCTAACCACCTGGGCTAAAGCCCTTCACTGTCATAACAGCTTACCCAAGGTATTTCTCAAACCAGCCCAGGATATGGTGCAAACGCTCTATGCGCAACTTTGGATGGCCACCGCGGGATAGTCCATGACTCTGGCCTTCAAAACGCACAAACAACACTTCGCGTCCAAGGTATTTCAGAGAGGCAAAGAGTTGTTCTGCCTGTTCGATATTACAGCGCAGATCCTGCTCACTATGAAGGATGAGTAGCGGCGTGTGGATGTTCTTCACGTAGCTGAGAGGCGACATGCGCATGTAACGATCGAGGTCTTCCCATGGTGTCGTATCCAGTTCATCATCGGCAAAGGTCCAACCTAAATCGCAAGAGCCGAAGTCAGAGGCAAGGTTCGTGACACTGCGGTCTGTTACTGCCGCTTTGAAGCGGTCGGTATGGCCAACCAGCCAGTTTGTCATAAAGCCGCCATAGCTGCCGCCTGTGACGCCAATGCGCTGTTCGTCGATATACCCCTTTTGCAACAATGCGTCAATGCCCGCCAGGATATCCAGCGAATCCTTCTCGCCCCAAGCGCCTCGTACAGCTAGTGAGAACTCCCGGCCATAGCCGATACTACCGCGTGGATTCGTGTAGAGCACGACGTAACCTGCTGCCGTCAACACCTGCATCTCATGGAAAAAGCCAAAGCCATACTGCGTTGCAGGGCCTCCATGAATTTCTACAATCAGCGGATATTTCCTGGACGGATCAAAATCACCTGGTTTCATTACCCAACCATCCATTGGCCAGCCATCAGCGCCGATGTAAGGCAAATATTCTGGAGTTGATAACGCCATCTCACCAAGTAAAGCTTCGTTGAAAGCTGTCAGGCGTTGTAATTCACCTGTTGGCGCAGTCGAGCGCACAAAGACTTCCTGCACGCGTGTTGGGCTTCCAATCAGCAAAGCCATTTTGCCGGCAGACTTATCAACGCTGAAGTCGCGTACATGTACTTCGCCGGTGGTGAGCACCGGTGGTTGTGTACTGGCGCCACTGCTTGATATGGCAAAAACACGCGTTGCGCCCCGGTGACTGGCAAGGGCGTAGAGCGTTTTGCCATCGGTTGACCAAACGGGAACTGGTGAGAGATGCTCGTCACCTATATCGCTATTCGTCCAATCCTGGAAGGTACCCTCAAATTCTTGTGTCAAACATGTAGCGGAGCTGTTTTCAGCGTTTGCGGGGATTGTGTAGAGGTCAACATGACCCCCCGAACGAAGTTTGAGGGCGCCTAAAAAGGCGATGGTTTTGCCATCGGGCGACCAGGATGGAACAAAGGCAATGCGTGCCCCATCAGGAGACCAGGCTGGATCAGCATCATCCCAATCTCCTTCGGTGAGTTGTTGCGGTTCACCGCCTGCAATATCGATAAGAAAGAGGTGGTGCCGTCTTTCGTAGATAAAGCCAACACCATCGAGTCGGTACCAAAGTCTATCGATAACACGCACTTTAGGCAATGGTTTGCCATCTTCGGTTTCTTCATCTGCCGGGCCGACCTGCGCATCAAATACCAGCCGTTTACTATCGGGTGACCAGACAGGACTAGAGGCACCATGCTGCATAAAGGTGAGTTGATGTGCCTCACCTCCATCGGTCGGGATGAGCCATATCTGAGGTTTGCCTTTGTCCTGCTTTTTCTGCTCCTTTTCATCCTGGTTGGCAGGCTCACCCTCACGCTCAGAGACAAAGGCCAGCCAGCGTCCATCTGGCGACCAGCTTGGGCTATGAGCATTGGCCAGGCCAGTAGTGAAGCGTTTTGCTTCGCCACCGTCAGTAGATACTACCCAGATAGAGGAGCGATACTCGTATTTGCGTTCATCGATGGTTGTGACAACAAAGGCCACACGTTGGCCATCCGGTGAAATGCACGGCTTGCTTACGGGCCTGAGCCGGTAAAGATCTTCGATAGAAATATTTCGTACACGCGATACCATGATTTCTTCCTTTGCATTGACAATATTAAAGAACCGGCATAGTGACACTCCGCTGGGTTGAAACCCGGCAGCTTCTTCCACTCCTGCATCGTCGGTTGCCTGAGACATGGAGCGTAACCCCTACTCAAGTGGCAACCGTAGTTGGCGAGGAATAGATGGGGGAGGCGTTCCCATCCGACGCCTTCTCCCTTGAGCGGTGCCATGCTCGTTCCGCCCTCCATGCCTTGCTCGAAGAGAAGATGGCTCTTCTTTGCGTTTGACTTCCTGGGAGAGAAGAACACCTGTGGATTTCTCCACCCTCTCTACACAAGGCAGAGGAGTTGAAGGCTTTTCCTGGCGTACTTGAAGATGCGCCCCTTCATCCAGAAGGCTCGCTTGCTGTTTCCCCGACGGCTATACTTGCCTCTCTCAGGTTTGAGGTTGCCGAGATGTTCAAACACCAAGATAGTCGCCCCGTGGTGGTGAGCAAACTGGACAATGCGAGCACTCACCAGGTGCGCGAGCGACTCATCGCTGTGCTTGATCTTGCGCCAGAGGTCAACATTGTCCTGTTCGCCCTGGGCTATGATGCCAGTCTTGCGTCGGTTGCGGGCAATGCGCCCCAACTGTTGCTTCCTAAAGCCGTTTATCTCTTGGCCACCCCCGATGAATGTGGTGGCCAGGATCGTACCTTCAACAGTTTGGATGGTGCAGACCGCGAGGTGGTCGTCGAGATTGAGATCGACAGCACACATGGTGGTCTCTCGGTTGGTTGTGACCTGCCGCTCGATTGTGGCAGGGCGAGCGAAGTGTTTCTCGATGGGAGTATGCAACCACCACTGCTTGCCGCGCCTGATCAGCGAGGGACTGCCCAGCGAGGGACTGCCCAGCGCGGCGTCAGGGGGCAACTCCCGACCCGTGAGACGCACCTTGAGCCAGGACCGGCAGGTTCCCGTCCAGACTTTGAGCAGGAGACTCGATGGGGTGCGCTCTTTCCACTGCCCCCCATAGAAAGGAACCGACTTGTTCCAGGTGCGAGGAGGGACCGGAGGGCGCTCGGTGAATGTCTTCCCCCTGGCCACGGCCTTCTCTTTGCGTTTCCGCCACTTCTGCAGGTGGGAGAAGAAGGAGCGAGCTGATCCAAGAGCGGCATTGATCGCTGCTCGCCGAAACATAGCGGGAAGATCCTCTCTGATCTCTTCGAGAGGCATGAGAGGGGTTGGGTTCTTGTGTGTCGTATGGGTGAGCATCTCCAGCGCGGTAAGGGCATCTTTATTGTTGAGATCCAAGAGCTTTTCATGGGCCTGGATGACCTCAAAATAGAAGGCAACCACTTGATTGAAGAGAGCTTGAGTGGCAGCAAACCATGCAGCCTGATGTGGCTGATAGCGTAAGACCTGTCTGATGGTCGTGGTTGACTTTGCTGCCATCGAACGCCCTCCTGTTTTCCTTTCCCGCTTGTTCTTTTTCTCATTGCATAAACCGAAAGAAACGATGGTTGATCCTCAGAGGATCTGGGCTCAAGCCCACAAGAAACACGCCTAACCCCTGGGTTGAAACCCAGCGGCTTGCGGCGGGCTAAAGCCCTATCCTGTCATGCGAGAACACCATTCTTCGGATCAAATTCCTGGTGCACGATGACTTGCGACATCAATAGTTATCATCCTTCTCCGTCAACGAATATTGGGGATCGCTGCTTGATAAAGCTGGGGATACTTCAGCGGCGCCGTCGACTACGTCTCTCGCGATCAATAGCAAAATCAAGTGTTTCATGCAGGCGCTCAAAATCATCTACGTCGAGTTGTAGTTCCACGGCGGGCAGGTCGTCAGTTCTGGCACGGCTCTCTTCATAAAGCCGCAGAATCAGTGCCAGCTCGATCGGCTGTATAGTACCCTCTGCTTGAAGTTCAGAAGCAGTCATTGTCTCCAGATCGTCCTCATCGTCTTCATCGTCTTCCGGTTCTTTCTGCGTAAAGAAAATTTCAGTACGGGCACAGCGGAAACGGCCTGTTAGTTTTAGCGCATCGGTTGAGAGTTCCTCAGCCAGTTCGCGCACGACCTCCATCATTTGAACAAAAGCATCTTGCAATTGCTCCAGCGCATCCTCTTCGTCACCTAAAGTGATATCACTCTCAGCAGTCAGATCTTCGTTGGTCGGATCTGAGCTGCTGCCGGCTTCAGGTAATCGCTGACGCGCCAGGTCGTTCAATCGTTCAAGCGCCTGCGCAAAAGCAGGTGAGAGCGTGCTACTTTCCCGTTCAGCCTTTTGTGGATCAGTCTTTTCGCCAGTATCATCTACCTGGTTGTCTTCTTCCTCGTCATCGTCTTCGCCATCAGCACCCAGGCCTGCTGCTTCCTCCACAGCCAGTATCTGCTGGTGCAATTGATCGATCACTTCCCGGCTCAAGTATGCCCAAACACGCGCCTGGCGTGATGCAGCCAACAACAGAAACGGAGGCCAGTCCCGGTAGCGCTCTCTACCACGCAAGTAGCGCACCTCCACCATTCCCAACGTATCAAGTCGTAGTGAAAGCTCCATGATTCCCTCCTGCCAAAAAATGAGTTGCCATCATCATACCACAAGTGAGAGAAATCACAACAAGGCATGCGAAATGCCTGCAAAGAAATCAGCCTACTCCCAGTACGTCCAGGCGATCTGCAGTTTATGGCGTACAAGGAATAGAGCTGTTGCTATTACAACCAACGTACCACCGAGAACCATCAACGCCAGCGAGGGAGGTGTTGACAGGAAGAGTGCCCGCAGTGTACCTACTACAAGCAGGCTGGCGCTACTCAGGACAAAGATGCGCGAACGCGCTGCAATGCCCAGCAAGAGCAGAGCCAGGGACTCACCCACCAGAATCAGTGTAGGAGCCAGGTTACTATCGCCGAAACTGAACCAGAGCGCCGGCAGCAAGAGCAGGGCGGCACCTAACAGTGAAAGCACTTGTCCGGCCCAATGACGTTTTGCAAGCATCTGATCGCGCATGACAAATGGCGATATTAGCGAGAGGTAGCTGGCAGGGGCCAGCAGGATAACATCGAACCTCGCCTGGTGGAATGCAGACAACTCCCAGGAGACAACCAGGGAAAGCAGCAATCCCGCGCCATAATAGCACCAGTGCTGCACTGCCTTTGCACGCAGCAAACGTGACCTCTCATCGTTTATTGAAGCGCTCAAACGAGCAATATTGCATGTGTGCAGGTGTCCATACCAGAAGAGCAGGATCGCCAGTTCGAGCAACGCTCCCGCTCCAACATGCACCAGTTGTCCTGAGTCGGGGGAGAGTCCACCCTGTGTGATGATTACCAGCACTACGATTGCTTGACCACCCAGGCCGAGGATGACGTGTGGTGTTGTAGCGGGCAGCCAACGGGAAGCCGGGGGAACTATTCTCCAGGTAAACTGGGTAACGAAGACCAGCAGGCAGAGCAAACTATAGGCGATCATCAGGGGCACGAGGTCGATTGGAGGTTGCCACAGCCAAATGGCCCAGGCTGCCAGGCCAGCAGGAAGCACAAGCAGCTCTGGTATGCGCTCTATGAGCATAACCAGCAACCTGAGAGCAGCGAATGCTAGCAGGCTATAGCCGATGAAACCGGTGATCGGTTGAGCTACGGGCAAAGATGACCAGGCACCGACCAGTACCGCTGCAACCAGGCCAGTTATATACCAGGGCCAACTCCAGGTGAATTTTCGGAGCACCTGTGTGTACGCCGGTGCCAGCGCGCTTGTAACTGGCAGCTTAATCACACTGCCAGCAAACAGGCCAAGCACGGTTACACCCACGCCGACGCCAAGCATATAATAGGCTGTCAATTGCAAGGCGAGCGCCGTACCCCAGATGCCGAAACCGGCAACCAGCCATAACCACCTGGACTGCTGCTCATAGATCAGTACCGCAAAGGTTACCAGGGCATAGAGCAGCAGCGCATCTGGAACGGCTCCGTAGAAAGGCCGGTTGATGTTGGCAAGCGTGCCATACACACCAGTCAGCACTGCGGCTGCCAGGGCGGTCGCATAGAACGGCAGGGCATAGGCGAGGAAACTGTGTTTTCTCGTTGAACCGGAAAACGCTATTGAAATGAGATTGAGGAAGCCGATTGAGACACCCAGCGCAGCACAGACCAGGGCAACAATGGGAGGTCGATACAAGTCACCCAGGAAACCAGCCGCTACAACCACCGACCACGTAGCAAACACCGGCATGATCCACATAGCTGCCAGCGCATCTTCTAAGATGCCTATGCCATAGGCAAGCGCTGCGAAGCCGAGTAAGGCCCAGGCAGTAGCGACCAGGTGATCCTGGGTAAAGCCTGTGTATCCAGTCATTATGGCAGCCAGTAAGGCGATGACGTACAAGGGCAAGGCCCAATCTCTGCCGGCGAAACGGCTGATAGCGACACCCAATAGAGCCGACACAGGCGCCAGGCTAACCAATACCCAGAAAGAATTGGTCGGAATGAGTAAGGAGACGATAGCAAAACCCACCGAGGGCACAAGCCACAGCTTCACCCGAGCAAGTGCAGCGGATACATACCAGGCCAGTGATAAGAGAGCCAGGTCCAGCACGAACGGGACATGCAAATGCAGCACAGTTTCAATTGCGCTTGTAGAGGTTGTCACGTCATGAATTGAAAGCATTACGCCATAGACAAGACCCGCGGCCAGCAAAGGCCACTCCCACATACCGGCCAGGCGCAGGTCGGTGAGCATGGCTGCATGCGGGGCATGCCAGCTATTGGTGATGAACCGGTGAATAGCTATAGATGCCAGGGGTAATAATACAGCTATGAGCAGCATGGTTAACGGGCGATTCCATAAAACTGGTAAAGCCAGCAGGGCAAAGGTGAGTGGCAAGAAAAGCCAGTTCTGGCGTTGTTGGTACAATAACACAACATACAAGAGAGCCGCGAAGGAGAGCAGGAGCGCGCTGATAACATCCTGGTTTTGATTCAAGCTCAAGGAGAGGGTAAAAGTTATGCCAAATAGAGCTAGAACGTCCAGTGGATTAGCCCACGCTGCGCTGTAGAACCTGCGAACAACCACAGCGACTATCAGCGTCACCAGCGCCAGTGCCAGGAAGGACCAGGTCGGTGCAAGATGCAGGGCTAACACTACGATACTGTATTCCCAGGTGAGCAAGAAACCACTCAAGAGAAGCAGCCAGCACCATGAAGCCTGCAAAGGAGTTTTAGCTAAGCCTGCACGATTGAAGGTTACACTGATCGTGAGTATGAGACCCAAGCCTACAGCAATGAGTTCGGCTATCATGCGCCAACCGGTTTGCACTTGTAAGAGCGGGGTTATGTCTATCAAAGGTGCATAGGCGCTAGCAAAAAGCTGTACCGGCAGAAGTGGAGAACTGATAAAAGGTACGAGACAAACGAGTACCAGGGCGATTTGATCCAGGCCACGGCCAAGTTTACCGAAAGGCTGGAGAAGCTGCCCGGAGAAACGGTTAAGCCCATGATAGAGGAGAGCAACACACGTCAGAGCCAGGGCGTAGCCGATAGATTCGAAGGCGAAGGCATAGCAAAATGCCAGCACGCTCACCAGTGCTATATAGGCAAGCGCAAGCACAAATCGTGCCTGCCTCTGCAGCCAGATGAGGAGACTTACCCAGAGCAGCAAAAGCAGTGTCAGGGTCAGCAGCGCGAAGCGAACTTCTCTGAGTGGGCGGACGAGGGTGTCAAGCTGAAATGAATATGCAGTTATGTAGAGGAGAACCAGCACGCTGGCTGCAATAATAGCGTACATGACAAAACGCATTGGATCACGCAGCACCGCCCAGGAATTCTTGAATGGCCAGGCATTGCCAGTGGAACGACGGACTGATATGAGCGCAGGAATAGCCAGCAGCATTATCATGTCCGGCCACCACCAGTAGGCAAGTTTAAGGGCAGCAGCCAGGGAAAGAACTGCTACCAGCAGGGCCACCATACCCAGGTAAGCGAAAGGGATAAAGCGTTGATAGATCGCCAGCAGCGTATAGACGAAAGCAGCATAGACGGCGGCGACTGCAACGAGTACGGATACAGAAAACTCGATGTGATTGCCGCTCAGTAATCTGTAGGCTGAGAAACCCACCAGGGGAACTAAGAGCGCGAAGATGACTGTATAGATGGTGGCGACGACGCGGAAGGTTGGGAAACGATAGGTAATGAAGCCTGTAATACCAAAAACGGCGTGCACGGCAAAGACTACAAGGAATGAGAGCAGCAGGTTGGAGGTTGTGGCTGTGAAGCCGAGCGCGCCGGCCAGGATCAGAAATGCCCCCAGCGAAGCTACGATGTTGATAGCCTGGTCGGCGAAGAAGGACCTCCAGGAGAAAACACGGCGGGGAGGCTGCTGGCTCTCCGGCATGGGAGCAACGGTGACAGGTTCTTGCGGTGGTGCTAATGATGGGATTACGTGTACGGGTAGCGCCTCGGCCTTGCTTTGCGCTGGTGGGGCAAACGGTTTTTGCACTACGGGAACAGGTGAAACAGCGGGGGCAACCGCCAGGAGTTGTTGCAAGGTATGCAGGCGCCACTGGTAACGATAAACCAGGTCACGAACGCTCAGGTTTGCTCCGCCGTGATCTGCAACACGCTGCAAATCGCTGATGGCGGACTCCAGGAAACGCGCTTCTTTGACCGGACTAACGGGATAATTGCAACGGGGACAATCCTCCACTGCCTGGGGGTTGACAGGCAGGCCACAGCAATCGCAACGTGGCATGAGTGTTTGCTTCATCGGATTACTCCCTTTGAATAAGCGTATGCTCAGCCTGAATAGTAAAACATACGCGGATAAAAACTGTAGAGTATAATTCCACTTACACTGTATCCGAAGCGCACTCGGGATAGGAGTGTCAAATGACCTATTTTTAAGGACAGCTATGGACCAGCAGGTACAACCTGGCGATTAGCCGTCCTCACTGCCAGACATGGTGCAGATAGCTCTCATTTTGCGCTCATTTTGCGCGGTAATTTTTTTGGCGTTGCTTGCTTATGCATGTGAGGGTTCTCTGCTCGTGATGCTGCGAATGCGCGTAGCGGCCTCTTCGCGGGTGATCTTGCCAGCCAGCAATTCGTCCAGTATGTCTTCTATAGTGGACGGCTTTGCTGTGGGCCCAGATTCAGCCGCTGCTGGGGCTACTGAGGGTGCAGGACGCTTTAGCAGGCCACCGAAGAGATGTTCGCGCCTGGCCGTCCAGAAGTAGATAGCCAGGATGAGCACGCCGACTATAAATGCAGATGTTCCTGCACGCGCTACGTGCGGCCAGTTGTCGAAGGGAGAACCGAGCAGGTTCGTACCCAGTGAATAGAGTGCGACCGCGCCTCCGATAGCCGCGGCGAGGATACCGCCGCCAATCAGCGCAAAAACCAGGCCGCGGCGTGGCTCTAAGGCGGTGGAAGTATGTTGTTTATTGCGTCTGCGTAGGTGAAGGTCGAGTGGAATGTATGCGAGACCGGTGATCAATAAAGCGAGGGCGGGTGCCCAGTCACGTGGGCCCAATCGTGTGCCAGCAATACCTTCGAATGCGTTCAGAAGTACATACGCAACGCTCCACCAGAATGCCGCGGCAAACAGGGCCGTGATGATCGATTCACCGATCTGGATTGTCGCCAGCCTTTCCGCAGGCGTTTGTCCGGCGGCGATACGCAGCCAGGTACCGTACACAGCGATGACCAGCAGACCAAGGGTAATGAAAGAAGCGAAGTCATAGGAACCCACGATTTCACTCGCATGTACAGTAACGCCAAAAAGCGTCAACAACCCCAATGTGATGGCCTGCCAGATACCGTACAGGACGAGACCCACGCCATAGGCAAAACTGGTGTAATGGAGAATGCGGCGCAACATAGAAGAAGTATCGTTACGCGCAAAGTATCCATAGCCTATCCAGAATAGAACGACCAACAGCGTTGCGATCACCGAACTGAGCAGGTTGGGTCCCTGGCAGCCGGTAAAGCCACCACAGAGAGGCGTGCCTGTAGCCTGGCCCCCAAAGACGAAGGCATCGAGCAACTGCCTGGCGGTTGAAATCCAGAAAAAGGCCAGGATGATGAGCAAAATGAGCTGTACACCATAGAGATGCAGGCGTTGAAAGGCCATGGCTGCTCCAGGACCAGCCTGGGTTCGTTGTCGCTCCCATTCAAGCACTGCATACAGCACAAGAGTGGCAATTGCGAAAGCCGCTGCACCCGTCACATCCAATGCGGGGGTCCGGCCAAGTTCATTGATGAAGAAAGATGCTGCAATGAATACCCCTAGAGGCGCAATGATGAGCTCGGCGATGTTTAAGAAAAAGGCACGGATAGCGCTTTGACCAGCCGCAGGATCACTGTGCATATCGCGGCGTATCAACCAGTAATGCAGTCCTCCAAGCAAGGATGATATTACTAATGAGACAAGGAAAAAGACAACCGCCTGCACGATATCGGGGTTGAGAGGTCTGGCGCCGTACGCGCCTCGCAGAGGCGTGAGTGCGAGGAGCGTCTGCAACAGGCGACCTAAGCCAACGGTTGCGAAGATCAACATGGCGATGAAGACGGTATAGAGGTAAAAGCGGAAAAGATTGCGGGTCATGATTCCCTCCTTATGAAAGCAGTATCAGGAGTGCTTTCTATAGTGTATCTTACCGCAAAAGCAGAGCAATGAGATGGTGCAAATGTCACATTTTTCTCAATGATTCTTTTTTTGATGAGGCAAATGGGCATTACCCGGAGAGTTAGAGGGCAGGGGAATATCCTTCCTGTATGAGCAGCCTTCCAGGAGGCTCGGCTGAGCCTCCTGTGTCGTTAGTCCTGTGGCTGCCTTATGTGGTGGGCTTGATGTTCTGATTCACGCGAAAGAAATTGGTGGGGTCGTACGTGCGCTTGATGGATGCCAGGCGCTCGTAGTTGCCCCGATAGCTCGCTTTGACGCGCTCCTGGCCCTCTTCTTCCATCATGAAATTCACGTAGGCGCCGCCCGCCGAATAAGGGTGAACATCCTCCCAGTACTTCCTGGCCCAGTTGACGATAAGATCCTTCTTGGCAGGGTCGGGATCAACTCCCACGATCACCTGGGCCCAGGTGGCCTCCCGGTAGCTCCACGCCGTGTCGTGCTTGCCCACCCGGTGCGCTGCTCCATTCACCGGATAGAGGTGCATGGTTGACTGCATCGTCGGCAACTGGGAGCCGTGCTGGATGTAGAGAGCGATGGCCTCGTCGCTCAGTTCATTCACAAAGTCCGCTTTCCAATACCACTGGAGTCCTGGCGGGTAAAGCGCATCGAACATGCTCTGCAGCGCCGGGTGCGGGATGGGACCGACGAAATCCAGGGCCGGCGGGAACTTCTCCCGGATCGGCCTGAACGTTGCCTCGGCCAGCTCCATCGGCCCGGTGTAACACCAAACTACCCCACACATGTTCTTGTTGTGGAGATGCTCGGGGAAAGGTGGCCCAGGCGGCACGATCAGGAAAGCAAAGAACCCGTTGAGGTCATCGGGTGCCTGCGTGATGAACTCACGATACCACTGCATCACCGCGGGTGCCTGGTCCATCTCCCACAGCATGGGACCGCCGTAGACGGTATGGACCGGGTTAGCCTTGAACACGAACGAGGTGACGACGCCGAAGTTTCCGCCGCCGCCGCGCAACGCCCAGAACAGATCCGCATTGCGCGACTCGTTGGCCGTCACCAGGCGACCGTCGGCCAGCACCACATCGGCGGCGATCAGGTTGTCGATGGCGAGACCATATTTGCGGGTCAGGTATCCCAGTCCGCCGCCCAGAGTCAGTCCGCCCACACCGGTCGTGGAAATGATCCCGCTGGGTACTGCTAAGCCGAAGGCGTGGGTGGCGTGGTCGACGTCGCCCCAGGTGCAGCCTCCTCCGACCCGCACGGTTCTGGCTACCGGATCGACATGCGTGTAGCGGATAAGCGAGAGATCGATGACCAGGCCGTCATCGCAGACTCCCAGCCCGCCGGCGTTGTGTCCGCCGCCCCGGATGGAAACGAGGAGGCCGTTCTCGCGACCGAAGTTGACCGCCGCGATGACGTCGGCCACATCGGCGCAGCGCGCGATCAGGGCGGGTCGCTTGTCGATCATACCGTTGTAGACCTTGCGTGCCGCTTCGTAGCCCTCATCGCCGGGCTGGATGAGTTCGCCCCGCAGGCTGGCTTTCAATGTACTGCTATCCAATTCTTTCACTATCATGGAAGATACTCCTTTTCTCCTTGCGTGAACTGCTCTTCATCACTGTTGATGGTTGAATGGATGAAAATCGTTTCCAATTTGGCTCGCTCGTCCTTAAAGTTTCGGAACGAGTCATGTAGTCACCGTTCATGCCTCTCTACCTGGGATCCACTCATAATTCCTCTGGCGGGCCTGCGGCCCGCTTTGAGAAGAGAGAAATGTGCGAGGACACCTCGCGCTCCGGCAGGGGACTTCGCCCCTGCACCCCCTTTTATGAGTGGATGTCAGTCTCTACCCCTTGACGTAGGCGAGTTTCTCCGCTACCTTGCCGTTTCGCACGCGAAGCACATCCACGCCACGTACATGCCCGCGACTCCCGTCGGTATTTGTCCAATAGTACTTCCAGCGAGTGATGCAGCGATCTTCATGTGCAATCATCTCCTCGGACTGGAAAACGGCATCAGGCGATGAACGAAAAAACTCTTCCCAAAAGTGGCGAACCGCTTCTTGTCCTTCAAACCGTTCACCATCTGGCGGCGGATAGGTGTTTTCAAAGATGCAGTCCTCGGTCATCAGGGCCATCACCGCCTGAACGTCGTGCCGGTTGAAGGCGTCGTTAAACTGGTTGATTACCTCAATAGTTGATGCTGTCTGTGCAACTTCCTGCATGATCTCT
>WNGJ01007876.1_pt1 | contig 19590 bp, 18 predicted proteins | sample 5400611 | NCBI WGS metagenome assembly WNGJ01 (sample SAMN13153375, study PRJNA577476) | soil metagenome | isolation source: 40 cm soil or saprolite under Garry oak tree replicate 1 | place: USA:California | collected 2016-06-15
GATCGCAGCCGGCGCCGATGGCATCACCGCGCATCTGCGCGAGGACCGCCGCCATATCCGCGATGAGGACATGGCAAGGCTGAAAGCGGAAATCTCAAAGCCGCTGAATTTCGAGATGGCGGCGACCGAAGACATGCTGCGGATCTCGCTTGCGACCAAGCCGCATGCGGTGTGCCTGGTGCCGGAGCGCCGGGAGGAACTCACCACCGAGGGCGGCCTCGACGTGGTCGGGCAGCACAACACGCTTAAACCGTTCATCGCCAGATTGAACGATGCCGGCGTGCGGGTGTCGCTGTTCATCGCCGCCGATCCCGCCCAAATCGAGATGGCGGCCAGGCTGCGTGCGCCGGTCATTGAAATTCACACCGGTGCCTGGTGCGACGCCGTGGTCGATGGCCATGCGGCCAAGGCCGCATCTGAATGGCAGCGGATCGTCACCGGCGCCGGGCTGGCGCGCACGGCGGGCCTGGAAGTCCACGCCGGTCACGGCCTCGATTACGCGACCGCGGAGCAGATCGCAGGCTTGCCCGAAATCGTCGAACTCAACATCGGCTACTACATGATTGGCGAGGCCCTGTTCGTCGGCATCGCCGAGACGGTGCGCGCGATGCGGGCGGCGATGGATCGCGGCCGTAACAATCTTTTGAGCCGGAAATGATCATCGGAATCGGCTCCGATCTGATCGACATCCGCCGCGTCGCCCGGGTCATCGAACGTCACGGCGACCGCTTTCTCGACCGGATTTTTACCGACGCCGAGCGCGCCAGGGCCGGACGCCGCGCCAAGAACGAAAAGATGGTGGTCGCGACCTACGCCAAGCGGTTTGCCGCCAAGGAAGCCTGCTCCAAGGCGCTCGGCACCGGGATCCGGCGCGGCGTCTGGTGGCGGGATATGGGGGTGGTGAACCTGCCGGGCGGCCGTCCAACGATGGAACTGACCGGGGGCGCGCTGGCACGGCTCGAGCAGCTGACACCGCCGGGGCATGACGCCCGGATCGACCTCAGCATTACCGATGATTGGCCGCTGGCGCAGGCCTTCGTCATAATTTCGGCGGTCCCCCCGGGCAAAGCGTGACCGCTGGGGGTCTTGCCGGCGGCACGCCGCAAACTAAAAATCTTCGTAACGTCAATGTATTAGCAAGTTTTGATGCGGCCGTTGATTGCGCGGCTGCGAACAACCGTCTAAAACGCTCGCCTGTCTTGAATCCGAAGTTCGCTCCTATCGCCGCGGCAGCGGGCGACCTTCGAATTCAAACACAGCAGAAAACTGTGATTCTAGTGGGGCTTACGGTCGGAGATTCTCTAAAGGGGCCTCGTTCGCGGGGACCAGGAGGAGTGCCGGATCACCACGCTAGGGGGAACATCGAATCGGGCGGATGATGGCTTGCGCCGGAATTCGCTCTCAATATCAGAATCAAGACCATCTTGTTGACGCGAAACGAGCGGCGATTCGCGCGAGCAGAAGGCTCTGCCACGGTGCAGAGATCGCGAAGGGAATTGGGAAAGCGATGAGCGTGACATCCGGGACAAAATCTGAGAGCGGCTTGGGTGAAACCATCCGCGTCGTCATCCACGCCCTGCTGATCGCGCTCGTGATCCGTACCTTTCTGTTTCAACCATTCAACATCCCCTCAGGATCGATGAAGGCCACGCTGCTGGTCGGCGACTACCTGTTCGTTTCAAAATATTCCTACGGCTACAGCCACTATTCCATACCGCTGTCGCCGCCGCTATTTTCGGGGCGCATCTTCGGTTCCGAGCCGGAGCGGGGCGATATCGTCGTGTTCCGTCTGCCAAAGGACGACACCACCGACTACATCAAGCGCGTGATCGGCCTGCCCGGCGATCGCATCCAGATGAAGGAGGGGCTGCTCCACATCAACGACCGGCCGGTGACGCGCGAGCGGCTGAGCGATTTCATCGGTGAGGACCCCTGCGGTTCCGATGCCACCGCGCGGGTCAAGCGCTGGAAGGAGACGCTGCCGAACGGCGTCACCTATCAGTCGCTGGATTGCGTCGACAACGGCTTCTATGACAACACCAATGTCTACACCGTCCCGCCCGGGCACTATTTCATGATGGGCGACAACAGGGACAATTCCACCGACAGCCGCGTGCTCTCCGCGGTGGGTTACGTACCGTTCGAGAATATCGTCGGCCGCGCCCAGATGATCTTCTTCTCGATTGCCGAGGGCGAACACGCCTGGATGTTCTGGCGCTGGCCCACCGCGGTGCGCTGGAATCGCATATTTTCAATTGTGCGATGAACGACGAAACACCTGATATCCAGATCTTATCGTCATCAGGCGAAGCAAGCCACCAGTCTGACACCGGCGGCGAGCCCGCGGCCGCGAAGAAGAAGCGACGCAAGATCAGCGCCAAGGCCGCCACGGCGGCGATCGAGGCGCGCATCGGGCACAAATTTGCCGACCCGACGCTGCTGGCCACGGCCTTCACGCATGTTTCGGCGCTGAAATCCGCGCGCAAGCGTGGTGACAGCTATCAGCGCCTGGAATTTCTCGGCGATCACGTGCTCGGGTTGATCGTGTCCGACATGCTGTATCGCGCTTTCCCGAATGCCGACGAGGGCGAATTGTCGAAGCGGCTCGCCGATCTCGTGCGCAAGGAGAGCTGCGCCGACGTGGCGAAGTCGCTCGGGCTGGTCGACGACATCAAGCTTGGCGCCGTCGGCGCGGGGGCGGGTGCCCGCCTGCGCAAATCCGTGCTCGGCGATATCTGTGAGGCGGTGATCGGCGCGGTGTTTCTCGACGGCGGCTATGCCGCAGCGGCGCAGTTCGTCGAGCGCAACTGGACCGAGCGGATGCGCAAGCCGCGGCGGCCGCTGCGCGATCCCAAGACGGTGCTGCAGGAATGGGCGCAGGGCAAGGGGCTGCCGACGCCGGTCTATCGCGAGATCGAGCGCACCGGGCCGCATCACGATCCGCAGTTCCGCGTCGCCGTGGAACTGCCGGGACTGGCGCCTGCCGAAGGCGTTGGCGGCAACAAGCGCGCGGCCGAAAAGGTCGCAGCCTCCGTGATGATCGAGCGCGAAGGCGTCGCTGGCGGTCCCCATGACGGGTGATGTTACCGAAGCTGTCGCGCCGGCCGCGACGCGCTGCGGCTTTGTCGCGCTGATCGGCGCGCCCAATGTCGGCAAGTCCACGCTGGTCAACGCGCTGGTCGGCTCCAAAGTCACGATCGTGTCGCGCAAGGTGCAGACCACCCGGGCGCTGATCCGCGGCATCGTGATCGAAAACAGCGCCCAGATCATTCTGGTCGATACGCCCGGGATTTTCCTGCCGAAGCGAAGATTGGATCGCGCCATGGTGTCGACGGCCTGGAGCGGGGCGCATGACGCCGATCTGGTCTGCGTGCTGCTCGACGCCCGCGAAGGCATCGACGAAGAGGCCGAGGCGATCTTCACCAAGCTTTCGACCGTCCGTCACCCGAAAATCCTGGTGCTGAACAAGATCGATCTGGTTCAGCGCGAAAAGCTGCTGGCGTTGGCCAAGGCCGCCAATGACCGCCTTGCTTTCGAACAAACCTTCATGGTCTCGGCGCTGTCGGGCGATGGCGTCGACGATCTCCGGCGCACGCTGGCCGAAATGGTGCCGCCGGGCCCGTTTCATTACCCCGAAGACCAGATGTCGGACGCGCCGATGCGGCATCTGGCGGCCGAAATCACCCGGGAAAAGATCTTCCGCCAGTTGCATCAGGAACTGCCGTATCAATCCACCGTCGAGACCGACACCTGGACCGAGCGCAAGGACAAATCCATTCGCATCGAGCAGACAATTTTTGTCGAACGCGAAAGCCAGCGCAAGATCGTGCTCGGTAAGGGCGGCGCCACCATCAAGTCGATCGGCGCGGATTCGCGCAAGGAACTTGCGGAAATCGTCGGCGCGCCCGTGCATCTTTTTTTGTTTGTGAAGGTACGTGAAAACTGGGGCGACGACCCCAATCGCTACCGTGAAATGGGACTTGAATTCCCCAAGGAAGAATAACCGGCGTCCGATGAACGTACCCAAGAACGTGCTGTGGTTTGAAGTGCTGCTGTATCTGTCGCTGACCCTCGACGCGCTGTCGGTGGCGTTCCAGGACCGGACGCCGACCGCCGAGATGACGGAACAGATGATCATGGTCGCGACCGTGATGGCGGCGTGCCTGATCCTGTTGCTGGTCTATTTCGTCTGGCTCGCCGCCAAGCGGCGCAAGAACTGGCCGCGCTGGGCGCTGGCCGCGGCCCTGGTGCTTTCGGTGATCTCGCTGGTGCAGATCATCGGCGAGAGCGGCGTGCAGCTCGACAGCGCCATCGAGATCGTGTCGTGCGCCTTGACGGCGGCCGGGCTGTATTTCTCCTTCACCGGCGACGCCCAGGGCTGGTTCAACGCGTAGCTATTTATGCCGTTGTCATTCCGGGGCGCGCGTAGCGCGAGCCCGAAATCCATAACCACGATCGGGACTATGGATTCCGGGCCTGCGCCGAGTGGCGCATCCACGATGTGCAATTGCACATCGGGGAATGACGATCGTGAGCTTGAGACGGCTGCGCCTACCATCGGAATCCTGTACACTCCAACCCATGGAATGGACCGACGAAGGTATCGTGCTGGGGGTACGGCGGCATGGCGAATCCTCAGCCATTGTCGAACTGCTGACCCGCGGTCATGGCCGCCATCTCGGCCTGGTGCGCGGCGGGGCCGGATCGCGGATGCGTCCCTTGCTGCAGCCCGGCAACAGCGTCAGCGCGGTGTGGCGGGCGCGGCTCGACGAGCATCTCGGCTATTACCAGATCGAAGGCACCAGGCTGCGCGCCGCCACCTTGCTGGCGTCGTCGCACGCGGTCTATGGCGTGACCCATCTGGCCTCGCTGGCGCGGCTGTTGCCGGAGCGCGATCCGCACGAGGACATCTACGAGATGCTCGATCGCACGCTGGATGATTTTGACGATATCGGCGAAGCCGCGGCCCATCTGATCAAATTCGAGCTGGCGATGCTGGCCGAACTCGGCTTCGGGCTCGATCTGGAAAACTGCGCTGCCACGGGCCAGACCTCCGACCTGATTTATGTTTCGCCGAAATCGGGTGGCGCGGTGTCGCGGCAGGCCGGCGATCCCTGGCGCGACCGGCTGCTGCGGCTGCCGGCGTTTTTGCGCCAGGACGGCGGCGGCCCGAACGGCTGGTCCGATCAGGACCTGCAGGACGGTTTCCGGCTCACGGGTTTGTTCCTGCTGCGCCACGTGCTGGAGCCGCGCGGGCAGGGCCATTCCGATGCCCGCGACGGGTTCATCAACGCGGTGACCAAGCACCGGGCCAAGGTGGCGATTCCATAGCGGCGAATGCGCATCCGCTCGACGGCGAAGGTTTGCCAAGCGACCCCGCCTTGCGGGGCTGCAAAAGGCGAGGCCGCTGGCGGCGGAGCCTGTGGCAACTCACCGTCGCGACAAAGATACGGGGAGAAGTCCGATCTGGTTCGCGACGGCCTTTGGTTCGATTTCCCGGTCTGCTATTTCAGATAGAGCGCTGCGCGCACGTTTTTTGCATGTTCCCGCAGCGGAACTTTCAAGCGCCGTGGAACTTGAACTGGGGCAAAAGGGGATCGATGATGTTTTCACGCTGGCTATGCGGCGCTGCCATCTGCTTTGGACTGGGTTCGCCGGCAGAGGCCGCGGAGCGCTCCGGCCTCATTCACCGTGCTTCCTGCACGGTGATCAGATACTACGTCGCCAAATACACCGCGCCCGCCGCCGAAGCGTGGGCCCGAAGCAAGGGTGCCACCGAAGCCGAGATCGAAGCGGCCCGGCATTGTCTCAAAGGCACGCCTGATCGAACCGCTCAAGCCGCTCATTGGGATGCTTGGTGACTTCCGCCACGTGGCACACCGTCGGCACGTCGAGCGCGCGTTCGACCTTTTGAGAAACACGGCAATGGAAGCCGGCCTGACGACCGCCATCGCCGACGGCAGGCTTGCCACGTCCGGCCGGCCGGTCACCGGATGTCACGCAGGTCTGGTCCTGTACGGTCTCCCGGGGCGTGCGAGGTTGGGCGTGTAAGATCGTCGCGATGCTGTGCCGAATAAATAAGCACAGGGCTGGCACGCCGCGCAGCGAAGGCGCCAACCACGCCGGTCGGACTGGGTCCAATGACCGGCCAACAGCGGTTGGAGCCTTCGCACGGTCGTTATTTTGGCTATAAGCAGCCCGGTGATCGGCGGACTGAGTCGCCGCTGACGGGTCCCGACCGATTGGGAGCCTGTTCTGGCAAGCCCTTAAACCCATTGGGAAACCATTGAAAGCGCTTGAATAATGGGTAAGAGACTGATTCCGCCGGAACCGGCCGAGGTTCACGAGGTAATGCTGCGCGACGCGCTCGAGGAGCGTTATCTCGCTTACGCGCTCTCGACCATCATGCACCGCGCGCTGCCGGACGCTCGCGACGGGCTGAAGCCGGTGCATCGCCGCATCCTCTACGGCATGCGGCTGTTGCGGCTCGACCCGGGCACGCCCTTCAAGAAATCAGCCAAAATCGTCGGCGACGTGATGGGCTCGTTCCATCCGCATGGCGACCAGTCGATCTATGACGCGCTGGTGCGATTGGCGCAAGATTTCTCGTCGCGCTACCCGCTGGTCGACGGCCAGGGCAATTTCGGCAATATCGACGGCGATAATCCGGCCGCCTATCGTTACACCGAAGCGCGCATGACCGATGTCGCGCGGCTGCTGCTCGAAGGCATCGACGAAGACGGCGTCGAATTCCGTCCCAACTACGACGGTCAGTCGAAAGAGCCGGTCGTCCTGCCCGGTGGCTTCCCGAACCTGCTCGCCAACGGCGCCCAGGGCATCGCGGTCGGCATGGCGACCTCGATCCCGCCGCACAACGCCGCCGAGCTTTGCGACGCGGCGCTGCACCTGATCGACAAGCCCGAGGCGAAGTCGAAGACGCTGTTGAAGTGGGTCAAGGGACCGGATTTCCCGACCGGCGGCATCATCGTCGATTCCAAGGAGAGCATTACCGAAGCCTATATGACCGGGCGCGGCTCGTTCCGCACCCGCGCCCGATGGAGCCAGGAGGAAGGCGCGCGCGGCACCTGGGTCATCGTCATCACCGAAATTCCGTGGCTGGTGCAGAAATCCCGGCTGGTCGAGAAGATCGCCGAACTGCTCAACGACAAGAAGCTGCCGCTGGTCGGCGACGTCAGGGATGAATCCGCCGAAGACATCCGGCTGGTGATCGAGCCGAAATCCCGCGCGGTCGATCCCGAATTGCTGATGGAATCGCTGTTCCGGCTGACCGAACTGGAAAGCCGGATTTCGTTGAACCTCAACGTGCTGGTGAAGGGCCGTATCCCCAAGGTGCTTGGGCTCGCCGAATGCCTGCGCGAATGGCTCGACCATCTGCGCGATGTGCTGGTGCGCCGTTCCAACTACCGCAAGGAACAGATCGAGCATCGCCTGGAAGTGCTCGGCGGCTATCTGATCGCGTACCTGAACATCGACAAGGTGATCAAGATCATCCGCACTGAGGACGAGCCGAAGCCGGCGCTGATCAAGGCGTTCAAGCTTACCGAGATCCAGGCCGACGCCATCCTCAACATGCGCCTGCGCAATTTGCGCAAGCTCGAGGAATTCGAGATCCGCACCGAGGACAAGAACCTTCGCGCCGAGCTGAAAGACGTCAAGAGCCTGCTCGGCTCGGAGACCGAGCAATGGGCCAAGGTCGGCGAGCAGGTGCGGAAAGTCCGCGACCTGTTCGGGCCGAAGACGCCGCTCGGCAAGCGCCGCACCACCTTTGCGGACGCACCCGAGCACGATCTCGCCGCGATCGAGGAAGCCTTTGTCGAGCGTGAGCCGGTCACCGTCGTCGTTTCCGACAAGGGCTGGGTGCGCACGCTGAAGGGCCATGTCGCCGATCTCTCGGGGCTGACCTTCAAGACCGACGACGAGCTGGGATCGGCGTTCTTCGCGGAGACCACGTCGAAACTGCTGCTGTTTGCGACCAACGGAAAATTCTATTCGCTCGATGTCGCCAAATTACCGGGCGGGCGCGGCCATGGCGAGCCGATCCGGATGTTCGTCGACATGGATCAGGACGCCGCCATCGTGTCGCTGTTTGTCAACAAGGGCGGACGCAAGTTCCTGGTCGCGAGCCATGAAGGGCAGGGCTTTATCGTCAACGAGGACGATTGCGTCGGCAACACCCGCAAGGGCAAGCAGGTGCTCAATGTCGAGATGCCGAATGAAGCCCGGGCGATCGCGACCGTCGTCGGCGACACCGTTGCGGTGATCGGCACCAACCACAAGATGGTGATCTTCCCGATCGATCAGGTGCCCGAGATGGCGCGCGGCCGCGGCGTGCGGCTGCAGAAATACACCAGTGCCGCGCTGTCGGATGTCGCCACGTTCGACGCCAAGGCCGGCCTGACCTGGAAGGATTCGGCCGGCCGTGACCAGGCCATGAGCTGGAAGGAATTGGCCGACTTCCGTGGCAACCGTGCCGATGCCGGCCGCCTCGCGCATGGTTTGCCGAAATCGAACAAATTCCGCCGCGGCGTGGAGTAGGGCGTATCACTCGTCGTCCCGACGAACGCCGGGACCCTCAGCGTGAACGCAATGGCGCTGATTGCGCCGCCGCGAAGTGTCGTTTTGGCACTGGGGCGGATGCCTTCTGCGACAATCGCTGCCTGCGTCAGGCCCCATTCCGCAGTGAGCCGGCGGCGGCAACGAGGCCGACCGCGCCGGCGGGATTCATGCTATCCACCATGGCAGTCGGTATAAGGATCGTAACGCCGCGCTCCTTGGTGGTTTCATAGATGATGTTCATGGCTCGGAGCTGCAGTGCGGCCGGACTACGGGCATAGATATCCGCCGCCTCCACAAATTTTTGCGCAATCTCCTGTTCGGCTTGGCCGAGCAGGACGCGCGCCAGCCTCTCGCGCTCCGCCTGTGCCTGCCGGCTCATCGCGTCCTGCAATGCAGGCGGCACTCCGATATCGCGGATCTCAACCGAGAGTACTGACACTCCCCATTCCGCCGTCTTGCGTCCGATCTCTTCGCGCAATAGCTGATCGCCCTGTTTGCGTTCAGACAGCAGCGTCGATAGCAACGACGAACCAACCATCTCCCGAAGGGAGGTTTGTGCGACTTGGGCGATTGCCTGGCGGTAATTTGTAATTTCGAGTGCGGCGCGCTCGGGATCATGGATCTGCCAAAACACGATCGCGTCGATATTCACCGGCACCGTGTCCTTGCTCAATGCCTTTTCGGCGTTGATTTCGGTGGTCTGAATGCGTTGATCGAGCCAAGAGGCCACGTTATCGATGAACGGCACAATTGCGAACAATCCCGGACCGCGAATTGCGTTGAGCTTGCCTAGCCGAAGAACAACCGCTCGTTCCCACTGATCCGCCACCATGATGGTTTGAGGAATCAGGAAGGCCAGGATCGTTAAGCCGCCCGCAACCCAATAGTAGCCGCGTGCGCCCATGTCATAGGCGAGCCATGCACTCAGAGCTGCGACCGCCAAGACCACGATAGCCAGTACGATCGCGGGCCGGTTAGCACCATTTGCTTTAAAATAGTTGGCCATGACGACTATTCCTTCTGCTTCGCGAGGGCCTTAATCCGATCGGCCACGGCAATGGGATCAATGCCCATCGCGGCGGCCGTGGCGAGAAACTGTTTTGCCAAACTATCTGCCTGAACATTTTGCGCGCGCGCTCCCATGGCGGGCGGCGGTTCAGCTACGAAGCTGCCGCGTCCCCGAACGAGTGTAATCGCGCCCATCCGCTCAAGTTCGTCGTATGCGTGCCGTACCGTATTGAGGTCGATCTTCAAGGCGACCGCCACTTCGCGCATCGTCGGCATCTGATCGCCGGCAGCCAGCACGCCGGCGCCAAGCTGCCGCAAAATCTGGTCTCGCAGCTGGACATAGATAGGGACGCCCGAGCTATCGAGACGAAGGGTTTTCAATAATAATCCTGTATGCATTAACTAGTACACTAGACATCAAATACTTTTTAGTCAATACTCTTCGTCAAGGGAAAGGGCGATCGACAACGCCTGATTGTTACTCCGCGCCGGCGCAGAGATGGAGGGATGCATGGGCAAACCAGGAAGGCTAATAAACGCTGCGAATATCGGTATCATTTTGGCGCTTCTGACCGCTGTGGCTACTGCGAACGCGCAGGCTATCCCCGGCGCGCTACCGGACGCCACCAAAGCCTTATCGCACGGCGAATGGCCCGCTTACGCCGGCACCTACGCTTCGGCGCGCTATTCGCCGCTCGCCCAGATCGACCGCACCAACGCCAAGAACCTGCATGTCGCATGGCGTTGGAAGTCTCCCGACATGGCGATCAAGGAGACCAAGCCGACCGTCGGTCCGAGCTTCACCAATGAATCGACGCCGCTGATGGTCGGCGGCACGCTTTACACCTCCACGTCGCTGTCGCAGGTCGCGGCCATAGACGCTGCCACTGGCGAAACCAGATGGGTGTACGACCCCAAGGTTTACGAAAACGGCCTCGGTCTTCCCGCCAATCTCGGATGGCTGCATCGCGGCGTCGCCTATTGGCGCAACGGTGACGACGAACGCATCGTGATCCTGACCGCGTTTGCGCAGATGATCGCGCTGGACGCGAAGACCGGAAAGCCGGTGCCGGCGTTCGGCAAGGACGGCCGGATCGATCTTGCGGAAGGAATGCGCCGCCCGGTCGACCGCGACTACTACACCATGACGTCGCCGCCGGTGATCGTGCGTGGCGTGATCGTCGTCGGCTCGTCTGTCTTTGACTGGTGGGGAAAACGGCCGTCGCCGCCCGGCGATGTCAGAGGCTTCGACGTGATCACGGGACGTCTGCTCTGGACCTTCCACACGGTTGCGCAAGGGGAAGAGCCTGGCGTCGAAACCTGGGAGAAGGATTCCTGGAAGGAAGCCGGCAACGCCAATGTCTGGGCGCCAATGAGCGCGGACGAAGAGCTCGGCTATGTCTATTTGCCCGTGAGCACGCCGACCAACGACTATTATGGCGGGCACCGCTTGGGCGACGGGCTCTACGGCGAGACTCTCGTCTGTCTTGACGTGGCGACCGGCAAGAAGGTCTGGCATTATCAGCTCGTCCATCACGGTCTCTGGGACTACGACCCGCCGGCCGCACCGAACCTGATCGACATCACCGTGGCGGGAAAGCGCATCAAGGCGGTCGCGCAAGTCACAAAACAGGCCCTGGTCTATGTGTTCGATCGCGTTACCGGCGAGCCGGTGTGGCCGATCGAGGAGCGGCCGGTGCCGGCCTCAAGCGTGCCCGGCGAGCGCGCGTCGAAGACCCAGCCGTTTCCGACCAAGCCCGCGCATCGCCGCCGCCTACGACCGCGGCGGGTTGTTCACGCCGCCATCGGAGCGCGGCACGCTCCAGGTGCCCGGCAATGCCGGTGGCGCCAGTTGGTCTGGCGCTGCCATCGATCCGGAAACCGGCCTGCTTTATGTCGGGACACAGCGCCTGCCGACGCTTATTACGATTCGCAAGCCGGAGCCGTGGCAGTCTTCCTACGATTTCATCGGCTTGCCCAGTTATGTGCCGGGGCCGCGCGGACTGCCATTGCTGAAGCCGCCGTTCGGCAGCATCGTCGCCATCGACATGAACACCGGGGAGCACCACTGGCGCGTTCCGGTCGGGCGCAGCGCGGCGATGGGCGCGGTTCGAAAGCTCGGCATCCGTGAACAACTGGGATTGCCGTTTCGAAGCTGGGCGCTGATCACAAAGACGGTCATGATCATCGTGCAGATGGGTTACTATGATCCGCCGCACTTCGTGCCGGAACTCAATTTGCCGATCAGAAACCTTCACAATCTCGATCCGCATTTATGGGTCTACGACAAGGCCAGCGGCGAAATGCTGGCGGAGATCGAGTTGCCGGCCAACGCGACCGGCGCGCCGATGACCTACATGGCGGGGGCGAAGCAATATATCGCATTCCCCGTCGGCGGTGGCCCCTTGGTCGAGGAGCTGATTGCAGTTTCGCTGTAAGCGGAAGCGTTTTCCAAAATCGACCAGGTTTCGCCCGCGTGGGGGAGGGCCGTAATAGTATTCAGTATTTCGCGCGCGCTATAATCGCGAGCGGTTGAATCGTCCCTGCAACACTTGTCGCAAGCGCCATGGCCCATCAACTCGATCATCACGACCACTCTCACGGGCACGGCCATGCCGGTCACAGCCACGCGCCCGATAATTTCGGCGTCGCGTTTGCCGTGGGCGTTGCGCTCAATACGGTGTTCGTCGCCGCGGAAGTGATTTTCGGCTACGCCGCGAACTCGCTGGCGCTGATCTCCGACGCGGTTCACAATTTTTCCGACGTAATCGCGCTGCTGCTGGCGTGGGCCGCGGGTTGGCTCGCGCGCAAACGCCCGACGCAGCAGCACACCTACGGCTATCGGCGGGCCTCGATCCTCGCAGCCCTCGTCAATGCCGGTCTTCTGCTGATCGCGGTCGGCGGCATCGCCGTCGAGGCCGTCGATCGAATTCGGGCGCCCGCCGACGTGGCGGGCTGGACCATCGTTGTGGTGGCGGCGCTGGGCATCGTCGTGAACGGCGGGACCGCGCTGATGTTCATGCGCGGCCGCCATGGCGATCTGAATATCCGCGGCGCCTACCTGCATATGGCGGCGGACGCAGGGGTTTCTTTTGGCGTGGTTGTCGCCGCATTTGCGATCATGTTGACGGGATGGCAATGGATCGATCCGGCGATCAGCCTGTGCATCGCCGCCGTCGTGCTCGCGAGCGGGTGGGGCCTGGCCAGGGACAGCGTCAACCTGGCGCTGGACGGCGTACCGAAAGGCATCGAACTTGCGGACGTGAAGAATTATCTCTGCCAGCTCGACGGCGTAACCGAGGTGCACGATCTGCACATCTGGGCCATGAGCACCAACGAAACCGCATTGACGGCGCATCTGGTGTGCCCCGGCGGTTATGAAGATTCATTTCTCCACGGCGTGTGCGAACATCTCTCACACCGGTTCAGCATCCATCATGCCACCCTGCAGATCGAGGCCGGCAGCGATGTGTGCAAGCTCGCGCCGGCGGAGTTGGTGTAGAACCCGGCCCGGCCGCGCTTCGCGCGGGAGGCGTCGGACGGAAATCCCACGGTCAAATCACTCCCGCGAGCCGCAGCAACACGCCCGCCGCGCACGATCCCGCCAGCACCGTCAGCATGCCGATGTTGAAGCGGAAGATCGCGGTCGCGGCCGCAATGGCCAGAACCAGCGCCGGAAAATCCACGCTCGATATCACCGGCATGTCGAATGACAGCCCGAACGATCGAACCGGTGAGGTTTCCTTAAACACCGTGTGCAGCGCGAACCAGATCGAGAGATTGAGGATCACGCCGACCACGGCGGCGGTGATCGCCGTCAACGCGCCGGCCAGCCCCTTGTTGCCGCGCAGGGTCTCGACGAATGGCGCGCCCAGAAAGATCCAGAGGAAGCAGGGCGTGAAGGTGACCCATGTCGCGAGCAAGCCGCCGAGCGTGGCGGCCAGCATCGGCGGCAATGTGCCGGGGTCGCGATAGGCGGCCATGAAGCCGACGAATTGCAGCACCATGATCAGCGGACCCGGCGTGGTCTCGGCCATCCCCAGGCCATCCAGCATTTCGCGCGGCTGCACCCAGTGATAATGCTCGACCGCCTGCTGCGCGACGTAAGCCAGCACCGCATAGGCGCCGCCGAACGTCACCATCGCCATCTTGCTGAAGAACAAAGCGATCTGGCTGAACACATTGGCCTGCCCGAACGCGATCAGCAGCGCTGCGACCGGGACCAGCCACAACAGCAGCCAGATCGCGCTGACGCGCAAGGCGCGCGGAATGCTGGGGCGGACGTGGTCGGGCAACTCGTCGCCGAGCATGCTGTCGATCGCCGCGGCGTTTTTGCCGCCGCCGTGCGGCACGGCGGCGAATTCCGGCCGGCCGCTTTTGGCGCCGAAATAGCCGATCACGCCGGCTGAAATGATGATGATCGGGAACGGCACGTTGAAAAAGAAGATGGCGATGAAGGCGATCGCGGCGAGTGCAATCATCAGCCGGTTGCGCAGCGCGCGTTTTCCGACTCGGACCACGGCCTGGATCACGATCGCCAGCACCGCGGCCTTCAGTCCGAAGAACAGCGCCTCGATGAAACCGACATTGCCGAAGGCGGCGTAGATATAGCTCAGGCCCATGATGCAGATGATGCCGGGCACAATGAACAGGCCGCCGGCCATGATGCCGCCGGCGGTCCGGTGCAGCAGCCAGCCGATATAGGTGGCCAACTGCTGCGCCTCCGGTCCCGGCAGCAGCATGCAGTAATTGAGTGCGTGCAGGAATCGGCTCTCGGAAATCCAGTTCTTTTCCTCGACCAGAATGCGGTGCATCACCGCGATCTGTCCGGCCGGGCCGCCGAAGCTCAATACGGCGACCCGCAGCCAGACCCGGAAGGCTTCGCCGAAGCCGATGCCGTGACCGGCATCCGCTTCGGCGGTTTTCTCGTTCGCGGTAATTTCGATCACGGCTTCGCCTTGTTGGTGGGCCAGTTGTGGGTTTCGCCGGTCGCGTCGCGGCACCAGCGATAGAACGCGTCGTACAATGCGATGCCGGCCTCGAGTTGCTCGAGATCGTCGTCATACATTCGCGACAGGCCCAGTGAAGCCGCAAGCAGGCCGGGCGCCTCCGGCGACAAATCGAGCCGCCCGGTATCGGCTGCGCGCACCATGGTCGCGAGCCGCAGCATCGGCGGGGTCGCGAGACCAAACTCCTCGACCATGACGTCGAAGGTGCAGAGCTCCCCGCGATGGCTCCAGAACACGTTTTCGATGTCGAAGGGCGTGGCGTTGAAGCGCTCGCCGACCGCCTCGACCTCGGGCGGCGTCACAAATAGAAAAACTGCGTTCGGATCGATGAACCGCCGGATCAGCCAGGGGCAGGCGATGCGGTCGATCTTCGGCCGCGCCCGGGTGACCCAGACCGTGCAGCCCTGGGCGTCGCGCGCCGGCAGTTTCGACGCCGGCACCAAAGGTAACTTGGCGGCCTTCCAGCCTTCAAAGCCGCCTTCGAGCGCCTCGGCGGGGACGTCGAGATGCCGCAGCCATGCCGCGGTGCCCTGGGCGAGCTTCTGGCCGCGCAGGCAGACGACAATGGCCGAACAGCCGGAGAATTCCTTGCCCCAGTCGGCGGCCTGTTGGTGGTTACGTCTGACAGCGCCGGGAATCAGCCGCGGGTCGGCGGCAAAATCCTCGTCGGTGCGCACGTCGATCAGGACAGGGGTTTTCGCCGTGCCGATCAGGCGTGCAAGCTTATCTGGAGATATCGATGTGTAGGATGACATGATTGCGCCCTCGTAAAAATAAACGGGACGCGATACTTGGGCATGTCGCCTCGTGGGGGGATCGCAAAACCCCCATGAACCGTATTACAGCGAAACCGGGACGTGCTGTCAATGCCGGCCGGCCTTAGCCGTCGGCCCCTGTAGAAATTCCGCCGCCCGACCTATATTCGATGCAGAATCGCGCTTTGCGCGTCGAGGATTGCCCGATGCACTCACATTCTGTCGACCAGTGGATCCACGACCACGTATTTCTCGGTCCGAAGCACACTGAGAACGAGCGCCGGACCTGGTTCGTGGTCGCGCTGACCGCCGTCATGATGGTCGGCGAAATTGTGGCGGGATCGGCGTTCGGATCGATGGCGCTGTTGGCCGATGGCTGGCACATGGCCACCCACGCCGCCGCGCTCGGCATCGCCGCCGCCGCCTATCTGTTTGCGCGTCAGCACGCGCACAATTCCCGTTTTGCCTTCGGCACCGGCAAATTCGGCGACCTCGCCGCGTTTTCCAGCGCCATCATCCTCGGCATGATCGCGGTGCAGATCGCCTATGAAAGCGTGTTGCGGCTGATAAATCCGGTTCCGATCGCCTATGGCGAGGCGATCGCGGTCGCGGTGCTCGGCCTCGCAGTCAATCTTGTCAGCGCGTGGCTGCTGCGCGACAGTCACGACCACGATCATCACGGACACTCCCACGGCGGCCATTCGCATGGCTCTTCCCACGGCCACCATCACCGCGACAACAACCTTCGAGCGGCCTATATCCACGTGCTGGCCGACGCCGCGACCTCGGTTCTCGCCATCGCGGCGCTGGTCACCGCGATGTATTCGCGATGGATCTGGGCCGATCCGGCGGTCGGGATCGTCGGCAGCATCGTCATCGCCAGTTGGGCCTTCGGGCTGATCCGGGATTCCGGAGCCGTGCTGCTCGATGTCAGTGTCGACAAGAACCTCGAAGCCGTGATCCGCGACCGCCTCGAAACCAAGGGTGACCGCGTCACCGACCTGCATCTGTGGCAGGTCGGCCCCGGCCATCGCGCGGCGGTGATCTCGGTGGTCTCCGACCACCCGCTGGCGCCCGCGATCTACAAGCGCCGCCTGAAGGGCTTGCGCGGTCTCAGCCACGTCACCGTCGAGGTCGAGCTTTGTCCGCACCCGGCGACCCAGCACTAGCGGGTTCGGACCGGAAGGGGATGCGGGCGCTGCGAGCTACGCGATGTTCGCGGTCATCGTTGTGGTCGGCCCGTACCTGAGCTTCAGGCGATAGCCCGGCAGCCGCTCCGACGTGCCCAGGATTAGTGTTCCTGCTGCCGCGGTGGCGCAACGGCGGCATCTCGCGGCGGAAGCTTCGCGCAATCGTCATTTGGATGGAGCATCGGCGAGGAACTAATATCCGCACCAAATGGCGGAGCATTTGGATCTGCCGGCAGTGGGAGAGATGACGTGCACCGCATATTTGGACTATTGGCTGTAGTTTTGGCCGTGGGCTTTGCCGCCGATGCCGCCTTTGCACAAACAAGCAAGCTCGGCGTCGAAAAACTCTATGTGCTCAATTGCGGTGAGGGCGTCGCCGGCGATATTTCGCGCTGGTCTCCTGGTGTCAACGAGGGCAAATCAATGGATTTCGTCGACACCTGCTATCTGATCAAACACGCCCAAGGTTGGTTCCTCTGGGACACCGGGATATCAGATGCTGTCGCAGCGATGCCAAATGGCCTTGCTCCTGCCGATCCAAAGGCCGTTTTCTGGCGCCGGTCGAAGACGTTGGCGGCGCAGCTTGACCAACTTGGGGTGACACCTTCCGACATCAAGGCGATGGCTGTCTCGCACACCCATCCCGACCATATCGGCAACGTCGAGATGTTTCCCGCGACAATGCTCTACGTCCAGAAGGCCGAATACGAATGGCCCGGCGCCAATAACGAGCCCCGCTTCAAGCCCGGCCATCCCGTCACAAAGTTGGAGGGGGACCATGACGTGTTCGGCGACGGCAGCGTGACCCTTCTCTCGACGCCCGGACATACACCGGGTCATCAATCATTATTGGTGAAGCTGCCGCATACAGGCGCGGTCGTTCTTTCCGGCGACGCTGTCCACTTCAAGAGCAATTGGGACAACCGTGGCGTTCCCTCCATCAACTTCAACAAGGAGCAGACTGTGGCGTCGATGCAAAAAATATCCGAGACGCTGAACAAGGAAAAAGCCCAGCTGTGGATCAATCACGACAAGGCGCAACGCGACGGCCTCAAGATGTCGCCTGAGTTTTACGACTGAGGACGAGTACGGTCACCGGCGGATTGGTCCCGGCCATCGCACGGCCGTATTGAAAGACTCTTGCGGCGCCCGACCAGATCTCAACGCGTGGCCAGCCTTTTGTACGCCGCAATGGCCCGCTTGAGGTCGTCGGATTCCTCGCAGGGAATGAGGCAGAGGTTTTCCAGCGCCGCCAGGAGTTGCTCGGCCTTGGCGGACTTGCCAAGCATCAGATAGGCCTCGCCGAGATGCTCATGCGCGCTGCGGTGGCGGGGATTCAGCATCAGAGCCTGCTGATAATGGCCAATGGCCGGTCCCAGCTGACGTAGCCGCCGATAGGCATAGCCGATGTAGTTCTGGATATCGGCATTACGCGGGTCGCGCAGCGCAGCGAGCTCGAACGCTGCGATTGCACCATTCCAATCCTCCGCGCCCAGTGCCTTCTTGCCGGCCTTGAAATCGGGGTCGAGCTGCGCCCATTCGGCATCCGATGCGACCAATGCCATGGTGGTGCAGATTGGCCAGGCTTCGGGCATGATTGCCGTCTCAGCCCCACGGTCGAGCCCACCGAACAGCGGGGTAATCCCGTTCCGCCACCCCGGCGGGCTTATCGTGTAGACGACGGCCGCGCTGGCGACCAGCGCACCGAGCATTGCAGCCAATGCGATGGCGCGGATCATCGTTGTCTTCTCGGATTTGACGGCTGCCGGGCGCGGGCCAGACAGCCGAGGAGTTATTTTCTTGCACCACCTATGGTATCGTCTCGGCGCAAGTATGCTTTGGCCTCACGAATTTCCTGCCGCTCGGTATCAGCGTTCTTGGCCAAGTCCACGAGCTTGCCGAAGTACTCGGACGCCTTCTGGCGGTCGCCTGCGTTATCGGCAGCGCGGGCGGCTCCCCAGAACGCGCGGAAGCGGTTGGGAGTTTGCTTGAGCGCGGTCTCGAACTCGTTCAGGGCGGCCGCCGGCTGCCCCATCTCAAGAAGCAATTCTCCCAGCAGTTCGCGGAACGGATAGAGGCGATTCTCCATCGCCACGTGCTTGAGACTGCCGTCTTCGCTGTCGGCAGCTGCCCGCATGAACTGCAGGGCCTGATCGCGCGAGCCCTCCTTCAGTGCGATCCATGCGGAAACTGCAAGCATTTGCTCATCGGTGCGGTCGGCCCAGTAGGACTGGTCGGCCCGCTGCAGAGTCGTGCGCAAAACCTTCATCGCTTCGATCTCTTCTTTAGCGCCTGCGAGATTGCCAGTGCGCGCCATGCCGAGACCGCGCGTGAAGCGGATCAGCGAATCCGCCATGGGATATTGGGTGGGAGTCATCGGCAGCGCGGTAGCGCTGGCCCAGTCCGCCCGTTCCAGGACATAGCGCGCCGGCATAGCGGCCTTGGCGGTGAAATTGCCGAAGTTGATCGGACGATCGCCGCGGTCGGCGGTGGCAAGCGACTTCCGGATCATTGCATTGGCTTTTGTATCCTGTGCGAGCTGCAGATGTGCGTAGACGGTAAAATCTGACGCGTGATAGTAGTCGGGCTGAATCTCAAGCGCCGACGCGTTCGAGGCGATGGATTCTTCCCAAAGTCCGACCATAGAGTAGATGTGCGACGGCATGTGCCGCGCGTGAGGTACCGCCGGCGCAATGCCCGCATAGCGCCGCGCCGAGGCAATTCCTTTTTCGGCGAGCGGCGCAAAGTCATAGGTGTGAATGAGATAGTGCGTCACGCCTGGATGCTGCGGGTTCTGCTCGAAGAGTTTCTCCAGAAGCGCCGCGGATTTTAACTGGTTGGCGTAGGTCAGGTCGCCCTTCGGCGCCGAGGCTTGCAGCGTCAGCGCATAATAGGTCTGCACCTCGTAGTCGTCCGGATAGGTTTGCGCCATTCGCTCCATCGCAGCATTGTAGGCTGCCAGCCGGGCATCCACGGCGACCTTCTCATGGTCGCGGAAATAGGCGCTCAGGGCCTCGATCCAGTCGCGCTCGCGCTGCGTCTTCGGCCCGG
>WNGJ01002532.1_pt1 | contig 19585 bp, 17 predicted proteins | sample 5400611 | NCBI WGS metagenome assembly WNGJ01 (sample SAMN13153375, study PRJNA577476) | soil metagenome | isolation source: 40 cm soil or saprolite under Garry oak tree replicate 1 | place: USA:California | collected 2016-06-15
CACGGCGTGCACCACGCCGCCCACCGCGGGTGCGGTCAACTTCTGCGTCACGACCGGGAACAACCTCGGCACCGTCGGCCTCGCGGCCGGTAACGGCGGCTGGGCCGTGACGATCACGAACAACAACCTGACGACCCCGCTGGTGACGTGCGCGATCTTCATCAACACAGCGGTGTTGGCACCGGCGGTCACGGAAGGCGCACCCGCCTGTCAATAAGCGGCCGACCTCTCCGGCAGACACCACGAAGCCCCGTCACTGCGTAGCGGATGACGGGGCTTCTCGTTGGGCGGATGCGCCAGGCGGGATTCGAACCCACGACCTTCGGCTCCGGAGGCCGACGCTCTATCCAGCTGAGCTACTGGCGCGTGTTGTGAATCAACAACTTAGCGAACAGCCACCTTCTCTTGAACCCCCTCCGTTTGCCGCTCGTTGCGGCAAACAATGGCAAACCCCATAGCGGACTGGGCCGACGCTCTAATAGCCGCCAGCCGGTCCTCCAGGGTCTTCAGGTGCTGCTCGACCCGGTACTCGACCACCTCCGCCCGGTGCCGGGCCTGCCCGAGATGGCCGTAGGTCTTCTCGATCATCGCGGTCGAGGAGTGGCCGACTTCGCGGGCCACGGTCCAGGCGGCCACCGGCGCCCCGTGGTCGACCGTCTGCAAGCGGGTCGAAATGTAGGTGTGCCGGAAGACCTTCGATGGGCTGGACACGACCCAGATTCGAACGGATGTGGAACTGAAGCTGCGTCAAGCTGGCATTACTGTTCTCACTCAACAGGAGGGGCTCTCCACGGCGGCTGCCCCTTACCTCTACGTCAACGTCCAAGTGCTCAAGAACCCCGCGAAATTCTATGCGTTCAGTGCGGATGTCGAGCTGCGTCAGCGCGTGACGTTGGTTCATGATCCATCAATGTCGGTCCTAGCCACGACTTGGTCCGCGACCGGTACCATCGGCACGGTAGGATCACAGAAATTGGCCTCGGTGAGGGAAGTCGTGCGCGACCTAACTGACCAATTCATTAACGCGTATTTGGCAGCGAATCCCAAGCGGTAGCGGCGCGTCCCTAGCACGCGGGCCACGGTCCACGCGACGCGGCCCTTGTCTTTACCGCCGTCAGCAGTGCCCGAGTGCAAGGGCAACGGCGGCCCCCCAGGCGAGCAGGGTCGCGACGCGCGTGAGCAGCACGGCCCACCACGGTGTGCCTTTCGGCAATGGGTCTCGGAGCAGGAGCACGAGACGAGGGTCCAGCCGTGTTTCAATGCCGTCGCGTGGAGGCCACGAAAGAGCCGCCGGCCTCGACGTGGGGTCGATTCGCTGGCGGCCCGGCGAGCGTGGCGGATGGACCCTCGTAGCCCCGTGGCTCTGCGTCACCGCCTTTCGACGGCTTTGCTCTGAGCAGCGCCCTCAACCTAGAGGGCCGTGGTGGCTCAGCCCGTGATGCAGATCAACTCCGGTTGTTTCCCTTTGGATTCTTTTCGGCTGGTTCGTCCGGTTCACGATGCGTTGTCCGTGGACCGGGGCTCTTCGTTTGCCGTTGTTTGCCGTTGTTTGCCGCGACGGGGTTGGACCTCCGGCCAAGTGGGCCACTGAACCAATCCCAAGAAAACACCGAAGAAACGAGCGATCGTCCGCGCGTTTTTCGTTTGCCGTTGTTTGCCTTTCGATGTCGGCGAGGGGTGGCAGATGGGTCCATTTGAGCACGAAGAGGGACCAGGTCGCCCTGGTCCCTCATGCTCACGGCCGATCCGGAGGCCGACGCTCTATCCAGCTGAGCTACTGGCGCGGGGACAACCTCCACCCACCTCCACCGTCCTCGACAACCTCCTATCAGATCGGGGCGAGTGGATTTGAACCAGCGACCTCCTGGTCCCGAAGCGGGACCAAGAGTCCCCGAGTTGCGACACAATATAGCAATCACGCGGTGTTCTGGGCATCGGTGTCGCGACACGGGAGTGCGAAACAACCGGGAATCGCACGAAACTCACGGCGCGGCTTCGTCAACCAGACGCCGCCGAGACCGCCCGAATGTACGTGGGGCAAAAACCACAGAGGGGAGGCCCGACGAGTCTCCCCTTCTCGGGCGCTTCGTTCTTGCGACGCGCTCAGTACCCGCTCGCGTTCCGCTCGGTGCCGATGAACGTGCCGTTGCGGAAGGTGTTCGGGCACAGCGGGTGGATGAACGGCGACGCCGGATCGACGGCCGAGTACTGGATGTCGTCCACTGTGCTCCCGCCCGGCGGGTTCAACCCGGCCTCGTCGCGCACACGCTTCGCGCTCTCGTGGTCGGTGCACGCCGTGTCGCCACTGAGGCCAAGGCCACCGACGATGTGCCCGCGGGAACTGTAAGCGGCACGCCGCCGCCAAACGTGATGATGCCCCCGGCGACTTCCCCGGTCCCGCCTCCCTGGCCGCTCGGCGGCGCCAAGAAATCGGGGTTGAAAGGGATTCGAGTTGTTCAGCCCATACGAGGGAATGGCCCGGCTGGATGAACGTGTACAACCGAGCAGTGGACAGCGCTAGGGGGTCGTTGCTGAAAGCGTTCGCCGTGAAGGCTTTTGCTTTCGCGATCGCCTGGCTTCCGGGCCACACCTTCGTCGCATCGCCGGTTGACGTCGCTCGGCGCCGTGGCTAGGAACTGCTTCAACTGCCCCGCCGTGGGAAGTCCGGAGCAATTCGCCTGGTTGCCATCGTTTTGGGACCAGGCAGCACCCGCGCTGAAACAGACCAGGAGAACGGATCCGAAGAGCGATCGAGTGGGCTTTATAACCCCTCCCGCGGTGGAAGACACCGGCCCGGGGGCAACGTACGTTGCCCTGGGTGGACGCTGCCGCGCACCGAGGCCGATGTCAAACCGTTGCCAGGTTGACACCCTCTGGCTTTAGGGGCAGTTTCGCTGATGCCATGCCACCGCGCGCATGCGCTTGTGTGGTAAGGTGATAGGCAGGTATGGCTGGAGGCTGCACCATGATCGGGCGACTCGTGCTCCCGGGTTGCTGGGAGCGGGATCGATAATGGCCCGGCTCGGCATCGAGTTGGGCGCGCGCACGCTGCGCGGCGTGCGGCTCGAGGGCTGGTATCGGACCCGGGCGCGCACCGTTGAGATCGAATGGGACCGGGAGCATCCGGCGGAGGCGGTCGCGGCGCTGCGCCAGCACTTCGGGCCAGCGCGGCGCATCGCGCTCGCGCTCGACCTTCCGCTGCTCTTCACCAAGCAAGTCCAGCTGCCTGCGCTGGGGCCGGCGGGGAAGCGAAGCATCCTGCGGCTCGAGCCGGAGCGGTTCTTCCCCGTGCGCGGTGAGGACATCGTGCCGGCGGTGCGGGGCGACGACAACCTCGTCTTCGCCGCCAGGGAGGGCCCGCTGGCAGAGTGGGTGGCGGCCCTCGAGCAGCTCGGGCCGGTGGACGTGATCGAGCCGGGGCCCATGGCACTGGCGCGCGCGCTCGCGCGGGCCGGCGTCGCGACGGCTGTCACGCTGCTGGATGCCGAGCGCGACGGGGTGGGTGTGGTCGAGATGTGCGAGGGTCGCGTCGTGCGGGCCCGCCGGATCTTCGGCGGACTCGACGCGGTCGCCGCGGCCCTGCGCGACAACGGCGGCACCCCGGCGACGCTTTACCTCAGCCCCTGGAGCGAGGAGCGGGTGAGCGCCCTCGGTGCCCTGCTCCCGGACGCGACGCTGCGCGCCCTGCCCGAGGTGGCGGACGTGGTTGGCGCCTTTCTCCCCGCCTACGGCGCCGCACTAGTCAGCGGCACGGCGCGGGACTTCGCGGGGACGCTCGTTCCCCCGGAGCTCGCCGCTCGCATCACCGCGCGGCGGCGGCGCGCGCTTGCCCTCGCGGGCGCGGCGTGCGCGGGGGCGCTGGTGTTCGCCCTCACCTCGCTCGATGCCTCGCGCACCCGCGCAACCCACGAGCTTGAGGCCGGGCTCGAGGCCCTGCGTCAGCGCGCGGCGCCCGCGCTCGCCCTCCAGAACGAACGGGAGGCCCTCGAGCGCCAGGCGCGAGCGATCCATGAGATCGAGAGCGAGCGATCCGACCCGCTGCGCGTGCTGGTGGCGCTCTCCCAGGAGCTGCCTGCCGGAGCCTACCTGCGAGGGCTGCGGCTGTCCGGCGGTGACGGGCAGATCGACGGCTACGCCCCGAACGCGTCGCGGCTCGTGGCGCAGCTCGGCGGCCTGCCGGAATTCCGGGACGTCCACTTCCTCTCCGCGACGAATCGCGTCGCGGTGGGCGACAGGACCTATGAGACCTTTACGCTCGCTTTCCGATACGCTGCGGCGCCTTAAGCCGCGCGAGCGACGCGTCATCGCGGGCGGTGCGATCGTCAGCGCGGTGGCGCTCGTGATCGTGCTCGGCGTCGTGCCATTCGCCCACCGGTGGGCGGCTCGCGAGGCCGCGTATGCCGTGAGCCGCGAGCAGTGGATGCGCCTCGCGACGCTCGCCACGAGCACCGACCGGCTACGGCGCGCGCTCGACGAAGAGCAGCGGGCGTTCGCCGCAGACCAAGCCCGGCTCGTGAGCGGCGCCACGCCCGCGCTCGCGGCCTCGACGCTGCAGGGACTGCTACAGCGCTACGCCGACGAGAGCGCCGTGCAACTCGACCGGGTGGACGTCGCGAGCCAGCCGCGCCCCGACAAGCCGGGACTGCTCGCGATCCCCGTGCAGCTCCAGGGCCAGGGCGACATCTACGGCCTCGTGGACTTCCTGTACCGGCTTGAGCGCGGCGAAAGGCTCCTCGTGCTGGACGACGTGACCCTGAACGCCGGCTTGGCCTGGCTGCCGAGCGCGGCGTTCGCGGGCGGCAGGCAGTCCCAGCGCCTGACCTGGTCGATCCGCCTACACGGGCTGTACGGCGCGGTGGCGAGAGGGAGTGGCTCATGAGCATCGTGCGCGCGCTCTCCGCTGCCGCCGTCGTACTCGGCCTGCTGGGCCTGTGGCTTCGGCTCAGCCGCTCGGCGCTGCCCCAGGCGGCCGCTGCACCGCTGCCCCTGAGGAGCGCGGGCCAGCCTGCGGCCGCTCCAGCGAGTGCGACTGCCGCGCCCCGCTACGAGGCCATCGTCGCCGCGAACATCTTCTCGCAGACGCGCACGGCGCCGCTCGTCCGCTTCACGCCAGCGGGGCGCGCGGCCCGGGGCACGGCATCCGCCTCACGCCGGCCGCCACTCAAGCTGTACGGGATCACCGTCGGGCCGCAGGGCGCCGTCGCTCTCATCGACGCGGACCCGAAGATCCCGGGCGCCGAGATCTACCGCGTCGGCGACCTGGTGGCGGGCGCGCGACTCGTCGCGATCACCGACTCCACCGTCACGCTCGCGCAGCCGTCCGGGCCGCTGATCCTGCGCCTGCCATCCGGTGATCGGAACCGGCCATGAAGACACTCACGCTCCTCCTGGCGCTCGCCCTGCAGCAGCCACAGACGATCCGCATCAACTATGTGAACGCGGATCTGGGCGACGTCATCCGCTCGCTGGCGACCGTACTGGGCGTGAACGTCGTCCTCACCGACGTCCCCAGCCGTCGCATCACCTTCCAGACCCCCGAACCGGTGCCGGCTCCGCAGGTCGGTGCCGTGCTCGAGGCGATCCTGGAGAGCCAGGGCCTGGTCATCGTGCAGACCGGACCCGTGGCGCAGGTGATGCCGGAAGAGAAGCGCCCCACGACCGGCCCGGTGCGCGTCGGGAAGGAGCTCCCCACGCCACCCCCGCTGGGTCTCGTGACGCAGATCGTCCCGCTCGACTACATCCGTGCGGAAGAGGGCATCACGCTTTTGAAGCAGGTGGCGAGCAAAACCGCCCGCGTCGAGGTCGTGCCGCGCTCGAACGCCGTGTTGATCACCGACCGCGGCGTCAACATCGCGCGCTACCTCGACCTCCTCCGACAGCTCGACGTGAAGACGGGAGGCGAAGCAGGCCTCCGCACCTACGTCTACGCGCTCAAGCATGCGAGCGCCACGGAGCTCGCCGCGACCCTCGGCCAAGTGTTCGGCGCCGCCGTCGCGGCGGCGCCGACGCGCGCCCGCGTCCAAGCGCTCGAGGACCGCAGCCTCTCCGGGGAGCTCCGCTCCTTCCGTCAGCGAGAGGTCCAGTCGCTGCAACAGCGCATGCAGACGCCGGTGGTCCCGCCGTCCGGCTTCGCCGCCGCGGCCCCCCCGCCCCCCGCGGGTGTGCCGGAGAGTACCCAAGCCAGCGGGCCGGGCCTGGTCGGGCGCACCACGATCGTACCCGACCAGGCCACCAATTCGCTCGTGATCCGCACCGCGCCGCCCAACTTCTCGGTACTCCAAGAGACGATCGAGCAGCTCGATGTCCGGCCCCCACAGGTGCTGCTGGAGGTGTTGATCGCCGAGGTGACCCTCAACAACGCGAGCCAATACGGCATCAACTGGCAGGTGTTCACCCAGCGGGGCATCTCGGGGGACTCGACGCGCGGGATCGGCGTCGGCGTCGGCCCGCAGACCTTCGCCGACACGCTGCTCCAGGGCTCTCAGGGCCTGGGCGTGCGGCTGGTCAGCCTCGCGAGCTTGAACGTGCGCGCCATCCTGCAGGCGCTCGCCTCGCGCACCAACGTGCGTGTGCTCTCCGCGCCCCGGGTCCTCGCGCTGAACAACGAGGAAGCGCGCATCCTGGTCGGCAGCGAGGTGCCGTTCGTGCAGTCGACGCTGTCGAGCTTCAACGCGGTCCTGAACCAGGTGGTGCAGTTCCGCAACGTGGGCACGCAATTGACCGTGGTCCCCACCGTCAACAACGACGGCTACGTGACGTTCCGGGTGCTGCAGGAGGTGAGCAACGTCTCGCAGCAGACGATCCAGGCCGCACAGAACGCGCCCGTCATCACCACCCGCGAGGCGGAGACGAGCGCGATCGTGAAGGACGGGCACACGATCGTGATCGGGGGGCTGATCGGTGAGACGAGTCAGGCCACCGAGTCGGGCGTACCGCTGCTCAAGGACATCCCGATCCTCGGCTTCCTTTTCAGGACCCGGGGTGTGAGCCGGCAGCGGACCGAGCTCGCGATCTTCCTGACGCCCTACGTCGTGTCCAGCGACGAGCAGGCAGACTCGCTGCTCCGGCGGGAGCAGGAGCAGTTGCCCGGCATGAAGCAGGACCTCGACAGCATTCTCGCTCCCCGCCGGCCGTGACGCGCCTGCGCGGTCGTTCCCCCGCCGGTCCCGCCCCCGCCCCCGCCTCCGCCCCCGCGTCCGAGCCATCGCCCGGACCGCCGGCGCAGGTGCTGGCGCCGACTCCCGGGCCCGCCGAGCCACCGCGCGCGGCCGCCGACCTGCGCGCCGCCGCGGCAGGCCCGCTCGCTCAGCGCCTCTCGGCGAAATACCTCGAAGAGCACTGCCTGTTGCCCCTCGCGATCGCGAGCAGCGGGGAGCTGGTGGTGGCGGTGGGCACGCCGCTCGACCCGACCGTGATCGATGAGCTGTGCTGGACATTCGAGCGCCCCGTGAGGCTGGTCGACGCGCCAGCGGCCGAAATCCACGCCGCGATTCTCTCGGCGCAATCCGAGGTCGCGCCCGAGGTGCAAGCCTCCGACCTCCGTGGCAGCGACCTCGTCGTCCTGGCCGACGAAGAGGAGACGATCGACGACCTGCGTGCGCTCGCGAACCAGGCGCCCGTGATCAAGCTCGTCAATGTCCTGATCCTCGAGGCGCTGCGCGCGCGCGCGAGCGACATCCATCTCGAGGCGGGCGCCGATGGCCTGCGCGTACGGTATCGCATCGACGGCGTGCTGCAGGAGATCTCCCACCCCCCCCGCCAGCATCAGGCCGCGGTCATCAGCCGCGTGAAGATCATGGCTGGCTTGAACATCGCGGAACGGCGCCTCGCCCAGGACGGCCGCGTCCGTTTGCGGCTCTCCGATCGCGAGCTCGACGTGCGCGTGTCGATCACGCCGAGCCTGCACGGAGAGAGCGTCGTGCTGCGCATCCTCGACCGGGGCGCCGGGGTGCGCGACCTGGCCGAGCTCGGCATGCCGAGCCGGCTGCTCGAGGAGTTCGAGCACCTGATCCGCCAGCCGCACGGCATCATCCTCGTCACCGGGCCGACCGGCTCGGGGAAGACCACGACGCTGTATGGGGCGCTCGATCGGCTCAACCAGGCCGCCGTGAAGATCGTTACCGTCGAGGACCCGGTCGAGTACCAAGTGGCCGGGGTGACGCAGATCCCGGTCAATCCCAAGATCGGTCTCACGTTCGCCGCGGCGTTGCGCTCGATCCTGCGTCACGACCCGGACATCATCATGGTCGGTGAGATGCGCGACCGGGAAACGGCCGAGATCGCGATCCAGGCCGCCCTCACGGGTCATCTCGTCTTCTCCACGCTGCACACCAACGACGCGCCGAGCGGCGTGACGCGGATGGTGGACATGGGCATCGAGCCATACCTCGTCGCGGCGACGGTGTTGGGAATCCTGGGCCAGCGGCTGGTGCGCGTGGTGTGCGACTCGTGCGCGGAGGACTTCCAGCCGCCGCCGGATGTCGTGACGCAGGCGGCGGTCGGCCAGCCCGACATCCCCAAGCCGCGCTTCCGGCGTGGCCGGGGATGTGACGCGTGCTCCGGTACCGGCTATCGAGGACGGACCGGGGTCTATGAGCTGATGCGGATGAGCGAGGAGCAGCGTGCGCTGGTCGTCAAGCACGCGCCGCTCGCCGAGGTGCGGGCGCTCGCGCAGGGGCAGGGCATGGCCCCCCTGCGCGCCGCGGGCTGGGCCAAGGCGTGCGCGGGAAGCACCACCCTCGAGGAAGTGCTCCGCGTGACGCGCGACGAAGTGCTCGGATGACGGTGCGGTTCCGCTACCAGGCCGCGACGCTCGACGGCCACACAGTGGAAGGCGTGGTCCAGGCGGCGTCGCGCCAGTCAGTGCTCGAGGAGCTGCGGCGCCGGCAGCTCTATGCGGTCACGGTGGACGAGGCGACGCCCGACCGCGTGGCGCGCGCGGGGCGACGACTGGGTCGCCGGGCGGCGGCGGCGCTGTGGACCCGCAACGTCGCGACGTTGCTGAGCGCCGGCGTGCCCCTGGACCGGGCGCTCGCCTTCACCGCCCAGCATGCGAGTCATGACGGGCTGGCGGAGGCGGTGCGCCAGGCGCGCCGCGCGGTCCAAGAAGGCGCGAGCCTGGCCGACGCCCTGGCACGGCACCCTCGCTACTTCGATCCATTATTCGTTGCCATGGTCTCGGCCGGCGAGTCCAGCGGGGCGCTCGAGATCGTGTTCGATCGGCTGTCGGAGCACCTGGAGGAAGGCGCCGAGCTCCGCTCCCAGGTGCGCACGGCGCTGCTGTACCCGGCACTCATGGCCGTCGTGGGCTGCATCGGCCTTGGCGTGCTGCTGGGCTTCGTGATCCCGCGGTTCGCGGGGATCCTCGCGGACGTGGGCGGCACCCTGCCGCTCAGCACGCGGCTGCTCCTCGCCGCGAGCACGGTGCTGACCAAGGGCTGGTGGGCGTGGTTGCTGCTGGCGGTAGCGGCGGCCTATGCTCTCCCCCAGGTCCTCGCGCGTCCCGAGACGCGGCGGCGCTGGCACGCGGCGCGGCTCGCCTGGCCCTGGCTGGGCGACCTCGAGCTCAAGTACGCGACCGCGCAGTTCGCCCGCACCCTCGGCCTGCTCCTGAAGAGCGGGGTGCCGGCGCTCCCAGCCCTGAGGATCGCGCGCGCCTCCGTGACGAACTTGATCGTGCAGGCGGGCGTGGACCGGGCCGCGGGGGCGCTGGCCGAAGGGAGCGCGCTCGCGCCGGCGCTCGCGGGGACGCTGCCGCCGCTCGCCCTCCAGATGATCGCCGTGGGCGAAGAGAGCGGCCGCCTGGAGGAGCTGTGTCTCCGCGTCGCCGACACCTACGACGGCGAGGTGCGGCGTGCCCTCCGGACCGGCGTGGCGCTGCTCGAGCCGGCACTGATCCTCGCCTTCGGCGCGCTGGTGGGGTTCGTCGCGCTCGCCATGCTGCAGGCGATCTACGGGATCAACCTCAAGACGTTCTAGCTCGAGGCTACAGGTCCCGCTCCCAGCTCGACTGTAGCACCAGCCGCCGCCCCACGATCGCAAAGACCGCCTGAATCTCGTGGGTCAGGGGATGCCCCTCCTGCCACCCGCGACTGACGAGCATCAGGCGGCTGGGAACCGTCGACACGAGCAGGGCCGCGGCGACCACGCCAGGCATCGACGGCGGGTGCACGGGGTCGAGGGTCGCGAAGACCTCGCCGCCCTCGCGACGCGCCACGATGCCCGGGGCCGCTGCCGCGACGCCGGGCAGCGCCGCGAGCACGGCCTCGGGCGCCGAGTTGATGTTGACGAGCCCGTCGCTCCAGACCGTCACGTAGGGAGCCACCGCCAGGGCCAGGGAGTCGTCGATGCCGGGCACGCGGGAGAGCTCGGCGAGGCGGCGGATGGGGTTGGCTTTCAGCGCGGCGGCCACCGTGTCCGCGCGTGCGTCCGACGTGAACTGGCCGAACAGCCCGCGCAGCGTGGCGACGTCGGCGCGGTTCAGGTCGATGCGCGCGTTGAGGTCGAGTGCGGCGACGCCGAAGCGCGCGCCCCCGAGCTCCACGTCCTTGAGCGACGCCAGGCGGGCATCGAGCTGCCGGAACAGGGAAGCGCGCTCGAGCGGGTTGTAGCTCGAGTCGACCAGCCGCTCAATGGCGACCGTCGCGGCCAGAATCCCGCTCTCCGCCGCGTAGCGCGCGACGGTGCGCGAGCGCAGACTCGTGAGCAGCGCCGCCTCCGCTCGCGCCCTGGAAGCGACCTCGGCGATGATCACGCCGAGCAGCACCAGCAGCCACAGGACGAAGATCAGCGCGACGCCACGCTGGTCGCGCCGGGTCACCATGGCTCGCCCGCTGGCCCACTCGGGAGCGTGGTACCGGGATGCGTCGCGTCGACGCGCGCGAGCCGATCGAGATCGAAGCGGCCCTCGCCGGGGAGAAACACAGTTACCGTCACAAGGGTCAACCCGGCCTGCCACGGACGGGTCGTGACCTGGCGCCGGAACCCGCCGGCGAGCGCCTCGGGCCCCGACGGCTGCGCGCTCCCCAGTTTTGTGCGCTCCGTCGCGTCCTCGGCGTACGCGATCGCCTGCGACCACTCACGCGCGCTCACGACGAGCGCGTGGCTGCCGTGGAACACCTGCAAGTAGGCGAGGGCCACGAGACTGAGCACCACGAGTGCGACGAGGACCTCGAGGAGGGTGAGGCCTCGCTGGCCGCAAACGCGTTTCACTGGCTGCCTTCCAGCGAATCCCCGAGCGCCGCGGGACCCGGAGCGAGGATCACGAGCACCGGCGGCCCCAGGGGCTCCGAGTCGTGCCACAGCCTGATCGCGACCGCGCGCGGCATCACCCTTCCTGAGAGCCACTCCTCGCGCCACTGCGCGTCCCAGGGCGCGAGCACTCGCACGTCCCACCGGGTCGCAGCGGGCAGGGCGAAGGTCAGCGGTATCGGCGGCGCCCGGCCGATCGGCACCGCCACGACTTCGAGCCCGCTCGCGCTCGGGCCGAGCGTCACGAGCCAATCGTAGCCGGGATCGAACGGCGTCCCACCGCCGGCCGTCACGAGGGACAAGCGGCCGGCTTGGAGCGTGAACCCGGGATCGCCGGGCCGCTGCGGGGACTGGGCATTGCGGAGCGCGTCTTGGAGGAACTCGCGCAGGGCTCGCCCGCCCTGCAACCCGCTGAGCTCCGCACCCAGCCGGGCGCGCGCGTCGAAGCTCACCTGCGCCGCGGCGTATGCCAACAACGCCACGATGCTGGTGAGCACGATGGCGACCAGGACCTCGAGCAGGGTAAATCCACAGGCGCGCCTCACGCTCGAAACGTGCTACTCTCTAGCGTTGCGGCGCAACCGTCGACCCTTGGGCACATCGTGGAGTTGCAGGGCACGGCCCACCGCGTAGCTTGGAAGGCATATGCAGCGTGTCAGCGAAGGTTCCCGCGGCTTCACGCTGATCGAGATCCTGGTCGTGATCATCGTGCTGGGCCTGCTCGCTGCCCTGGTCGGGCCTCGCATCCTGGGGCGCGTGTCCGAGGCCAAGAGCGCCACCGCGCGCACCCAGATCGAGCTCCTCGGCCTGGCGCTCGACAACTACCGTCTCGACAGCGGTGCCTATCCTACCACGGAGCAGGGCCTCGACGCGCTGCAGACGAAGCCCACGCGGGAGCCGGTTTCGCTGAACTGGCGGGGACCCTATCTCAAGAAAGCCGTCCCACTCGATCCGTGGGGCCGCCCCTACATCTATAAATCCCCCGGGGAGCACAACCCGTCCGGATACGACCTCTACACGTTGGGCCGCGACGGGCAGCCGGGCGGGGAGGACGAGGACGCGGACATCACGAGCTGGAGATAGGCGGCGCGTCTCACGGCGTACGGATCTCGCAGGTGAGCGGATCGAGCACGAGGGCGCTGGCCGCGGAGGCGCTTCGCACGTCGAACGCGCAGCTCCCGAGCGGTGATACGATCAGGGTGACGGGGGCGGCGACGAACGGCTCGACGCGCCCGGCGGAGAGCGTCCCTTCGAGCGGGTTCGCCCCGCCCTCCAGGCGCCACTGGCCCGTCGGCTCGATCGTGAGATGGAGAACCTCGCCGCGGCGCGCCGCGGCTTCGCGAGCGCTCGCGACGAGATCGCTAAGGGTCGCCGCGTGGTGGTGAGGCGCGAGCAGCACCGGCGCGACCAGCGCCGCAGCGAGCCCCATCAGGATCAGCACCACCAGCATTTCAACCAGCGTGAACCCGGGACGCGCTGGAGTCGGACGTGCCATCCACCCAAGTTGGCCTCGCATCAGGGCCACGTCAAAGACGCGGGGCGGCCTGGCTCCGGCCGCCCCGCTGTGACGTGCACCCCGACGCCGTTACAGGTTTCTTGGCAGGGCACGGTGCGGGCCACGCCGGACCGGGCGCACCTGGCTCGGCAGCCCCTTTGTATCGAACGGCAGCGTGCGCAGGAACTGCGGTGCACGGCGCGCCTGCCTCACATGCTCGAACCCCGAGGCAAGCGTAATCAGCATCGGCTCGCTGAAGGCCGTGCCCATGAAGCTGATGCCTACGGGCACACCGAACACGAAGCCCATAGGCACGTTGATGATCGGGTAGCCGACGATCGCCGCCGGTGACGAGCTGCCGATGGCGAAGTGGTCGCCATTGATCAGGTCCGTAGGCCAGGCAGGGTTGTCGGTCGGGGCGACGATCGCATGGAGGTTATTTTGCGTGAGCAGCAGGTCGATGCCCTCCGTGGCGCCGAACAGTTTGTCGCTCGCCAGGGCCTGGTTGACCGACATCCCGAAGCCCGGCTGCACCGCGTTGGGGTCGGTGGAGAACGTCGCCGCCAGCTCGAAGATTTCCTGGCCGAAGAACTGCAGCTCCTGGGCCGAGTGCGCGTTGTCGAAAGCGATAGCGGCGGCCATGTCGCCACCCGCGAGCGGCACGCCGGAGCGAGTCGCCAGGTAGTTCTTGAGGTCGATCTGGAAGTCGAAGAGGAGGACGACAAACTCCGGGTTCCCCGAGAAGATGTCGCCGAAGTGCGGGAATGTCACATCGACCAGGGTGGCCCCCGCGCTCTGGATTGCCGACAGTGCGTCCTCGAAGACCGCGTCCAGCTTCGGACTGAACCCTTCGAACTCACGAGCGACGCCGATGCGCGCTCCCCTCAGCCCGTCCGGGTTGACGAACTGCGTGTAGTCGACCGGCAGCGTGGGCCGTGCTTGGCCCGATTTGCCCAGCGGGCTGGTGCCGGTCGCCGGGTCGCGCGGGTCCGCCGTCCTGCTGACGATCGCGCCGAGCACGGCAGCCGCATCCGCCACGGTGCGCGTGTGCGGGCCGACGGTGTCCTGCGTGTGGGAGATGGGCACGACGCCGGCGCGGCTCACCAGCCCGACCGTGGGCTTGATGCCGACGACACCGTTGGCGTTCGCCGGACACACGATGCTACCGTCCGTTTCGGTGCCGATGGAGACCGCGGCGAAGCTCGCCGAGGCTGCGGCGCCCGAGCCGGAGCTCGAGCCGCAGGGGTTGCGGTCGATGGCGTAGGGGTTGTTGCATTGCCCGCCGCGGCCCGACCAGCCGCTGGTGGACGAGAAGCCGCGAAAGTTGGCCCACTCGCTCAGCGTGGTCTTGCCCAAAATGACTGCGCCGGCGTCGCGCAGGTTGGCGGCCACTGTGGAGTCGCGGCGCGCCGGCGTTCCTACCAGGCCCAGTGAACCGGCAGCCGTCTGCATGCGGTCCCCCGTATCGACGTTGTCTTTGACCACGACGGGGATGCCGTGCAGTGGACCGCGCACCCGTCCCGCTCGGCGCTCCACGTCCAGCTTCTGCGCGATGGCCTGAGCGTCCGGATTGACCTCGATGATCGAGTTAACCTTGGGTCCTGCCTGATCGAGGTTTGCGATGCGCCTCAGATAGGCGTTCACCAGGGAAAACGACGTCACTTGGCCCGCGGTCATGGCTGCCTGCAGCTCGGCGACGGTGGCGTCGGTCAGGTCGCCCTGGGCCGGAACCTCAGCCCGAGCCGTGCGGAGGGGCCTCCCTCCGGTGACGGCAGCGGCGCCTCCAGCGAGCGCACCCAACTGAAGAAAGTTCCTGCGACTTAACTCATGTGGAGTCCTCTGCGCGGGTGTCGCGGTGGACCGTGCTCGGTCCAAGAACTCTTCAACTCTCCGCAGAATGGCAGAGGCCTTTAGCCCTGGGGTCATGGCGAGATCCTCCCGTCTGATCGCTGGAAACGACGTGGATGTTGAACTGCGAGGGACAAGCGCTCATCGCATAAAGTTGGAGGGGAGCGGACGTGAAATACCGCGCCGTCAATCCGGCGTCAAGTAGCGACACGATGAATCAAACGGCAACGTTGTTGCGCGGAGACCACAGGAGTACAGGTCGCTCCTTTACTGTGGGCGACCTGTACTCGCCATGTCCGATTTGCTGGCTCCTTTGCTCCTCCTAAGGCTGTACCGATTGGAACAGCTTGACGAAGCCCGTGGTCAGATTGCTGTTCTTGTGATAGCTGAAGCCTGCCGGTCCCGTCACCGAGATGGAGAACCCGCCGATCCCCCCGGATGCGGAAAAATCGCACGCCCCAAAAGTGAACTGGTAGCCGAGCTGGCCATTCACCTTGGCGTCACCGATGAAGCTGACGCAGTTACCGCTGTAGCTGATCGAGCGGACACCATCTGAGCTGGTTACGCTCAGGCTCTGCCCAGGATCGTGGTAGATGAGGGTGCCGTTCTCCTGGGGCTGCTGCTTGTCCACAAAGGCCATGTCGTCGTGCTGCTCATCCTCTCCCTGCCCCTCGTCTTCTACTTCCTGCTCCCCTGGGACGCCGGCACAGCTGCCCGTGACGACCAGTCCCGCCGGTGCCTGCAGCCGGTAGGTGAAGTAGGGCACGCCGACGCGGAACGATCGCGCATCGTCATCGCCACAGGCGCCGCCATTGCGACCCGTGCAGAGGGGACTCACCACGTGGTCGTCGGCGAAGGAGATGTTGGTGCGGTGTTGCGGATCGAGCGCCACCTGGAAGAAATCGGCCAGCTTGCGGTCAGCGCCTCCTCCCAACCCTCCGGTCGAAACCGTGCCGCGGTGGATGACGTGATCGCTGGCGGTGAACTGTGTGAACGTCGGGGTCGCGGCATGGCCGTTCACCGTCTCCAGCACGTAAACGTTCCACTGTGCCCACTTGGTCATGCAGGTCGTGGTTCCGTCCGTGCAGGCACCGTTCTGTGACGGCTCGTGGTCCGGCTCCATCACCGACCGGTCATTGGAATTACCAGCTCTGTCGGCTCCCAGCCAAGCCACCACCACGTGGCCGTTGGCGTCGGCGTCCACCCAGGGGAAGACATTGGCTTTGCCCAAGGTCGGACCCTGATTGACGACTTGAGCCGGAGTCCATGTCTTGCCGTGATCGCTCGACGACGTGAAAACGATGTTGCTGTTATCCGACCACACGGAATAGAGAAAGCCAAACTGATCTACGGCCAGCGCGGGGAAGATGTTGGCATTAGTCGCCCCCACGGGACCGGTGTAGATCTTGTGGTCGGTGAACATGAAAGCCCGCCGGTCGCGCTTCGCGTCAATCGAGATTCCGAGATAGGCGGAACGCATCGGCGCACCGGTGGCGTTTTCCGTTGCATCATTCGGCGCCACGAAGAGTTGGTACAGGTTGCCGCGGCTGGAGCAGCTGCCGTGATCGATCCTGATCTGTGCCGCAAGGTTGGCGGTTGAGGTCGGCGTTACGCCCCCCGCTGACGGGAAGGTCGTCGGATCGATGGCCTGGCTGAATCCGTCCACATACGTCAGGCCGCCATTATTGGAGCGCTGGACATCGATATTGAAGGTGCCCACGTCATGGTAGGTGAGGTACACAGTCTTTGGATCGATCGCGTCCATCCACTGGCGGTCGTCCCCCGGAATCAGAGCCACCGCCGGGTTCGGCGGAGTGAAGTTGTCACCGCGATCGGTGGAATGCGTTCCTGTTACGCCCGGAACCAAGGTTAGACTGGTCAGAGGCAGGTTCGGAATGCGCGTCGTCGGGTCCGCACCATTGACGGCGATATCTGCATCGCCGCCGCCGGGCGCGAGGCCGAGATTCTCCGGAGTGCCGACATTATTGGCACACCCCCCGTTCGTGAGGCTGAAGATGCCGCAGTTGTCCGGCTGGCCTTCGTACTTGAAGGGCAGCGTGTTATTGCTGTTGGGCGCCCCGTCTACCTTCTTAGACCAGCGCCACAGGTCCACGCCTCCGGGAACACCACGGATGGAGACGACGTAGGCCGTGCCTTGGGGATCGACGCGGTCGCCGGGCTCCACTCCCTGGACGATGAACGCCAGCGGGCTCAGACCCGTCGGCACAGGTGCCAGCCGGGGCAGGCACAGGCTCTGGTTCGGGCTGAAGGGAGCGCTCCCGGGCCCAACGAACGGTGGGATCGCCTCCGCGCCCCCACGACTACTCGGGCAGTTGTGTTCGTTGGCCGTCGCCTGAGCGAGCAGTGTCGAGGCAGCGAGCGAAAAGGTGCTTGCGACAACGGTCAGCGTCCGGAGTTTGCTCATGGTTTCTCTCCTTGCGGCGGTTGGATTCCGTTAGCTTCCGCAGCGGCGCAGGATCGCACTCCCGCGCGAAGACCGGCACTGGCGTGTGGTCGGGATTCCCGGCTGGCTGGTTGTGGTCGCAGCCGAGGTAGGCGAGGCAAGCTCGGGGGACGGGTACCACTCACGGGACGCGCGGCACGACCACCTCTTTCCCGTCGCCGACCTCTCGATGGGCGCCATCGTCACGGCCCCTGCTGCGAAGCTCACGGTGCGTTTGGCTGGTTGTGAGATCCCGTGTCGCTCGGGGTGGCGGCGGCCCGAACCGCTTGGGCGCCGTGCAGCATCCCGCGTTGCGACTTGGTCCGCGCCGCAATGCCCTGTTGGGAGGCCGCATCTCACATGCCATGGAGTCGCCAGCGGAACTCGGCGCAACCTGTTTCCGCGTGATGCCAGCGCCGCGAAACCGTCGTGTGTCGAACGGTTCCACTCGCCGCGGTAGCTCACGCGTTCAACTGCACATTCCGCTGACGCTTAGGTGCGGGCTTGAGGTAGCGCAGCGCGTCTGGTGCTGCAGCCGTTTGGGGGGCCGCGGCTCCGCTAGACGCGGACCGACCGGGCATGACGATCCTCCCCGCGCCCAGCGGTGCGATGCGTCGGCGCGACAGTCTCCGTTTCCCAAGGTATCTACTGGTGAGCTCGGCAAAAAGCCCCGCGGCGGGACTCGCTGCGGGGCTTTTTGCTCGTCAGTCGGGGCGAGTGGATTTGAACCACCGACCTCCTGGTCCCGAAGCGGCGACCAAGGATACCGACATACGACGAAATGTAGTACTTACGCGATGTTCTGGGCAGTCAGAGTCGTACCTCGGGAGCCGAAATCGCTGCGTAGTAGCAAGAAACTCACATCGAAACTCACACCACGAGCGACCTCCTGGACCGGTTTCAGGAGGTCGTTTTTCTTGCATGTTTGGAAGCTCACAATTCTTCCTCTCGCGCAGCCCTCCCGCCGGCGGAGGGCCGACGTCTGACACCCGGTGGCAATCACAGCGGTCCGCCGCGCGTCCTGTTTCCCTGCGACTCACGCGGATACCGCATACGCTGGACAGTCTCGGGCGCTGTCGTATGTTGGATTATTGAACGGCGTGCGCGGAAGGACTTCGCGTACACCGGGACGACGCGACGCCGCCCAATTCCCCCGACCGTCGTCGCCAGCAGAAAACTCGCTTCGTGGAGGATCGTATGCAACGCGCTCTTACTCTCCTCGTGCTCGCGTTGGTTTCGCCCGGGTCTGCCGATCGGGCAATCGCGCAAGCGAAGCTGACCAAGGCCCAAAAAATCGCCGACGCGATCAAGGCCGCCCCGCGCTCCATTTCGGCGAAGGCCACCATCATGGACTGGCCTGCGACCGAGGGCGGGAAGATGGTGACGCTCCGTGCCGGGACGAATGGGTGGACGTGTCTGCCCGATTTCCCGGCGACTCGAGGGGACGATCCGATGTGCGTGGACGATCAGTGGATGTCGTTCATGAACGCGCTGATGACCAAGGCCACGCCACAGATCGCGCGCGAAGGCATCGGCTACATGACTTCCTCCGCGGGCAGCTACGGCAGCAACACGGACCCGTTTGCGACAAAGGCGACACCCGACAACGACTGGGGATACGATCCTCCGCATGTGATGCTACTCGTCCCTGACCAACGGGCGCTGGAGGGGATCCCGACCAAGCGTCAGAGCGGAGGTCCCTGGGTGATGTGGGCCGGCACGGCGTACGCTCATATCATGGTTCCGCTCGCTTCACCGAAGAAGTGAACTCACGAGTCCACGTACCACCTGCAGCGCACGTCCGACGGAGCGCTGGAGCCTGGGGAGGTTTGTCTTCCAGCAAACGGAAACTCGTTGCAGGGCTGATTCTTCACCACTCGGGACGACGGGATTTGAACCCGCGACCCCCTGAACCCCATGCGAATCACTAGAGGGCAGAGTTACGACACCAAGTAGCAATCACGCGAGGTTCTGGGCATCGGTGTCGTAACAGCAGGCCCGAAGATCAACCGAGTGTCGTGAGAAACTCACAGCAGAACTCACAGCAACGCCTTATGGTTCGGGCGTTCGTGGAAGCGCACCTGGCCTGCGTCACAACAGAGCAGGGAACGGGACTCAAACTTGTACGCTGCGCCCAACGGTTCCAACTTATCGCTCGCGCCCTGCTCGCCCCACCCCATGCTCCGTTCTGTTTCGCGCGCACCGCTCGCTGTTCCGCAAGGCTTCGCCTCCCTGCGACCTCCTGACGCGGTTCCTGCCCCAGATAGGGCCCCCCGCCTCGTCACACGGTTCCTCGCGCGTTGTCCGCGACCCCCGACAGACCACCAGGCGTGTCGTAGCACTAGGGACCCAAGCGACTTATGCGGCCCACCGTTGACCGTCGACAGTTCCGCCGCTATATGAATTCCCCTGGACCGGAGGGCCCATGGTGGAATCCTGGATCGCTCCGCTCGAGGCGGGTGATCCCGAAGCCTCGTGGGATCTCTTCATCGAGCGCTACCGCCGTCTCATCTTCGGCGCGATCCGCCACTATACCGCCGAACCTGACG
>WNGJ01005814.1_pt1 | contig 19574 bp, 22 predicted proteins | sample 5400611 | NCBI WGS metagenome assembly WNGJ01 (sample SAMN13153375, study PRJNA577476) | soil metagenome | isolation source: 40 cm soil or saprolite under Garry oak tree replicate 1 | place: USA:California | collected 2016-06-15
CTGATCCGGTACTAGTCCGAAAGAACGAGCGTCGCCTTGCCGCCTCGATGTTCGAAGGCCTCGGGGAAGCGGTCGAGCGGGACGCGGAGCGTGACGAATTGCTCCAGCGCCTCCGGCCAGCGCTCGCGCGCTCGGTCGAGATCGTCGACCGCAGCCAGCCAGTCCCGCCGGTGCGCGTTGACGCTTCCGAAGAGAACGCGGTTCTCGAGGATCGTGTCCACGCCCAGCACCTGGCCGTCGACGTTCACCGTCTGGACACGCGGATCGATCCCGAGCAGACACGCCACTCCGCTCCGGCGAAGCAGGCCGAGCGTCTGCGCCATCAACTGGGCGTTGCCGGCCGCTTCGATCACGAGGTCGAACTTCCCGAGCTCCGACAGCGCGTTCTCGTGCGTCGAGACGTAGCGCGCGCCGCACTGTTCGACGAGCTCGTTCTCGGGCTCGAGCGACGCCGTGCACACCTCGACGTCCGCGAGGCGCAGCAGGTACGTCGTCAGCAGGCCGATCGCGCCTGCGCCGATGACCAGCGCGCGCTCGAGCTGCCACGGCTGCCGGCCGCCGATCGTTCGAGCATGCCGGAGCGCGCGCTCGCAGATCGACGTCGGCTCCGCAAGCACGCCGAGGCGGCCGAGCGATTTCGGAATTGCGACCAGTTGCTCCGGATCCTCCGCGACGAGCTCACGGGCGTAGCCGTGCAGGCGTGTGATCCCGCGCTCGCTGTAGTCACCGGTCAGACACGAGTCCGGCGAGTCCTCCGCGCATGCGATGCAATGGCCGCACGAGCGGCGGACGGTCGCGGTGACGAGCTGGCTGCGCGTGAAGCCGTAGCCATCTCGGTCGACGACGGCCAGCGCCTCGTGGCCGAGCACGAGCAGCGGCTCGCCCTCAGGTGCGATCCCGAACAGGCCTTCCGAGATCTCGCGGTCGGTGCCGCACACACCCACCTCGAGCGTGCGGACGAGCACTTCGCCCGCGCGCGCCTCCACGGCCGGAACGTCTTCGATGTGTGTTGTGTGCGAGTGACCCGGCTGCGTGACGAGCGCCTGCACCTAGGCGGGCGGGACGAGAACAGCGCCGTTAGACGCAGAAGACACGAGTGCCCGGTAGCGCGCGAACACACCGGCGTCATAGCGCGGAGGAGGGGGCTCCCATCCGACGAAGCGCTCTGCCAGCTCGCGGTCGCCGACCTCCAAGACGAGCGTCCCCTCGTCCACGTCGATAGCGATCACATCACCGTCCCGCACGACCGCAAGCGGTCCGCCGCGTGCGGCCTCGGGCGCGACGTGCCCGATCATCAGCCCGCGGGTCGCGCCGGAGAAACGGCCGTCGGTGACGAGTACGACGGAGTCGCCGATGTCCGCTCCGACCACGGACGCCGTGACGCTCAGCATCTCGCGCATACCCGGCCCACCGGCGGGGCCCTCGTACCGCACGACGAGCACGTCGCCCTCCGCGACGAGGCCGGCGCGCACGGCGTCGGTGCACGCCTCCTCGCTCTCGAACACCCGCGCAGGGCCGCGATGCGAGCGGCGAGCCGTCCCGGACACCTTGACGAGGCTTCCCTCGGGCGCAAGGTTGCCGCGCAGCGCATGCAATGCACCGGTCGGCTTGAACGGCTCCTCCAGTGTGTAAACGACCTCGCCGTCGGGCAGCGGCGCATCCAGTGTCGCGTCCGCGAGCGTCCTTCCGTCGACCGTCGGTGCCTGTCCGTCCACGTGCCCGCCGCGCACCAACTCGCGGATCACGGCGCGCGAGCCGCCCGCGCGGTGGAAGTCCTCTGCCATCCAGCGGCCCGAGGGCGCGAGGCTCGCGATCACGGGTGTTCGGCTCGCGACGGCTGTCAACTCCTCGAGCGTCAGTGGCACCCCCGCTTCGTAGGCAATCGCGAGCAGGTGAAGCACGCCGTTGGTCGAACCGCCGGTTGCGGCGATGCCGGCCATGGCGTTCAGGAGTGCGCGCCGGTCGAGGAAACGGCGTGCGGTCACGCCTTGGTCGACGAGGCGCACCGCGAGCGCGCCGGCGCGGGTTGCGGCCTGGCCCTTCAGCTCGTGGTCGTCCGCGAGCACGAGCCCATCCCCGACGCACGCGATTCCCAGGCAGTCGATCGCGACGGCCATCGTGTTCGCGGTGAAGTGTCCTGCGCACGTGCCTGCGCCCGGGCAAGCGAAATGCTCGAGCTCGTCAAGATCCGCGCGGGTCATGAGCCCGCGTTCCTCGGCCCCCACCGCCTCCCACACGTCCTGGATCGTCACTTCGCGGTCGCGCCAGCGGCCGGCACGCATCGGACCGCTGTAGACGAGCACCGCGGGCTTGTCCACGCGCGCGAGCGCCATCAGCGCGGCAGGCACCGTCTTGTCGCAACCGACAACACACACGAGCCCGTCGAAATCGTGGGCATGAACCATCAGCTCGATCGAGTCGGCGATCACCTCGCGCGAGATCAGCGACGCCCGCATGCCGGGAGTTCCCTGCGACTGGTTGTCGGAAACCGCGATCGTATTGAAGCCAAGGCCAAGGCCGCCCGCGGCCGCCACGCCCTCGCTTACACGGTCGGCGAGCTCGCGCTGGTTGAGGTTGCAGGGCATTGTTCCCGTCCACGTCGACGCAACGCCGATGATGGGTCCGCCGAGCCGCGCCGGGTCGACACCCATCGCCCGGAAGTGCGCGCGCGCAGGCGCACGCTCGGCACTCTCGCGCAGCCCGGTGCGGGCCCGTCGGCGGAGGGCGTCGACCGGCGCCTCAGTCACGCCGTCGACTGTACTGCACGAGGCAGGATCGATCGACGCGCATCGCGACCGTTCGGATGCACGACGGGTCGCTCGTTCGGGCCGGCGTCTGCCCGATCGGGCCCGCCGTCGTGACACCCGATGAGATTCCGGACCCTCAGGCGCTCGCGCTCCGAACGCGGGTGAATGGCACGTTGATGCAGGACTCCTCGACTGCGGAGATGCTCTTCGGCGTCTCCGAGCCGCTCGCGTTCTGCTCTCGCAACTTCACGCTCGAGGCGGGCGACCTGATGCTGACCGGCACGGCCTGGGCTGCGGTTACTTCATGGACCCGCCCCGCACGCTCGAGATCGGCGACGTCGTGGAGTGCGAGGTCGAACGCGTCGGCGTGCTGCGCAACACCGTCGCCGTGGCTTAACGGACGATTCGAGGGTCCGTGAAGACGTCGAGGCCGTCGCGGCTCGTCGTGGAGAACTCGGAGACGATCGCGCCCTCGTCGCCCGCCTCGAACCGGTGGAGCGTGTTCGGCGGGATCGTGTATTGCTCGCCTGGCCCTAGCAGGATGTCGCCTGTACCCGCGACGTGCAGGTGCACCGTGCCGCGGCGGACTCGGAACGTCTCCTCCTTGCCCGGCTGACCCGCGAACGGAGGGTGCCGGTGCTCCGGACAAAGCTGGTGCGGGAATAGCACGAGCTCTTTTGCGCAGACGCGATCGGTGTTCACGTAGACGACGATCTGTAGTCCGATTTCGTCGAGCCGACCCAGACCGAAGTCCGCGATCTCGATCGTCTCGCGCTCGTGCGGCGTCAACACGATGCCGGCCTCTTCGAGCATGGCCGCCGCTCGCTCGCGCGCCTCTGCCTCGGTCACGGCGTCGGCTGATCCTCGTTCACGACTCGTCTGCTCCACATGCCCGGGATACTAGGCTCCGCACAAGCAGTGGAGCCTCAAGTGTCTCAGGAGGGCGCGATATGAAGACCTCGCTCGGAATCTGGGCGTTCGGTTCGATGGCTACGAGGTTCGTCCCGGCCGGCTACAAGCCCGAGCTCGCGAACGAGACGACCGTCGACCGCGTTCGCCGAGCGGTCGAGGGCCTCGGCGACCTGATCGACGGCTACGAGTTTCACTACCCACAGGAGCTGTCTCCCGACAACCTCGACGAGGTGCGGGCGGCCCTGGACGGTTATGACATCTACGCGGTCGCGACAGGCCTCCACCTCGACCCGCGCTTCGGCCGCGGCGGGCTCGTGTCGCCTGACGACGCGACGCGCGCGGAGGCCGTGAAGCGAACGCTCGACGCGGTCGACTTTGCCGGGGAGCTCGGGGCGCCCTTCATCATCTGGCCCGGGATCGAAGGCTACAACTACCCGTTTCAGAGCCCGTACGGCGAGTCGTGGCGGTGGCTGATCGAGGGTGTCGGAGCGGCGGCCGAGCGAGCGGCGAAACACGGCATCAAGATCTTCCTCGAGCACAAGAACTCGGAGCCGGCGATGAAGATCCTCATGCGCAACGTCGGCATGACGCTCCACGTGATCCACAAGCTGCGTGCAGCGGGAATCGACAACGTGCAGGTAAACATGGACTGGCAGCACCTGATCATGAACGGCGAGAGCCTCGCGGAGAACGCGGCGCTGCTCGCCGACGAAGGACTACTCGGGCACCAGCACGCGAACGACGGTTGGGGCACGTTCGACGACGACAACATGGTCGGCACGATCCGCTTCATGGAAACGCTCGAGCTCGCCGTCGAGCTCCGCCGTGCCGGCTACGGCGAGAACGGCGAACGGCTCGGCTTCGATCTGTACCCCTATACGGAGGATGCAGTGGCGGCCGTGCGGCGCAGCGTGCTCCAGTGGCGCTTCATCGACTCCGCCGCGTCGCGGATCGACGACGCCGCGCTGCGAGCGGCGCAGAGGCAAAAGGACGCCGTCGCCGCGTACGAGCTCGTCTACGCGGCGCTCGGCGGGTGACGCAGCTCGTCGGTCTCGACGTCGGCACGACCGGTGTCAAGGCACTCGCGCTTTCGCCAGAAGGTGATGTGCTCGCCCGGGCCGAGGAGAGCTACGACCTCTCGACACCGCACCCGGGGTGGGCCGAACAGGATCCGGAAGACTGGTGGCGGGCAGCCGAGCGGGCGCTGGCCGCGATCGGGGGCCAACCGATCGCGATCGGTCTCTCCGGTCAGATGCACGGTCTCGTCGTTCTCGACGATCGAGATCGTGTGCTGCGGCCGGCGATCCTGTGGAACGACCAGCGGACGGAAGCCGAGTGCGTCGAGATCGAGGAGCGAGTGGGGCTCACACGGCTGATCCAGCTGACCGGGAACCGTGCGCTCACGGGCTTCACGGCCCCTAAGCTGCTGTGGTTGCGGCGGCACGAGCCGGACACGTACGCGCGGATCGCACACGTGCTGCTGCCGAAGGACTACGTCCGCCTGCGTCTCACCGGCGAGCACGCGATCGACGTCGCTGACGCGTCGGGAACGCTCCTGTTCGACGTCGCTGGGCGGCGCTGGAGCCAGGAGATGCTCGCTGCACTCGAGCTCGACCCCGCCTGCCTGCCGCGAGCGCTCGAGTCGCCGGAGGTCTCAGGCGAGACGGCCGCCGGCATTCCGGTCGCCGCCGGTGCCGGCGATCAGGCAGCGGCGGCGCTCGGCGTCGGCGTCGACCGGCCAGGACCGGTCTCGGTGGTACTCGGTACGTCGGGCGTCGTGTTTGCGGCACTACCGGCCTTCGCCGCCGATCCGCAGGCGCGCGTGCACGCGTTCTGCCACGCCGTTCCGGGCGGCTGGCACGCGATGGGAGTCATGTTGTCCGCGGCCGGCTCCCTGCGCTGGTTGCGCGAGGCTCTCGGGACCGGGAGCGGGTATGACGAGCTGACCGCGGCAGCCCGTGAATGGGCGCCCGGTACCGAGGGGCTGACCTTCCTCCCGTACCTCACCGGGGAGCGGACGCCCCACGCGGACCCGCGCGCCCGGGCCGCTTTCGCCGGGCTCATGCTCCGCCACGACCGCGGGGCGCTCGTCCGCTCGGTCATGGAGGGTGTCGCCTACGGGCTGCGCGACTCGCTCGAGCTCCTGCGCGAGCTCGGGGTCGACCCGCGTGCCGGCCACGTCTCCGGTGGTGGAGCTCGCAGCGAGCTCTGGCTTCGCATCCTCGCCTCGGTGCTCGGCCTGCCCATCCAGCGCACGGCGACCGACGAGGGCTCCGCATATGGAGCGGCGCTACTAGGCGGCGTGGCCGCCGGAGTCTTTCGCGATGTCCACGAGGCCGTCGCCACCTGTGTGCGTCTGCGTGACCCGGTCGAGCCGGACCCTCAGTGGGGTGCCGCGTATGAGCGCGGTTACCGTCGCTTTCGACTGCTCTATCCAGCCCTTCGACCCTTGGAGGACGCATGACCGTCAAGTGGGGGATCCTCTCGACCGCCGACATCAACCGGAAGGTCATTCCAGGCGCGCACGCCTCGGAGAAGGCCGAACTCATCGCCGTGGCGAGCCGCGATCAGCGGCGTGCGGAGGAGTACGCGCGCGAGTGGGAGATCGACCGCGCGTACGGCTCGTACGAGGCGCTGCTCGAGGACGGCGAAGTCGAGGCCGTGTACATCTCGCTGCCGAACGCGTTGCACTGCGAGTGGTCGATCCGCGCACTCGAGGCGGGAAAGCACGTGCTTTGCGAGAAGCCGATGAGCAGGCACGTCGGCGACGTCGAGACTGCATTCGATGCGGCAGAGAAGGCGCAGCGAATCCTGATGGAGGCGTTCATGTACCGCCACAACCCTCAGACCAGACGGCTCCGTCAGCTCGTGGACGAGGGCGCGATCGGGGACTTGCGGCTCGTCCGCTCCTGCTTCAGCTTTTCCCTGTACGACGCGGAGAACATCCGCCTGCGGACGGACGTGGAGGGCGGCAGTCTGATGGATGTCGGCTGCTACTGCGTCAGCGGATCCCGTTTGCTCGCCGGTGAGCCCGAGCAGGTGTACGGGCAGCAGTTCGTCGGCCCGAGCGGCACCGACTGGGTCTTCACGCCCAGTTCGACTGCGGGACGGCCCTTCCCGAGCGTGACGAGCTCGAAATAATCGGGAGCGATGGGTCGCTCTTCCTCGACGATCCGTGGCACTGCCGCCAACCGGTGATCGAGCTTCGCCGCGACACCGGGATGGAGCGGATCGAGGTCGAGCCCGCCGACTCGTATCGGCTCGAAATCGAGAACCTCAGCGACGCTATTCGGGGCGCTACCGATCCTCTCTTGGGACGCGAGGACGCCGTTGGTCAGGCGCGCGCCATCGACGCGCTCTACCGCTCCGCGGTAACCGGCACGGCGGCTTCCTTGTAGCGCACCAGTGCGGCAAGCGTCACGAGGCAAAGCACGCTGAGGCCGACGTATGAGACCGCGTCGGTGGTCGCGGATGCGACCGCGCCGCCGATCGCTGAACCACCGGCCTGGCCCGGCGCCCACGCGACGTTGACGAGCGCGAACGCGTAGCCGTACTCCAGGCCACTCTGCTCGGCGGCGTCCGTCACCAACGACATGGCCGGAGTCCAGAAGCTTCCGAAGGCGAAGCCGGCGCAGACCACGAGGAATGCCAGCAGCAAGGCCTGGCGGGGCCAGGGCAGCAGCAGGGCGACCAGGGCCGAGGCGGCCAAGGCACCGAGAAGCGGCGTTATGCGACCGTGCCGGTCGGAGATCCGTCCCAGCACCGGCGACCACGCGGCTTCGAACGCGGCCGAGACGAGGTAGGTCGCGCCGACTGCGGCCGCGCCCCAGCCAAGGTCCGAGAGCCGCAAGGGTGCGAGGACGGAGAGCGTCCCGAAACAGAGTGCGGGAAGGAGGCAAAGCCAGACCCCCGTCTGGATCGTCCGGTTGCGGCGGAGCGCGTCAAACAGCATCCTGAGCGGCTGCGGGCGTTCAGGGGTCGGGGCGGGCGTGGCCGCCGCAGCCCCCGCGAGGACGAGCGCGAGCCCTGCAACCGCGCCGAACGCCGGCCCGGTCCCGGTGAAGTACGCAACAGCCCCGAGGACCGGGCCGAAGAGTGCTCCCGCGATCGCGGCGCCGAACGCCGACCCGATCAGCTGGCCGCGCCGGCCGGCCGGCGCGGCGACGACGAGCCAGCTCAGAGCGCCGGTCCATGAGAACGCGCTCGAGATTCCCTGCAGGAAGCGAGCCAGGTCGAGCGTCCAGACGGAGTCGGCCAGCCCGAATGCGACGGTCGTCAGCGCGAGCAGCGAGAGCCCGATGAGCACGGTCGGCTTCACACCGAGGCGCGCTGCGGCAATCCCGCCGGGGATTCCCGCCACCAGGGCACCCGCCGGGTACGTGGCCTGCAACACCCCGGCCCCGGCCTTGCCGAGATGAAACTCGTGGACGTAATGCGGCAGCAGCGGCGTCAAAGCCGCGAAGAACATGGTGTCGACGAGGACGATCGCCCCGGTTAGAAGCAGCAGCCTGCGCACAGGCCGAGGCTAACTACACGCTGCGAAGCGCTGCGCAGATTGCTCTAGCGCCAGCCAGGCTCGCGCCGGTCCAGGAAGGCGCGCAAGCCCTCCTGCCCTTCTTCGCCCGCGCGCAGGCGCGCCGCGAGCTGCGCAGCCTCCTCGCCCGCCGGCCGCTCGCGAATCAGGCGCTTCGCCTCACGCACGGCCTCTGGGCCTGCGGTCAGCAGGCCGGAGACCACACGATCGACGGCGGCGTCGAGATCGGCTGCGATCTCCTCGACGAGCCCGATCCGGAGAGCCGTCTCGGCGTCGAAACGCTCGCCGGTGAGGAAGTAGCGTCGCGCGTGCTCGCCGATCTTCGGCAGCACGAACGGCGAGATGACAGCAGGGATGATTCCGAGCTTGACTTCCGAGAAGCCGAACACAGCATCGGGCGCGGCGATCGCAACGTCCGAGCACGCGACGAGGCCCGAGCCGCCGCCGAGCGCGTGTCCGTGCACACGGACGACGACGGGCGCGGGACAGCGATCGATCGTCTCGCACATCCGGTAGAGCCTGAGCGCGTCCTCCACGTTCTCGTCGAGCGAAAGATCGATGGCGGACCGCTGCCACTCCACGTCGGCGCCGGCACAGAAGCTCTGGCCCTCGCCGGCTAGGACGACGGCGCGGGCGTCGCCGACGTCTGCAAACGCTTCGGTCAGCTCCGCGATCAGTGCAGCATCGAAGGCGTTTCGGCGCTCGGGGCGCGCAAGCGTGACCCGCAGGACCTGCCCATCACGTTCGATCGTCAGCGCGGCCATTGCTTCAGCTTAGAGTTGGTCCATGCTGCGAGGAGCACTGGCGGCGGCATTGACGCCGCTGAGGGATGCCGGCGAAGCGCTCGACGAGGACGCGATCGCGCCGTACGTCGATTTCCTGGTTGCGGGCGGGGTGGACGGCCTGCTCGCCCTCGGCACGACCGGCGAGGGTTTTCTCCTTCCCCTCGAGCAGCGCCTGCGCGCGGCGCAGCTCTTCGTGGAGGCCGCGAACGGACGCCTGCAAGTCGCGGTGCACTGCGGTGCGCAGTCGACGTGGGACACCGTCCAGCTGGCTGCTCATGCTGCGGACGTCGGGGCCGACGGCGTCGCCGTGATGGCGCCGCCGTACTTCACGCTCGACGAGACGGGGCTGTTTTCGCACTTCGACTCGGCTGCACGCGCCTGCGCGCCGACGCCGTTCTACGTCTACGAGTTCGCCGCACGGAGTGGGTATCCGGTTCCGGTCGCCGTGTTGCAACGGTTGCGCGAGGCGGCGCCGAACTTCCGAGGGCTGAAGGTCTCCGACACGCCCTGGGAGCGGTTTGCTCCCTACCTGATCGAAGGGCTGGACGTCTTCGTCGGCCCGGAGGCGCTGCTGCCGCAAGGGCTTGCCGCGGGCGCAGCCGGCGCTGTGTCGGCGCTCGCCTCGACGTTTCCGGAGCCTGTCGCCGCAGCGGTGCGAGATCCGGGCAGTGTCGACCTCGCTCCGCTTCGCGCCGCGCTCGAACGGTTCCCTTTTCAGGCGGCTGCCAAGGTCGTGGTGGCGAGGCGCGGCGTTCCGATCGGTCCCGACGTGCGCCGGCCGTTGCGGCTTTTGACCGACGGAGAGCGGAGGGCGCTCGAGCAATGGCTCGAATCGTCGTCGCCGGTTCCGGTTCCGTAGGAGCCTGCATCGCGTACCACCTCGCGCTCCTCGGCGCGCGCGACGTGGTCCTCGCGGACCGCGCGGAGATCGCATCCGGTTCGACCGGGAAGGCGATGGGCGGCGTGCGGCAGCAGTTCTCGTCCGCTGCCGAGGTACGCCTCGCTCAGGAGTCGATCTCCTTCTTCGAAAAGCTCGGTGCCTTCTGGTTTCAGCAGGTCGGCTATCTCTTTCTCGCCACGACTGAAGCGGGACTCGCCGACCTCGAGGAGCGACGCGAGCTCCAGGTCGGACTCGGCGTGCCGGTCGAGCAGGTCGATCCCCGCTTCGTACCGGGACTGCAGGCTGACGACGTGCTCCGGGCGGTGTTCTGCGCGACCGACGGCGTCGCGGATCCGCCGGCGCTCACACGCGAGGTCGTCCGGGGTGCAGCCGAGCTCGGGGTCGACGTCCAGGAGCGAACCGATGCCCGCGAGCTCGAGCGAGACGTGCTCGTCATCGCGGCCGGCGCGTACTCCGGCGACTTTGGTGTCGACCTGCCGATCCGCCCGCTCGCCCGCCAGCTGCTTGAAACCGAGCCGCTCGAGGGATTGCCCGACGACCTGCCGATGGTCGTCGAGGCGGAGTCGGGCTTTCACTTCCGGCGCCGAGACGACTGCTTGCGCATCGCGATGGCCGATGCCGTGCCGCGCTGGGGCTTCGAGGAGAGCGTGGACGAGTCGGTGTTCGCCGACAGGCTCGAGCGGCTCGCTCACCGCTACCCGCCGTCCGCGGGCACGACCATTGCTCGCGCGTGGGCGGGGCTCTACGACATGACACCCGATGCGCATCCGATCATCGGTCCGGTCGGAGACGGGCTCTACGTCGCGTGCGGGTTCTCGGGCCACGGCTTCATGCAGTCGCCGGCAGTGGGGCGCGCGGTCGCAGAGGAGTTGTTGCACGGCGAGTCATCGCTCGACCTCTCGCCGTACCGTCCTGCACGCTTTTCGGAGGCGACAACGTTTCCCGAAGATCTCGTTCTTTAAGAACCTGGCTCGCATTCCTCGTTTCATTCGAAGGCCAGGCCCAGCCGCGAGAGCTGCTCGTTGACGTAGCGGCCCTCGATCGTGGCTTCGACGTCGAACGTCTCCCCGACGTCCGGATCCTTCCCGATCAGCTCGCGCGCGCGGCTCGGCAGCTCCTGCTCTGCGGCCTCGGCGGTCTCCCAGAGGTACACCGCGCCCCAACGCTCGGTTACCTCATCCGAGATCCATGCCTTGAAGCGCAAGCCCGGCACGTCGGCGAAGGCGTCGGCGGACTCGTCCCGGAGATAGCGCCGCAGCTCGTGGATGGTCGTCTTCGAGTCGGCGAGATTCCAGAGGACGAAGCGCAGGATCACGCCGGCCGTGGCAACTTCGCGATCAGCGCTTTGAGCTCGCGGAGGACATCGGCCTCTTCGTGGCCGAAGTCGTCGAGGTATGCGTGCAGGGCGGAATGCAGGAGGGTCAGCTCCTGTTCGGATAGTTCGATCGTGTGCATGGCGCCTCCTAGCCCCACGAGGGCGGTTCGTACGGACGGTCGAGAGGAGCGCCGATCGTGACGAACTCGAGACCGTCGGCGCCGGAGATCGGCAAGCGTGTGGCTGCGGGATCGACGCGAACGAAGCGACCGGGGTGGAGGTCGACGTGCTCGCCGTCGATGCGCATCGTGCCGGTGCCCTTCACGACGATGTAGACCTCTTCGAGGTTCGAATCGCCGTGCTCGTGCTCGCGTCCTTCCTGATTCGGCGGGAAGATGAAGTAGTTGAAGCCGAACGCCTTCGCGTCGAGTGCGCGTCGAACTTTCCTGACCATGCCGCCCGGGCCTTCGGCCTTGAGCTCGCCGACATCGACGACGTCATACGCAGCCACTAGCCCTCCTTGTCTCGTTTGTCGAGGCGCTGCACGAATGCCTGCCGCAGGCGCTCGCCGTCGGCGAGCACCTGCTGGTAACGAGGTCGACGCGGCGGCAGTTTCACGAGCTTCACGTCGCGAGGGGCTTCGCCGTACGAGTGGTGATATGCCTCCGACTCCCCGAGCTCGTGCAGGCGCTCCTTCGACTTCCTCCTGAACAGCCGCATCACATCCGGAAGACGCCGAACGTCGTTTCGGGGATGGCTGCATTGAGAGCGGACGAAAGGCCGAGCGCGAGGACGTGCCGCGTGTCCAGCGGGTCGATGATGCCGTCGTCCCACAATCTGGCCGTCGAGTAGTACGGGCTGCCCTCACGCTCGTACTTCGCCCTGATCTCGTCGGGATCGGTGTCACCGACCATCGACAGCACGGTGGCGGCCTGCTCGCCGCCCATCACCGAAATGCGCGCGTTCGGCCACATCCACAGCTGCCGTGGCTCGTAGGCCCGGCCGCACATCGCGTAGTTTCCGGCCCCGAACGAACCGCCGACGATCACCGTGAACTTCGGCACCCTCGCATTGGCGACCGCCATGACGAGCTTGGCGCCGTCGCGCGCGATGCCTCCGGCCTCGTACTCCTGGCCGACCATGAAGCCGGTGATGTTCTGCAGGAAGACGAGCGGGATGCGGCGCTTCGTCGCGAGCTCGATGAAGTGGGCGCCTTTCTGCGACGACTCGGCGAAGAGGACGCCGTTGTTCGCCAGGATCGCGACGGGATAGCCCTCGATGTGCGCGAACCCGGTGACGAGCGTCTCGCCGTAGAGCGCCTTGAACTCGTCGAAGCGCGAACCGTCGACGATCCGGGCGATCAACTCGCGCGCGTCGGTTTGATGGCGGAAGTCCTCCGGGATCAGTCCGTAGAGCTCGGACGGATCGGCGGCCGGGGGCTCGGCCGGCGCTTGCACCCAGGGCGGCTCGGGTTTGCGGCCCTGCAGGTTGCGCACGATCTGGCGCGCCAACGCGAGTGCGTGCTCGTCGGACAGGGCGTAGTAGTCGGCCACGCCGGACTGTCTCGTGTGCACATCGGCCCCACCGAGCTCCTCCGCGGTGACGTCCTGGCCGGTTGCAGCCTTCACGAGCGGCGGCCCGCCGATGAAGATCGTGCCGGTGCCGCGCACGATGATCGTCTCGTCCGACATCGCCGGGACATACGCGCCGCCGGCGGTGCACGATCCCATCACGACGGCGATCTGTGGGATGCCCCGAGCCGACATCTGCGCCTGGTTGAAGAAGATTCGTCCGAAGTGGTCGCGGTCGGGGAAGACCTCGTCCTGCAAGGGCAGGAACGCCCCTCCCGAGTCGACCAGATAGATGCAGGGGAGGTTGTTCTGCGCGGCCACCTCCTGCGCCCGGAGATGCTTCTTGACGGTGAGCGGGAAGTACGAGCCGCCCTTGACGGTCGCGTCGTTCGCGACGATCACGCACTCGCGGCCCTCGACGACCCCGATGCCCGTGACCATGCCCGCCGCGGGCGCCTCACCGTCGTAGAGGTCCCAGGCGGCCAGCGCGTTCAGCTCGAGGAACGCAGCCCCGGGATCCACGAGGCGATCGATGCGCTCGCGCGCCGTGAGCTTCCCTCGCGAGCGGTGTCGTTCGGTCGCCTTCTCTCCTCCGCCACGGGCGATCTCGGCGGTGCGCTCGCGCAACTCGGCGACAAGACCTTCCATGCGCCGGCGGCGGCGACTGAACTCTTCGGACTCGCGTTCGACCTGCGAGGTGAGGACGGCCATCGCTTTGAGCCTATACAAGAGCCTGACGCGAAATTCGGCCTGGCCGGATGACGCACCAGACACGGCGCCGGATCAGCGCGCTCGCCCGTCGAGTGCCGGAAGGTCCGGCGTCTAGGCTCCTGGCCATGATCATCGGCCATCTCGATCTGGACGCTTTCTTCGCAGCGGTCGAGGAGCTCGAGGATCCCAGCCTCAAGACGAAGCCCCTCGTGGTCGGCGGCGACCCGCACGGCCGGGGTGTCGTCGCTACGGCGAACTACGTCGCGCGGAAGTTCGGGATTCACTCTGCGATGAGCTGCGCAGAGGCGCTCAGGCGCTGTCCACAGACCGTCTTCGTGCAGGCCCGCCACTCCCTCTACCGCGAGTACTCCCAGCACGTGTGGGAAACCGTGCGTGGAGTCGTCCCCACCGTCGAGAGGACGGGGCTCGACGAGGGTTACCTCGACATCGGCGAGGTCGCAGAGACGTTTCTCGAGGCCCGCAAGATCGGCGAGGCCGTTCAGACGGCGGTCCGCGCCGCGACGAGTCTCACCTGCGCGCTCGGCATCTCCACCTCGAAGGTGGTCGCAAAGATCGGCAGCGACCATCGCAAGCCCGGCGGATTGACCGTGGTCCCTGGAGGTCAGGAGGCGACCTTTCTGGCGCCGTTCGACGTACGGCGGCTCCCGGGAGTCGGCCCGAAGGCCGAGGAGCGTCTGGTCGCGGCGGGGGTCGCGACCATCGGCGCGCTGGCCGCTCTCGGAGACATCGAACTCCGAAACGTCCTCCCGGGGAGCGTCGGCCGAGTCCTGCACGACCGGGCCCGCGGGATCGACCCGCGTGGGCTCGAGGGTCAGACGCAGCGCATCTCGATCAGCGTCGAGAACACGTTCGAGCGGGATCTCACCGACCGCGCACAGTTGCACGCCGAGCTGCGAAGGATGGCCGACCGTCTGGCGGAGAATCTACGGGAGACGGGACGAACCGGGCGCACCGTGTCGACGAAGTTGCGCTACTCGGACTTCTCCATCCGCACTCGCTCTACGTCTTTGCGCGTCGGCATCGACGAGGCGGCGAAGATCGGAGAGCTCGCCTGCGCACTCCTGGACCGCGCGCTCTCCGACCGGCCGGGCGCGCTTCGCCTCGTCGGGGTGGGCGTCTCCGGGCTGACCACCCATCAGCAACTGGCGCTCGTCTGATTCGTACCCACTTTGCGGGGAAGCGTGCACGGACGAATGGAGAACGCTCTACACTCGAACGCGGAGGCGCACGACGACTCGGTGTGGTCCTAGCCCTCGGGATCCGGAGTGCGCTCGAAGGTCAACTCGACAATGGTCAGGAGGACGGTTGCAGCGCGTGGACCCAGGCGAGCCGCAGCTCGATTCGAAACGGGAGGAGCAACGCCCGCCTGGACAGTTCGTCTCTGACGAACATGAGGCCGACTGCTCGAGATTCCTTCAGGACGTCAAGGAATTCATCCGCCGTCGCTCCGAGCTCGGGCTCGGTCGCGAGCGCTGAGGCGCGTCCACGATTCAGCCGCGAGGAGGGGTACGAGCGCCGCACTGCCGACGACGATGGATGCGACGATTCGCTCCTTCGTGGAGTCGAGGTACGAGCTGTATTCGAGATGGGAGATGACATAGATCCAGCTCAGGCCAAGCCAGGCCACGATCGTCCAGACGAGCGCGAAGAGCGGTAACGCGCGCAGGCCGAGCACCAGCGCCGCAGCGAGCAGCGCCGCGAAGATCGCCACCAGCAGTCCCCATTGCTGTGGATCGAGCATCTGTTCCGCCAGCGTCCTGAACGCGATCGGCCCGACTCCCAGCCTGCTGTGCACATGCCCGTAGTCGAAGCTGTCGCCGAGGCTGTAGTTGATGTCGTGCAACTGGTGGCTGTGGACATAGATGCGCCAGGGAAGCAGGAGCAAGAGATCCGCGGAGGCCGCGACGGCGAGCGCACGCCAGCGCGTGTGGGCCGTGACGAGCAGGCCGAGAAAGACGGCGAGAACGAAGAGGGAGCCCTCGTTTTTCGTCAGCAGCGCGCCGGCGAAGCAGAACGACGCGAGAGCGAGGGCCCAGCGTTCGTTCGTGATCACCCAGCGGCCGGCCGCCCCGACGCCGACGCCGAAGACGAGCGCAAGCGGTACGTCCGCGTATGCCGTGAGCAACTGGTCGAACACCGCCGGCGCCAGCGCGAGAGCGAACAGCGACAGCCAGAGGACGAGCGAAGGAACGCGGTCGCGCAGCAGTGCAAAGAGGGCGAGCAGCGCGGCGACGAGGAAGAGCAGGAACTGCACGTGCACGAGCCGCGTGTCGAACGCGCCCATGGTGCGAAAATCGACCGCCTCGAGCGAGGGGATCAGCAACGGGTAGTCGAGGTTGGCGAACCGGTAGGAAGCGCCGGCGAACACGACGGGGTCGGCCCATCCGAAGGCGTAGAGCGCGTGGCCCTTGAGCGCCCAGATCGCCCAGGCGTCGTAGCGATTCAGGGGCGCGACCCGAAACGCGCGGCCGTAGTCGATCATCAGTGCGACGAGAGCGGCGAAACCGGCGGTGTCGATCCAACCCGGCCGACGCCAACTCGGGCGTTCGGTGCCCTTGAGGCGCCACGTGCAGAGCCCGAGCGAAAGAGCGGCGAGCATCCCGAGGCCGGTCCAGCCGAAGCTCACGTGGACGAGCGCGAGGTGCGCGGAGACGATTCCGACCAGCAAGATGCCGCACAGGTAGGCGAGCCCGCACCGGAAGAAGAGCAGACGCCACGAGCGTGCGATGCCGAGCAAAGGCAGTATGCCGAAGCCGGCCACGAGCATCAGGGCGTTCGCGCCGAGCAGCGCGGTCATCCTCATCGGAACCGATAGTGAAAGACGTGATCCGCCTGCTCGACCTGGACCGCCGGCAGAAAGTAGAACGCCGCATACGCCCTGACGACGGCCCCACGGGTGATGAAGAGCCCCTTGGCGCCGGGCGGGACGTCGACTGCGTAGGGCTCGCGCGGCAGCAGGCCGACGCGAAACGCGTCGAACGGGGCGGGGTCGAGGCCGAGCCGGTCGCCCGCGGCGTGCCGCCGCTCGGGGGAAGTCAGCTTCGAGCCGCGCGTCACGGCGTCCGCGACATGGCCTCGGACCTCGTTCCCTGCCAGCAACGCCGACGCGATGAGGGCCGCGACGAGGACGGCGGCTGCGATGAACGTCAGCCGAACAGGCGGACGCTCAGAAGGACGCGGATCGCCTTGAAGCCGTCCCTCCATGTGATCTTCTTCCCCTCTGCATAGGTGCGACCGTAGTAGGCGATCGGAAGCTCGTACACGCGCAGCTTCCGCTTACAGATCTTCGCTGTGATCTCCGGTTCGATGCCGAAGTCGTCCTGGCGGAGATCGAGCGAGCGCAGAATTTCCGTGCGGAAGGCCTTGTAGCCGGTTTCCATATCGGAGAACGTGGTGTTGTAGAGGACGTTCGTCAGCAGCGACAGGAAGCGGTTCCCGACGAGATGCCAGAACAGATAGACCCGCTGGGGCTTGCCGCCCGACAGGCGTGACCCGAACACCACGTCCGCGCTTCCGCGCACGATCGGCTCGATCAACGCCGGAACGTCGGCCGGGTCATACTCGAGGTCGGCGTCCTGGATGACGCAGATGTCACCGTCGGCTCGGGGAATCGCCGCGCGAACGGCTGCCCCTTTGCCTCGGTTCTCTTGCCGGACGAAAACGACGTCGTCGCGTCCGCTCCGCCACTTCTCGACGAGATCACCTGTCCTATCCGTCGAGCCGTCGTCGACGACCACGATCTGCTTGTCGAGCTCGAGCCGGGAGACGCGGTCCAGCAGCTCGACGATGGTCGCCGCTTCGTTGTAGGCGGGAACGAGAAAGGAAACGCGCACGGCGGGGGAGCCTACCGCGCAGGAGATGGCGAGATAGAGAAGCCCCTCTGACCGACGTCCCCATCTCGCCGCCAACTAGACGTCGGGGGCTGGGGCTTCTTGCGGTGTGCTTCAGCTACCCGCGGCCGGAAAGAGTCGCGGCCGGTCTGGACGACAGCCGTGCGACCTGTTGTAATCGGTCGCGGATCACCGGCGGTCGTACCCGAGGGAGGACTCAATGGACACTTACCGCACCGTCCTATACCTGCACGTGCTCTCACTGCTGCTCGGCATCGGTGCGGCGGCGGTCGTCGGTGTCTGCTTGTTTCGGTTGCGGGCAGCGCAAACTCTCGCCGACGCTCTGCCCTGGGGAATGCTCGCGGGCAAGACCGAGCGTGTGTTCCCGGTCGCCGTCCTCGGCTTGTTCTCGACAGGCGCCTACATGACAAGCGATGTGTGGACATGGAGCACCGGGTGGATCGTCGTTTCGATCGTCGGTCTTGCCCTCGTGGCAGTGCAAGGGCCGCTCGTGGCGGGTCTCCGTGCCAAGGCGCTCGAGCGCGCCCTGGGCGAAAATGGCCCAGGACCTCTCGGCAATTCCGCGAGGCGCCTGGCGCGCGATCCGGTCCTGTGGATCGTGACGTTTGCGAATCCCGGGATCGTCCTCGGGATCCTCTGGAACATGATCAACAAGCCGAGCAGTGCCGAAGCGATCACCGCTGTGGTCGTCGGCTACCTCGTCGGCGCCGCCGTGGCGTTGCCGTTTACGAGAGAGCAGGCCAGCGAGACGCAGGCGGTAACCGAGCCAACTGGGTAATCGGGCACGAGCATGGCGGCGAGCCAAAGTCGCCGCGGAGGTGGGATCCCGAACGGCCGGGCGCGTGGGTTCGGCTGCGCGAAGAAGGGAGCAGGGGCGGAGGGACTCGAACCCCCGGCCTACGGTTTTGGAGACCGCCGCTCTACCAACTGAGCTACGCCCCTGAGTTCGTCGCGCATTGTAGCCCTGCCGAATTTGCCGTCCTGCCGGGCTTTGCCCGGTGGGGCTTGCACAGGTGTGTGTCGACTCAGCCCGCTTGCAAGTCATCGTGGCGCCGCGAAGCGGTGCCGGGCTTGCAAGCGAGAGTGCGCCCCTGGGCTGAGAGGATTCTAGCCGTGGCTTTTCCGGAATCCCTCTCATCGTGAAGCAACGACCGGCGTTAGGTGCGCTGTTCGCCCTCCTTGCGCTGGCGTTCGCAGGTGTTGCATTCGCGGCTGGAAACGGCGCAGGAGGGCAAGCGGGACGCTGGATCATCGCGGTCGCGGCTGCCGTTCTCGCGGTCTGGCTCGCGTCGATGGCCTTCCGGGCGCTCAGGTAGGCCGAAACACCGCGTATCCTCCCCCGCGTGGCCGAGGCCCAAGACACCAAGTCTCTCTGGCGCCAGTATTCGACGAACAAGGGCGACAAGGCTCTAAGGGATCGGCTGATCCTGACCTACGCCCCGCTCGTCAAGTACGTCGCGGGGCGGCTCGGCTCCGGTCTGCCCGCGCACGTCGACGAAGGTGACCTCGTTTCCTACGGGCTGCTGGGCCTGATCGGGGCGATCGAGCGCTACGACCCGGATCGCGACGTCAAGTTCGAGACCTACGCGATCGCACGGATCAAGGGTTCGATCATCGACGAGCTCCGGGCGATGGACTGGGTCCCCCGCTCCGTGCGCGCGCGGGCGCGTGACATCGAGCGGGCGATCGCCGAGCTCGAGCGCAAGCTCCACCGGGCGCCGACTGACGACGAGATCTCGGACAAGCTCGGCATCACGACAGACGAGCTCGAGGACTCGCTCACCGATATCTCCCGGTCGTCGATCGGCGCCCTGGACGAGCTCTGGAGCGTGAACACAGGCGGCGGCGATTCGGTCGCGCTGATCGACACGATCGAGGACACCGACGCACCGGATCCGCAGGGGTCCCTGTCGCAGACCGAGATGAAGGAGGCGATCGGCGAGGCGATCGCGCGGCTGCCCGAGCGCGAAAAGCTCGTCGTCACGCTCTACTACTACGAGGAGCTGACGCTGCGCGAGATCGGCGAGGTCCTGGGAGTCACCGAGTCGCGGGTCTCTCAGCTCCACACGAAGGCGATCCTGCGCCTCAAGGCCCGCCTCTCGGGCGCCACCACCCGAGCCTCTCTCGAGCATTAGCCCCGCGATACGATGCGGCGCTCAAGCCGTCGCACATGAGGAGCTAGCGAATTGCCACTCGAGCCCGGAAAGATCCGCAACGTCGCCGTCG
>WNGJ01002211.1_pt1 | contig 19571 bp, 18 predicted proteins | sample 5400611 | NCBI WGS metagenome assembly WNGJ01 (sample SAMN13153375, study PRJNA577476) | soil metagenome | isolation source: 40 cm soil or saprolite under Garry oak tree replicate 1 | place: USA:California | collected 2016-06-15
TGGCCCGGGACGCTTGTATGCTCTCGATCTCCCGCGCTAGAAAGATGTGACGCTGCGCCGGAGGAGATGGTGTGCGAACGATACGAATAGGATCCGGCGCCGGCTATTCGGGCGATCGCATCGAGCCCGCAGTCGAACTGGCCGAAAAGGGTGACGTCCAGTATCTGGTATTCGAGTGTCTCGGTGAGCGCACCGTTGCGCTGGCGCAGCAGGCGCGCATGAAAAACCCCGACAGCGGCTATGATCCGCTGCTCGAGCAGCGGATGCGCGCGGTGCTGCCGATTTGCGCCGCCAAGGGCATCAAGATCGTCACCAATATGGGCGCGGCCAACCCGGTCGCAGCAGAATAATTCCTGATCGGGATAGGGGGGAGCCTCGCGACTCCTCCCCTCCCACACCACCGTACGTACGGGTCCGTATACGGCGGTTCGCTGGATTGAGCGGCAATAGTTGTTCTATTGACGCCGTAGTTTGGATGTCAGAAATCGTCGTACCAGCTTCGACTCCTCTGATCAGCGCCAGTCAGGGTTTCACCCCTTCCCGCCGTTCCGAGGCCGGTTGCCCGGGATTCAGTCGCATGGCCGATGCGATATCGCTGCATCTACTCGTCACTTCCAGCGTTCAGGCCTTCAGCGAAACTCGTTCCGCCTACTACGCCCTCTGCTGACTTCTGCACTGCGGTCAGATCGCCTTACGACGATCTCAGTCCCGTTGCCGGGACACAACGCAGACCTCCCGAGGTAAGACCGACCGCCTTCGCCGCACGCTCGCCGGATCTACCACCCCGACCCTTGATGACTGTGGACTTCGCGATTGGCTGCTCGCTCGTCCGGCCGGGCAGGCCTCGTTATCCGATATTTGTCCATCGAGCCGCGGCTTTGCTCCACGCTTTCTTCAGACCCCACCTCACGATGACGCCCTTGCGCTTCGCTAGTCCTTCGCCGTCATCAGGCTGGACAGAGGACTTCCACCTCCAAGCTGTCGTTCATACTCGGCACACAGCCAACGGGTCGCGCGAATGCGCGCCCGATGACAGGCTCCGCGAAGAAATCCAGGACGGTTGTTCGGGCTAATCACCAGGAACTCGGGGCGAAACTGTTCGCCGGCGCGGATGTTGACTGGAATGACCTTGTAGGGAAGCCCGAGCTCTTCCAGCATGATCGAGATTTTCCAGCCGTTCGGCGTCGGCGCGTAATGGAGGTCGATCATGGTCTTCCCTGCATGGCCTTCCCTGGAGAGTCTGGCCGGGGTCGGCCGGACGGCTTTTGTTGTTCTGTACCTCGACCATAAGACATGGCAGAGAGGCGCTCAACCAGGACTGACCGGGAGGCTCCCATGCTGTTTCCAACCACCATCGCAGGCTCGCTGCCGAAGCCGGAATGGCTTGCCGAGCCGAACACGCTCTGGGCGCCGTGGAAATCGACAGGCGCAGAACTGGCGCGCGCCAAGCGCGACGCGACCTTGCTGGCGCTGAAGCTGCAGGAGGATGCCGGCATTGACATCCTCACCGAGGGCGAGCAGGCGCGCCAGCATTTCGTCCACGGCTTTCTGGAGAAGATCGAGGGCATCGATTTCGCCCACAAGATCGAGATGGGAATCCGCAAGGACCGCTACAAGGCGATGGTGCCGCAGGTGGTGGCGCCGTTGCAGCTCAAGGGCCGCGTCCACGCGGATGAAGCCCGCGTCGCCCGTACTCATACTGCGCGCAAGCTGAAATTCACCCTGCCCGGCCCGATGACCATCATCGACACCATCGCGGATCGCTATTACGGCGACCGTGTCAAGATGGCGTTTGCCTTCGCCGACCTGCTCAACCAGGAAGCCAAGGCGTTGCAGGCCGACGGCGTCGACCTCATCCAGTTCGACGAGCCCGCCTTCAACGTCTACATGGACGAGGTCAACGACTGGGGCATCAGAGCGCTTGAGCGCGCGGCCGAGGGGCTTAACTGCGTGACCGCCGTGCACATCTGCTACGGCTACGGCATCAAGGCCAACACGGATTGGAAGGAAACGCTGGGCAGCCAGTGGCGGCAGTACGAGGATATTTTTCCGGCGATCGACCGAAGCGCGATCCAGCAGGTCGCGATCGAATGCCGCAATTCCAAGGTGCCGCTCGAACTGCTAGCGCTGCTCAAGGGCAAGGTCGTGCAGGCCGGCGTGATCGATGTTGCGAGCGACACGGTCGAGACCGCCGAAGACGTCGTCAAGGTAATCGATGCCGTTTCGAAATTCGTGCCGAAGAGCAACATCATCGCGACCACCAATTGCGGCATGGCGCCGATGCGCCGGGATATTGCCGAGGCCAAGCTGATGGCGCTTGGCGCGGGCGCCAAGCTGGCGCGGCAGCGCCTGGGCTGATGTCGGTCTCGTCGCTGCGCGCCGTTTCGATCATGGCGGCGACGCTGGCCGCGATCTCGTTGCCTGCGCGAGCCGACGAGCGCGCCGTGCTCAGTGCGTGCAAGGCGCTGGTCGCGCATGCGGCTCAACCGCTGCCCGCGAGCGCCAAGCCGGATAATGCGGAACTTCAGCGCTGCGAGCAGATCATTCGCGAATGGACCTTGCGCGATTCCCGGATGAGCGTCGACGAAAACGGCCGGCCGCTGCGTTAAGAGGCGCTCGGGTGCAGCACCGGGCGATATCCGGCGCCGAATGCGCGCAGCGTTGATGGCGGGGTCAGCAGCGTGGCATCGGTCAGCGCACCGTCTACCTTGCGATAGCCCGCCGGTGACCATTTGAACGCCCTACCCTGCGCGACCAGATAGCTTTCCCCACTCTCTTGCACCATCGCGCCGTCAGGCAGCTCGTCCAGTGGCGTCGGGAGCGGATGCAGGCGCTTCTTACCGTGGTCGAGCCGCTCGCGATGCAGCACCGCATCCATGTCGCGCGCGAGCACCCGGGATGCGCCGTTGCCCTGTTCCCACGCGGCGCGAAAGCGCATGGCGTCCTCGCGCCGGCAATAGAAGCAGGGACGGTGTCCGGCCGCGAACGCGGTCGCCTCATCGAGAAAGAACAGCTCGGTCCAGCTCCGCCCGCCCATCACCTCGCGCCAGCGTCCCTGGAATTCGCAGAGGCAGGTGATCCAGGCAGGATTCGACCAGCGCTTCCGGAGCAAGGTCTTCGTGGCCGGATCATGGATGATGCCGCGGTTGCCGGTGAAGAGCCCGCGATGCGCCGTTGCGATGATGTCTCCGAAAGGCGTCACCCGGTTTTGAAGGGGCATTGGTCAGCCCACGACCTCATTGCTGGCGTTCCCGGTCGCGAATGGCGAGTAGCGAATGGCGAATGGTACTCCGCCATTCGCTACTCGCCATTCCCTATTCGCCCTTGATCACGCCGCGCCATCGCGGATCGGCGGCTGGAACGACAGCGCGGTGTCCCAGGGGAAAAAGATCCAGGTGTCCTGCGACACCTCGGTGATGTAAGTGTCGACCAGAGGCCGCCCCTTCGGCTTGGCATAGACGGTGGCGAAATGGGCGTCCGGCATCAGCTCGCGCACCATGCGCCCGGTCTTGCCGGTATCGACGAGGTCATCGACGATCAGAAGCCCCTTTCCGGTTCCACCGCCGAGCTTGGCGGTGTCGGCGGAAATGCCCTTCAAGACCATCAGGTCGCCCTGCTTGGTGTGGTCGTAGCTTGCGATGCAAACGGTATCGATGATGCGAACGCCGAGCTCGCGGGCCACGATCGCCGCCGGCACCAGTCCGCCGCGGGTGATTGCGATCACCGCGTGAAACGGCCCGACTTCATTGAGCCGCCAGGTCAGCGCCCGGCAATCCCGGTGAAACTGGTCCCACGAGACTGGAAAGGCTTTTCCTGCCCGCTCCTGCGCGCTCAGTTCCGGCGTCTCCCCACTCATTTTGAAATTCTCCTTAAGATCCTGCGGACCGCGCCGCTTTCCTTGTGGGCCGTCCGAGAGCTCTTTGTTTGAGCATGATCTCCGCGCAAACGCGTTCCGCGTTTGTTAGCTAAGGGAAACCGGTACCCACTTTTCCGGATCATGCTCTAACGGGTTACATTCAATCCCGCCAGCATCTCCTTCACCGCGGTCATCGCGGCACTGAGCTTTTCGGGATCGCGCGAGCGGACGACGAGATTGGTGTTCGGCGTCTGGTTCTCATCGAGAAACGGGTAGCTGCCGATCATGGTGTCGGGGTGGGCGTTGGCGATCTCCCGCAACGGCCCGCCGATGTCACCTTCCCGCGCATTGGCGCGCACCGATTCCGACAGCATCCGTAACCCCGATTTCAGCTTGGGCGCGACGATGTCCATCATGGCCTGCATGATCGAGGGCACCCCGGCCATGACGATCACATTGCCGATCTTGAAGCCCGGCGCGAGGATGGTCGCGCTCTGGATCAGCTCGGCGCCATCGGGAATCCGCGCCATGCGCAGCCGCGCTTCGTTCAGGTCCTGTCCGCTCCAACGCTCCTTGAAGCGGGCGACCACCTCCGGATGATGGTCGATGCCGACGCCAAAGGCTTTGGCGACGCTGTCGGCGGTGATGTCGTCATGGGTCGGGCCGATGCCGCCGGTGGTAAAGACGTAGGTGTAGCGGGCGCGCAGCGCGTCCAGCGCCACGATGATCTCGGGCTCCTCGTCGGCGACGACGCGCACTTCCTTCAGATCGATCCCGATATTGGTCAGGTATTCGGCGATGAAGCCGATGTTCTTGTCCTTGGTCCGTCCGGACAGGATCTCGTCGCCGATCACCAAGATTCCCGCGGTGACGATCTCGCTCATGACTTCTCCTTGCCCTTCCCGCCCGCTTCACCGTGTCCCTGACATTGCTCAAGCAAGCCCTTGAAGTCACGGGGTTTTGCCACCGAATTAGCCATCCGGCCGCCGCTTTTTCAGGCATTGGTGCACACGCCCCCTGCCAAAGGTCGGGGGTAATGCATATCGCGCTGGCCCGAGCCTTGCTACCATCCCGTGAAGTCATGCACTGTGTTGCGTGGCTCCGAAACACAGTCAGGTGCTGATGGCAGTCGCGTTCGATGAAATGAACGGCCCCGGCGGCGACCTCCGCCCGGCCTATGACGAACTCTCCCGCTGGCTGAAGGAGACGCCACCGGACGCACTCGAATATCGCCGCCAGGAAGCCGAGCTGTTGTTCCGCCGGATCGGTATCACCTTTGCCGTGTATGGCGACTCCGAAGCCCAGGAACGGCTGATCCCCTTCGACGTGATCCCGCGGATCCTGTCGGCCAAGGAATGGACCATCCTGGAAAGGGGCCTGAAGCAGCGGGTGCGCGCGCTGAACATGTTTCTGCGCGACATCTACCACGGCCGCGACATCCTCCGCGCCGAGGTCATCCCCGACGACCTGATTTTCCAGAACCCGGTGTTTCGTCCCGAGATGAATGGCCAGGACGTTCCGCACGATGTCTATGTCCATATCGCCGGCATCGATATCATCCGGGTTGATGCGGAAGACTTTTACGTGCTGGAGGACAACGCGCGGACCCCCTCCGGCGTGTCCTACATGCTGGAAAACCGCGAAATCATGATGCGGCTGTTTCCGGACCTGTTCGCCCGCCACCGTGTCGCGCCGGTGGAGCGCTATCCGGACGAGCTGTTGTCGGCGCTGCGGTCGGTCGCCCCCTTGAGCGCGTCGGCCGAGCCGACGGTCGCGCTGATGACGCCGGGCGTCTACAACTCCGCCTACTACGAGCATTCCTTCCTCGCCGACAAGCTCGGCATCGAGCTCGTCGAGGGACGCGACCTCATCGTCAAGAACGACGAGGTGTTCATGCGGACCACGGAAGGATTGAAGCGGGTCGACGTCATCTATCGCAGGGTCGACGATGACTTCCTCGATCCCCTGACCTTCCGGCCGGATACCGCGCTCGGGGTGCCCGGGCTGATGTCGGCCTATGCGGCCGGCAATATCACGCTCGCCAACGCGGTGGGGACCGGCATCTCCGATGACAAGGCGATCTATTCCTACATGCCGGACGTCGTGAAATTCTATCTCGGCGAGGAGCCGATCCTGAAGAACGTGCCGACCTGGCGCTGCCGCGAAGCGAAAGACCTGTCCTATGTGCTCGACAATCTCAGCGAGCTCGTCGTGAAGGAAGTGCACGGCTCCGGCGGCTACGGCATGCTGATCGGTCCCGCCGCGACGAAGGCGACCATCGAAGCGTTTCGCGACAAGCTGAAGCGCGAGCCGGAAGGTTTCATCGCCCAGCCGACGCTTGCGCTGTCGACCTGCCCGACCTGCACAGCGTCCGGGCTCGCCCCGCGCCATGTCGACCTGCGTCCGTTCGTGCTCACGGGAAGCAAGAACGTGACCATCGTGCCGGGCGGATTGACCCGCGTCGCGCTGAAGGAAGGCTCGCTGGTGGTCAATTCGAGCCAGGGCGGCGGCACGAAGGATACCTGGATATTGGATGAATAAATCTTGGATGAATAAATTAGAACCCGAGTACTTTCTCCTCCGCGAGCGGGAAATTCACCTCCATAGCATGAGTGTCTGGTAGGACATGCTGTCGCGAACCGCCGAAAATCTCTACTGGCTCGCCCGTTATGTCGAACGGGCCGAATACATCGCGCGCACGATCGATGCGACCTTGCGCGTGACCGCGCTGCCCGCCGCCTATATCGGCAAGACCAATGAATGGGAATCGGCGCTGTTGACCGCGGGCGTCAGCCGGAGCTTCTATGAAACCTTCTCTGAGGCCAACGAGCAGAACGTCGTCGAATATCTTTCCTTCGCGCCGGAAAACGCCTCCTCGATCAAGAACTGCATCGAGAACGCCAGGCTGAATGCGCGTTCGGTACGGACCGCGCTGACCAGCGAAATGTGGGACACCATCAACAGCGCCTGGATCGAGCTTCAGGAAGTTTGGAGCAAGGGCGCGACCACCCGCGAAGACCTGGCGAAATTCCTGCGCTTCGTGCAGGAAACCTCGCTCCGGTTCGACGGCTCGGCCTACCGGACCATGCTGCGCAACGACGCCTACTGGTTCTCGCGGCTCGGCGTGCATCTCGAACGCGCCGACAACACCGCCCGCATTCTCGACGTGAAGTATCACGTGCTGCTGCCCGAGGAGGAGCATGTCGGCGGCCCGCTCGACTTCTACCAATGGACCTCGATCCTGCGCTCGGTCTCGGCGCTGACCGCCTATCACTGGGTCTATCGCGAAACGCTCAAACCGTGGCTGATCGCCGATCTCCTGATTCTCAACGACACGCTGCCGCGCTCGCTCGCCAGCTGCTATGGCAATCTGGTGCGCAATCTCGACCAGATCGGCGTCGCCTATGGCCGCCAAGGTCCGGCGCAGCGCCACGCCCGCGGCATCCGCAACCGGCTGGAGCACAGCCACATGGATGATATCTTCCAGCACGGCGTGCATGAATTCATCCAGGAGTTCATCGCGGACAATTCGCGGCTCGGCGAAATCGTCACCAAGCAGTACCTGATCTAACGCTAGACTCTGCTGGACAAGCAGACTCGGACATCACCATGCGCCTGCGAATTTCCCATTCCACCACCTACCGCTATGAGCCGGCCGCGACCGGCGTCATTCAGATCCTGCGGATGACGCCGGGCAGCCATGACGGTCAATATGTCGCCGAGTGGCAGATCGGCGTCTCCACCGACTCCCGGCTCGACATGCATGAGGATGCGTTTGGCAACGTCACCCATGTGATGACGCACGGGCCGATCGCCGACCTCAACATCACGGTGGAAGGGCTGATCGAGACCCACGACACCGGCGGCGTGCTGCGGGGGGCCGACGAACGTTTCCCGCCAGGCCTGTTCCTGCGCTCGACGCCGCTCACCGAGGTCAATCCGGCGATGGCGACGTTCGCGCGCGAGCTGCGCGCGGAATCCGAGGCCGACACGCTCGGCTTCCTGCACACGTTGATGACCCAGATCAATGACCACATGACCTTCGATGAAGACCCCACCACCAGCGGGACGTCGGCGGTGGAAGCGTTCGGCCTGAAGCGCGGCGTGTGCCAGGACTATGCGCACATCTTCATCGCCTGCGCCCGCTCCGGCGGCGTGCCCGCCCGCTTCGTGTCCGGGCATTTCCTGCGCTCCGACGGCATGGTCAACCGGCAGGCCGGCCATGCCTGGGCGGAAGCCTTCGTGCCCAATCTCGGCTGGGTCGGGTTTGACGCAGCGAACTGCGTCTGCACCACCGACGCGCATGCCCGCGTCGCGATCGGCCTCGACTATCTTGGCGCGGCTCCGGTGCGCGGCACCCGCTATGGCGGCGGCACCGAGACGCTGACGGTCTCGATCAAGGTCGAGCAGGCCGGGCGGCCGGGACAGTGGCAGAGCCAGTCGCAGTCGTGAGTCCAGTCTCCCCGTCATTCCGGGATGCGCCGTAAAGCGCAGACCCGGAATGTAGAGGTTGTGGCGCGAGATTCCGGGTTCGCGCTAAGCGCCGCCGACGACCACTCTCTCCCTCATCCTGAGAGCGGCGCGAGCCGCGTCTCGAAGGATGAGCGGCATCGCTGTGGCCTCATGGTTCGAGACGCGCGCAAGCGCGCTCCTCACCATGAGGAACGAAGTTTATTTATCCAGCCACACATCCTCGAAGCGCAGATTGTTGTACTGGCTATTGTCGTGCGGCTTGAAGTTCTTCACATAGGGCTGCCAGCAATTGGCGGCGGTCTGCCACACGATGCTCGGACGCGCGGCGTCTTCGATCAGCAGGCGCTCGATGTCCCAGACGATCTTGGTCCGCTTCTCCTTGTCGAGCTCGCGCGACTGTGCCGCGAGCAACTTGTCGACATCGGCGTTGCAATATTGCGTATAATTGCGCTCTGACTTGCAGGAATAATTCTCGACGATATTGCCGTCGGGATCGTCGACCGACACGCCGGTGACGTTGAGCCCGATCGTATAGTCCTTCTTCGCCAGCCGCGCATACCAGCGCGGCGTATCCAGGATATCCAGCTCGGCGTTGATGTTGATCTTCTTGAGCTGATCGGTCACGATGACCGCCGGATCGCGGTAGGTCGGAAGATTTCGCGTCTGGATCTTGATCGGCAGCGGTTTTGCGTCGCTATAACCAAGCTTCTGCATGATCGCTTGCGCGTCCGCCATGTTCTTTTCGCTGTCGGGCCCATATCCGGCGAATTGCGACACCATGTCCGGCGGCATGCCCCATTCGCCGACGGGTTTTGGCAGCATCGCCCCGCCCAACAATCCCTGCCCTTCCATCAGGATGCTGTTGAACGGCTTGCGGTCGAGCGCGAGCGACATCGCTTGACGGATATCGGGATCGTCAAACGGCGGATTGACCCGGTTCACCATCAGATTGACCTGTGTTCCCGCAGGAGTGATCTCGCAGATCGCGTTGGGCGCGCGCGCCTTGATGTCCTTCATCAAGGGCACGGTGACGTCGGAGGGAAAGGTGATATCGAAGTCGCCGGTCGAAAAAGCCAGCATGCGCGTGGCGCGGCTGTCGATCACGCGGAACGTGATCTCGTCGAGATAAGGGCGATCCTTCTTGAAATAGTCGGGGTTGCGGACAAGGCGGATCGAATCGCCGCGCTTGAAATCGACCAGCTTGAACGGCCCGGTGCCGACCGGCCGCGTGCGCATGACCTGCTGCGGAACATGACACGGATAGACCGGCGAAAAGGCGCTGGCGAGCAGGACCGGCAGGCTCGGCTGCGGCTCGCTCAATTCGAATGTCGCCTCATCATCGCCATTCACCGAGACGTCCTGCAGTTTCGAGTACCAGACCTTGCGCGGGTTGCGGTGAAAGTCCGGGGTGTCACCCTTGCCGATCAGCATCCGCCAGGTGCACTGCACGTCCTTGGCGGTGAAAGGCTGGCCGTCATGCCATTTCACGCCCCGCCGCAATTTGAAGGTCAGTCTGGTGTTGGTTGCGTCCCACGACCAGCTCTCGGCCAGATCCGGAATCACCGTCTCGAGGCTCTCGTGCGGCTTGGCGGGGTCGAACACGACGAGATTGTTGAAGATCGCCGCGAACGGCGTCACCGAGGCGATGGTGGATTCCTCGAGCAACGACGTGCTGGGCGGCGTGTCGTTGTGATAGAGCCGAAGCGTACCGCCTCTCTTCTGCGCGGCGGCTGGCGCTGCCAGAAGCAGCGAAGCACCCAATAGCGTGATGAGGATGGCTCGGCGTTCTTCCGGCAAGCGTTTGGCGCGCATTTTCTGCCTCCCTAAATTGTTATTGGGGGGCACCGTGCCGGACGCACCCCGCTAAATCAACACGCGCGGCCGTTTTCCGCCCGCTCGGGCCGCCCGCGCCAAGGGAATGGGGGTTGGATGCCACCGGGAAATTCGTTACTAGTTTACTGCCGGTAATTCGGACGGTTCGGGGAAGCGGTAATGACCTATTGCTGCGGAGTGCTGGTGCGGGACGGGCTCGTCATGATCGCCGACACCCGTACCAATGCCGGCCTCGACAACGTCTCGACCTTCCGCAAGCTCCACATCTTTTCCAAGCCCGGCGAGCGCATCATGGCGATCGCCAGTGCCGGCAATCTCGCAATCAGCCAATCGGTGCTGTCGACCCTGACCGAGGGGATGGAAGACCCCAACACGGGCGACGTCGAAACGCTGATGAATGCGCCGACCATGTTCCAGGCCGCCCAGCGCATCGGGCGCGCGATCCGCGCAGTGCACGCGACCGAAGGGCCGGCGCTGAAGTCGGAGGATGTCAGTTTCGACGTGTCGTTTCTGTTCGGCGGCCAGATCAAGGGCGCGCGGATGCGCCTGTTCATGGTCTACACCGCCGGCAATTTCATCGAATGCACCACTGACACGCCCTATCTGCAGATCGGCGAGCACAAATATGGCAAGCCGGTGCTTGACCGCGCGATGCACTACGATGTCGAACTTTATGAGGCGCTCAAGACCAGCCTGATCTCGATGGATTCGACGATGCGCTCCAATCTCGGCGTCGGCCTGCCGATCGACGTCCTGGTGGTGCGCTCCGATGTCTGCGACCCCGACCTCAATCATCGCATCGAAGCCGGCGAACCGTATTTCCACGACCTGCGCTCGCGCTGGTCGGCGGCGCTGCGCGCAGCGCATCAGAACATTCCACGGCCGCCGTACAAGCTGGAAAAAAACGGCAAATCATAACCAAAAAGCGAGGAAGCATATGACTGAGGCAGCACACAAGATCGCGGTGGTAACCGGCGCGGGCACCGGCGTCGGACGCGCGGCAGCGCTGGCGCTGATGAAGGCCGGCTTCACCGTGGTGCTGGCCGGGCGGCGGATCGACAAGCTGGAAGAGACCCAGAAGCTCGGCGACAATGCCGGCAAGAGCCTGCCGGTTTCCGCCGACATGACCGACCCCGGATCGATTGCCGCGCTGTTTGCCAAGGTGATGCAGACCTATGGCCGGCTGGACGTGCTGTTCAACAACGCCGGCATGGGCGCCCCGCCGGTGCCGTTCGAGGATCTCAGCCTCGCGCAATGGCAGGCGGTCGTGAATACCAACCTCACCGGCCCGTTCCTGTGCACCCAGCACGCATTCCGGATCATGAAGGACCAGACCCCGCGCGGCGGCCGCATCATCAATAACGGCTCGATCTCCGCGCACGCGCCGCGGCCGTTCTCGGCGGCCTATACCTCGACCAAGCACGCGATCACCGGTCTGACCAAGGCCAGTAACCTCGACGGCCGCGCCTACGACATCGCGGTCGGCCAGGTCGATATCGGCAATGCCGCGACCCCGATGACCGATCGCATGGTCGACGGCGTATTGCAGCCCGACGGGCGCAAGATGCCCGAGCCGCGCATGGACGCGAAGGCTGTCGGCGACGCGGTCGCCTACATGGCGACACTGCCGCTCGACGCCAATGTGCTCTTCATGACGGTGATGGCGTCGAAGATGCCGTTCGTCGGACGAGGTTAGGCTTGCGAGACGAAGGCCGCGGCGGTTCTGCTATCGGCCGTTTTATCCGACCGGAGCGTTACGCGCTGCGCCGCTCCGGCGTCCGCTCCGCGTTCCCAGTTGCTTGCGGGTTTGCCCTTTCGGGGTCGCCGGCTGCGGACCCCATCGGCCGGCCGCGTCCGAGAAACGGATGCAAGGGCTCGCGCGGGCTCGAACTGATGTCGTAGTTGAGAAACGACAGGACGAGCTGGAATCCGATCAGGAATGTCAGCGCCGCGATCATGATGGTTCCGGTCGGAACAAGCTGATCCGGCGGCGCCGACCACCAGTGATAGAGGCCGAACACCAGTCCGAAGCCGAACAGCGCCGTACCGGCGACCAGCTGAAGCGAAGCCAGGGACAGATCGCGGAAGAAGTAGCGATAGAGAATCCGGCGAAACGTATTGCGGACATGCCCGGCGAGGAAGGGCCCGAGTTCGCGTGAAACGCGCAGGTTCGACACTTCATTTCCGTAAGACGCTCGCATCGGAAATTCCACCACCTTGGCGCGGATCAAGCCGAGATGGAACAGCAGGTCCGTCTCGAAGAAAAAACGCTTCGCGATGCGATCGCCGTCGAGCAATTCGGCGACCCGTGCATGGATCGCGAAGAAGCCGTTGGTCGGATCCATGATAGTCCAATAGCCGCTCGATAATTTGGCCAGGAACGAGAGCGCCAGATTGCCGACCATCCGGACCGGCGGCATCGAAGCGGCATTGGTCACGAAGAAGAAGCGATCGCCTTTCACGTAGTCGGCGTGTCCGCTGACAATGGGATGGATCAGCCTAGGAATCTGCGAGGGGCTCATCTGCCCGTCGGCGTCGATCTTGATGATGATGTCGGCGCCACGCCCGATCGCGTAGCGCATCCCGGTCAGGAACGCACCGCCGACGCCCTGGTTCGAATCGTGCACCAGCGCGACGACCCGCGGATCGGAACAGTGGTTCGCCACCGACACAGCGGTGCCTTCGGGGCAAGCGTCGTCGACCACGACAATCAGGTCGACCTCGGGCCCGATCGCCTCGATCACCGGCACGATCGTGGCGACCGCCCGGTATGCGGGGATAACGACACAATTCATCGACTTTGATCCGCTGCCCGCCCCCCGTACGGCCCATGACGGGCTCGGACATCCGGGCGCAGGTTCCCTGTCAACAGCTTTGCGGTCCTCTCCTAAAGATTATCTTAAGCCCAGCCCGTCTAAATGCTGGCCTGAGCCTCTTCGGCCCGCCGATCCCCGTGGCGAGCGGAGCAGCCAGCGATCAGGTTGCCATGCAGGACCAGACCCTGTCCGACCAGCGCGCCGCCAGAACCGCCATCCCCAGGCCGCTCATCGCAGCGCTCGCCCGGGAAACGGCCGATCCGGCCAACGCGGAGTTCTTGCGCGCCCTGCTGCTGCTCGGCGGCGCCTTGTTCGCCCTGACGCTGCTTGCGTATTTCTGCACGACCAACTGGACCTGGCCGTTCCCGCGCGACCGGGCCACCTTGGTCGTCGGACGCGATTTTCTGAACCTGTGGATGTACGGCCGCGCGGTGTTCGATGTTGATCCCGCGCGCTTTTACGACCTCGCAACCTACAACGACGAACTCGCGCGGCTGGTGGGCCCCGGCTATCCCGGACAGAATTGGCCCAACCCGCCGACAGCGCTCGTGGTGATGGCGCCGTCCGGATTGCTCTCGTATTTCCCCGCGCTGGCCGCATGGTTTGTGATCAGCGGCCTCGCGCTTTACCTCACCGGCCGACGCGAGGTCACCGATCTGCGCACGCTCATCGTGGTCATGGTCTCGCCGGCCGCGCTGCTCTGCGTGATCTCGGGCCAGAGCTCGTTTCTTACGACCGGCGCCCTGCTTGCGATCTTCGCCTGGCTCGACAAGCGGCCCATCATGGCGGGGATCCTGATCGGGCTGCTCACGGTCAAGCCGCAACTCGGCATCTTGTTTCCATTCGCGCTGGTCGCTTCCGGTCGCTGGCGGGTGTTTCTCGCAGCCGCGGCCACCGCACTCGCGTTGATCGCCATCAGCATGGCGCTTGGGGGCTTGGAAAGCTGGCACGATTACGTCGTCAAGGCGCTTCCCCTGCAGCGGGAAGTGCTCGGCGATAGCGCAGGCACCGCCGTGCCGTTTCAGCCTACGATCTTCATGAACCTGCGCGGCCTGCTCGGCAATCGCATCGCCGAAATGGTGCAATTTGCCTTTGCGATCGCTGCCGTTGCGGTCGTCACCGCAGCATTCCGTTACTGCAAGGACAGCGACCTACGGCATTTGCAGGCATTGTTTTTCGCCTGCACCGTGTGCGCTACGCCCTATATGGGCGCCTACGACTTGCTGCCATTGACTTTTGCGGCGGTAGCGCTGATCGCGGAAGAGAAGCTCGACGCCAAAGGGCGGCGTCTGGCTCAGCTCGTCTTCTGGGTGCCGGCCTTGCAATTGCTGTTCGGCAACCTGCAAATTCCGGGACCCGGCTTTATCGCGCCCGTCTTTGCGGCCTATCTGTTGCTGAGGTTGTTCGCACCGGCCGGCCACCGCGCCGGACCGGCGGTCGCAATATTGCCGTCGGCCGGGGTTGACGCCCGTCAGCCCGTGCGGGCACCGCGGCCCCGCTCCTAAGCCACTGGCTGCGCCGCGTCCGGTGCAGTAGGGTGCTCAAATGACCGTAACAGACATCGCGAGCAGGACCTACAACCACGGCTGGCGGCTCGACCCGATCGTGCGCAGCCTGCTCGATACCGATTTCTATAAGCTTCTGATGCAGCAAATGATTCGGGAATGCTACCCGGACCAGCGGGTGACCTTTTCGGTGATCAATCGCAGCCGGCATGTGCGCCTCGCCGAGATCATCGATGAGGGCGAGCTGCGCGCGCAGCTTGACCACGCCCGCACCATCCGCTTCGCCAAGAAGGAACTGATCTGGCTCGCCGGTAATACCTTCTACGGCAAGACCCACATGTTCTCGCCGGATTTCATCAACTGGCTCGCCACGTTCCGCCTCCCCGAATACGAGCTACGCAAGGTGGAAGGCCAGTACGAACTGCATTTCCATGGGCCGTGGACGCACACGACCATGTGGGAAATTCCCGCGCTCGCCATCCTCAACGAACTGCGCTCGCGTGCGGTGATGAAGGGACAGGGGCGGTTTGCCCTCGACGTGCTCTATGCCCGGGCCAAGGCCAAGCTCTGGACCAAGGTCGAGCGCCTGCGCAAGCTCGAAGGCCTGCGGCTTTCCGATTTCGGCACGCGCCGGCGGCACGGCTTTCTGTGGCAGCGCTGGTGCGTCGAAGCCGTGAAGGAAGGGCTTGGGCCGTCCTTCACCGGCACCTCGAATGTCCTGCTGGCGATGGACAATGATCTGGAAGCCATCGGGACCAACGCCCATGAAATGCCGATGGTGGCCGCGGCGCTGGCGAAGGACGACGACGAACTGCGCTGGGCGCCGTATCGCATCCTCGATCAGTGGCGTCATACCTATGCCGGCAATCTCCTGATCGCCCTGCCCGACGCCTTCGGCACCAAGGCATTCCTGCGCGACGCGCCCGAATGGGTGGCGGACTGGACTGGATTCCGCCCCGATAGCGCGCCGCCGATCGAAGCCGGCGAAGAGATCATCGACTGGTGGAAGCAGAAAGGCCGCAATCCGAAGGAAAAGCTGTTGGTGTTTTCCGACGCCATGGATGTCGGCTCGATCGAGGAGACCTACCACCGGTTTTCCGGCCGCGTGCGCATCAGCTTTGGCTGGGGCACCAACCTCACCAACGATTTCGTCGGATGCCCGCCGGATGGCTCGGTCAACATCGATCCGATCTCGATCGTCTGCAAGGTGACGTCGGTGGACGGCCATCCGGCGGTCAAGCTCTCGGACAACCCGGAAAAGGCCACCGGCAGCCTGGCGGAGATCGAACGTTACTTGCGCGTCTTTGGCGATGCTGGGCGGGTTCGCAGCCCGGTCTATGTGTGACGCCTCGGATCGACCGCCTACTCCAACCGCTCGACATCGCGCAGCGTCGGAAACAGTTTCATCCACAACAACGCAATCGCGATCGTGGCGAGGCCGCCGAATGCCGCCGACGGGATCGTCCCGAGCAGCGCCGCGGTCGCGCCGCTTTCGAACTGGCCGAGCTGGTTGGAGGCATTGATGAAAAGAAAGTTCACGGCGCCGACCCGGCCGCGCATGTCGTTCGGCGTTGCGAGCTGGACCAGCGAAAAGCGGATCACCACGCTGACGGTGTCGGCCGCGCCGAGCACAGCGAGCGCGAGCACTGACAGCCACATCCAGTGCGACACCGCGAACACCACTGTCGCAGTGCCGAACACGATCACGGCCTGAAACATTCGTAGTCCAACCCGGCGGCTGATGGCATGCCGCGCCAAAACCGCGGTCATCAACAGCGCGCCGACCGCAGGCGCGGCGCGCAGGATGCCGAGGCCCAATGGGCCGGTTTGCAGGATATCACGCGCATAGATCGGCAGCAGCGCAGTCACGCCGCCGAACAGCACGGCGAACAGGTCGAGCGAGATCGTGCCGAGGATCGCCGGATTGCTGCGGATGAACCGGACGCCTGCGAACAGATCGTCGGCCGTCGCGGCGTCTTTTGCCGGCGCCGGTTGCTTGAGCTCGATCGCGCCGGCGAACGCCATGCCGAACAGCCAGAACAACAGCATGATGCCGTAGGCGAGACCGGGCGAAAACGCATAAGCGAGACCGCCGAGCGCGGGCCCGGTGATGGTCGCGACCTGGGCCGATCCGCTCGATAGCGCGGTCGCGCGTTGCAGCGAACCCGGCGGCGCGATCAGCGGCAGCAGCGCCGCGGTTGCCGGGCTTTCAAACGCGCCTGCCGTGCCGAGCACAGCGGTCGCGATGAAGATATGCAGCTCGTTAAGCCAGCCTGCATAGGAGCCCCAGCCGAGAAACAGCGCCGTCAGCGCCTCGGCGAATTGGCAGACCTGCACGACGCGCTTGCGTTCGTAACGGTCGGCCGCTTGTCCGGCGACGAACACCAACAGCGCGGTGGGGAGGAACTGGACCAGCCCCACCATGCCGAGATCGAACGCGCTCCCGGTCAGATCATAGATCTGCCAGCCGATCGCCACCGCGCCGATCTGGCTGGAAAATCGCGAAAGGCTTCGCGACAACAGAAAGAACAGAAACGACCGCTGCGTCAGCAGCGCGCCGACGCCCGCAGGCATGACGGAAGACATGTTTTGGCCGATTCCCACCTCCATCACTTTATCGTCGCCACGGCGTGGCTGACGGTCCCTTGCTTGTCAATGGCAGCCTTGTCCATCGCGCCAGCCTTGCCCATCGCGCCAGCCTTGCCCACTGTGCATAGCATTGCACTTCGACGCGTGGCCCGGTCATAATGGCTGGGGCTTCGGGGGACTTATGCTTCAGCTGCAATCGGCATTCGGTATCTTCGCATTGCTTGCGATCGCGTGGGCTTTCGGCGAGAACCGCCGCGCCGTCTCGATCAGGCAAGCCGCGGTCGGCCTTGCCGTCACGCTCGTCACCGCGGTTGTCCTGATCAAGCTGCCGTTCGTCGCGCATGCCTTCGGCGTCATCAACGACGCGGTCGGCGCGATCTCGGCCGCCTCGCGCGCCGGCACCTCCTTCGTGTTCGGCTATCTCGGCGGCGGGCCGCTGCCGTTCGATCCCAAGACGCCGGGCGCCGATTTCGTGCTGGCCTTCCAGGCGCTGCCGATCGTGCTCGTGATGAGCGTCCTGACCACGCTATTGTTCTACTGGCGCGTATTGCCGCCGATCGTGCGCGGCATGGCATGGCTGCTCGAGCGCACGCTCGGCGTCGGCGGCGCGGTCGGGCTGTCCACCGCCGCCAATATCTTCCTCGGCATGGTCGAGGCGCCGCTGTTCGTCCGCCCGTATCTGGCGCAGATGACGCGCAGCGAATTGTTTCTGGTCATGACCGGCGGCATGGCGGGAATCGCCGGCACCGTGCTCGTGCTCTACGCCACGCTGCTCGCGCCGCTTATTCCCGATGCCGCCGCGCACTTCGTGATCGCTTCCGTGCTGGGCGCGCCCGCCGCGATCCTGATCAGCCTGATCATGGTGCCCGAGAAAGGCGAACGGCTGACCGGTGGCGCGCTCGAAGACCCCAACATGCACGCCTCCAGCACCATGGACGCCATCGTCAAGGGCACCACGGCCGGGCTTGAACTGCTGCTCAACATCGTCGCCATGCTGATCGTGCTGGTGGCGCTGGTGCATCTCGCCAATTCGCTTCTCTCGCTGTTGCCGAATGCCGGCGGCGCCGCGATCTCGCTGCAGCGGATCCTCGGTTACGCGATGGCGCCGGTGTGCTGGCTGATAGGCCTGCCCTGGCCGCAAGCCGTCACCGCGGGCAGCCTGATGGGCACCAAAACCGTGCTGAACGAACTGATCGCCTATGTCGATCTCTCGAAACTTGCGCCCGACGCGCTCGACCCCCGCTCGAAGCTGATCATGCTCTATGCGATGTGCGGCTTCGCCAATTTCGGCAGCCTCGGCATCATGATCGGCGGGCTCGGCACCATGGCGCCGGAGCGGCGCGACGAGATCAATTCGCTGGGCCTGAAATCGATCGTCTCGGGCACGCTGACGACGTGCCTGATCGGCGCGATCGTGGGGGTGCTGACGGCCTAATACAAGCGCAGCGCCGGCACCAGCTTTCCCATCACATGCACCGACCCCTCCGCCGTCAGATGCGCGTGATCCCAGGACAGCGGCACGCCGCCCTCGATCGTGAGCGGGCATTGCCGCGCCGGGCAGATCGCATCGACCACGGAGACATAGGAGAAATCGTCGCTCGCGGGCAGCGCGGCTTGCATCATGCGGTCGAACGCAAAGATGTCGGGCAGCACAAAGTCGTCGGCGCGCGCATCGGCGCCGCGCAGGCGCGTCCGGATCAGCATCGATGGCAGCCTGGAGCGAAACTGCACGGCGGGCCCCAACAGCACGACGCGGATGCCAAGCGCATTGAGCTGCGCGATCGTCTTTCTGATGTCCGCGATCATGCCGTCGAACCGCGGCGGGCGGGAATATTCCAGCCAGTCCGCCGACATGACGACGAGGTCTGGCTTGTGATCCGCAAAGTAGGCCTGCATCTGCGCGGCGGAGCGTCGGCACGACGCATGGCCTTGCGCGACCGCGTCGAGTGTCGGCATGCAGGCGGCCTGCGTCGCCTGCATGATGTTCGCCTTGCTGGAATCGACACTTCTGTTCAGCCCGTAAAAATAATGCGCGGCGAGGCTGTCGCCCCACAACAACACGTTGGTCTTGCCGGCCACAAACCCAACGCAGGCCTCGCCGAAGGTACCGTCGGTTGGTGAAAAGCAGCTTCCGGTGCGGTAGAGCGCAGCAACGTCGTAAGTGTTGTAGGCGTCGAGTTGCGCGGCGGCGCGGTCGGCCTCCGACGAGGTGCTGCTCAAGAAGAACGCACCCACGCCCGCGACCAGGAGCGCCAGAGTACTCGCAGCCGCCAAGCCGAACGCGCCGGATCGCGTCGGCGCGAGCCTTCGATCACGGAACGGCTGCTCGGCAAACCGCCAGGACAGGTACGATATCCCAACCGTCAACGCGAACAGCACGATCTTGTCGGTCGCGTCAAGCACCAGACTGCTCTTGGAGAAGCGCGCGAAGGTGAACAGCGGCCAATGCCAGAGATAGACCGAATAGGAAATCTGCCCGAAAAACCTGACGACGTGGTA
>WNGJ01002669.1_pt1 | contig 19564 bp, 14 predicted proteins | sample 5400611 | NCBI WGS metagenome assembly WNGJ01 (sample SAMN13153375, study PRJNA577476) | soil metagenome | isolation source: 40 cm soil or saprolite under Garry oak tree replicate 1 | place: USA:California | collected 2016-06-15
TGCGGTGCGCAAGCCGCAGGTGGTCCCGGATGAGGACCACGAAGTCATCTATGAGCGGGTGGCCGCGGTGGACGTGGCCAAGGCGTCCGGGGTGGTGTGCCTGCGCACCCCGGACCCGGCCCGGCCGGGCCGGTTCGTGAACCGGATCTGGGATAACGTGCCCGCGATGCGGGCGCAGATCGCCGAGCTGGGCGCCGAGCTGCTCCGGTGCCGGGTGCAGATGGTGACGCTGGAGAGCACCAGCGACTACTGGCGGATCTGGTATTACGTGCTGGAGAGCCTGGGTCTGGCGGTGCAGCTGGTGTCCGCGTCGCAGGCGAAGAACCTCAAAGGGCGGCCGAAGACGGACAAGCTGGACGCGATGTGGCTGGCCCGGCTGACCCAGTGGGGGATGCTGCGGCCGTCCTTCGTGCCGCCGGCCGCGATCCGGCGGGTGCGGGACTTCACCCGGGCCCGGCAGGACCTGGTCGCCGAGCGGACCCGGTGCCTGCAGCGGGTGGAGAAGCTGCTGGAAGACGCCATGATCAAGATCACCTCGGTGGCCAGGGACGGGATGAAGGCCAAGTCGGTGGTGGCGATGGTGGCCGCGCTGGCCGCCGGCCAGCGCGACCCGCGCGCGCTCGCGGACCTGGCCAGGGGGCCGCTGCGGGCCAAGCGGGACCAGCTCGCTCAGGCGCTGGATGGCATGTTCGATAGCCACCACGGGATGATCGCCAGGTCGCTGCTGGACCAGGTCGCGTTCCTGGACCGGCAGATCACCCTGATGGAGGACCAGGCCATCGCGGCGCTCGCCGGGGTGCCGGAGTCCTGGGGCGTGGACGCGGACGGGCAGACCGGCCCGCAGGCCGGGACCAGCCCGGGCTCGCCGGTGCTGGCCGCCGCGCACCGGCTGGCCGAGATCCCCGGCATCAGCCTGTGGCTGGCCATCGTGATCATCGCCGAGATCGGCCTGAACATGACCTGCTTCCCCACCCCGGCGCACCTGGTGTCCTGGATGGGGCTGTGCCGGTCCGCGGCCTCCTCCGGCACCCGGCACGGCAAGGGCAAGCCGAAGAAGGGCAACAGCTACGCCCGCGCCGCCGCCGGCCAGGCCGCCATCGGCGCGGCCCGGACCGCGACCTTCCTGGGCGAGAGGTACTCCCGGATCGCCCGCCGCCGCGGCAAGGCGATCGCCCAGGCCGCCGTCGCCCGCTCCATCATGATCATCGCCTGGCACCTGCTGAACGACCCGCAGGCCCGCTACCGCGACCTCGGCCCGGACTTCTACGCCAGCCGCATCAACCGTGACAAGAAGATCCGCAACCACATCCGCGGCCTGCAAGCCCTCGGCCTGACCATCGCCATCACCGGCGACGAGCAGGCCGCCTGAACCCGAGCACCCCAGACCATCCCATAACGCCCCAGCCAGGCCCGGAACCACCAGCCGTCCCGGGTCCAGTCCAGCACGCTCCCGCACAGGTCCGCTGCCGCGCTCCGGCTGGGCGGGATTCTCTTGGTCAGGACCGCGGTCGTGGAGCTCTACACCGCCCCGCCGCCGGGCTCCACCGTGATCTGCGCGGATGAGCTGGGCCCGGTGATCCCGCGCACCTTCCCTCCGGCCCCGGGCTGGTCACCTGACGGGCACCGGGTCAAGGCGCCGCTGGAGTACTCCCGCGGCCCGGATCGTGGTGGTGGTCAGTCTGTCGCGGCGTCCTCCGCGATGGCGGTGCGGGCGGCGGGCAATCCGCGATCAAGCCGTTCTGCGACGGCACGCACGCAAACATCGGGTTCAGCGACGCCAAGGACCCAGAGCGCGTCCCCGGCAAGCGCGACACCTACGTCGGTCAGCAGGTCACCATCTTCGACAACCGCGGCATCTGCCAGCACTCGGGTTTTTGCACGGGTCGGCTCGCGACCGTGTTCCGCCTCCACGATGAACCGTTCGTGGCCCCGAGCGGCGGGCGGATGGACGAGATCATCCGCGCCGTGCGTGACTGCCCCTCCGGCGCGTTGAGCTACGCGCTTGACGGCGAGGAGGCCCGCGCTGCAGTCGACCATCATGGCACGCGGAAGCCGATGATCGCGGTCTCGAAAGACGGTCCCTACCGCGTCACCGGAGATATCCCGCTAATCGCCCATGACGGCATTGACATCGTGCGCGAGGAGGGTGCCTCCGGTGAGCACTATGCGCTGTGCCGTTGCGGGCACTCGCAGAATAAGCCTTTCTGCAGTGGCATGCACTGGTATGCCGAGTTCCGCGACCCGGTTCCCGGCGCCAGCCACGATCCCAGCATCTTCGAGTGGGCCGGCGGACTGCCGGCCCTGACCCGCATGACCCCGGCTGTTCTACGAGAAGCACGTCCCGCAGGACCCGCTCTTGGCGCCCTGTTCGCCGGCATGTCGGCCGACCATCCCGAGCGCGTCGCCAAGTGGCTCGCCGAGGTGTTCTGCGGACCCACGAACTACAGCAAGGACCACGGCGGGTATCCGCGCATGCTCGCCCAGCACCTCGGCAAGGAACTGACCGAAGACATGCGAGAGCGATGGGTGGCGCTGCTCCTCCAGTCGGCCCGAGAAGCCGGACTCCCGAACGACGCCGAGTTCCGCTCCGCCTTCGAGGCCTACATCGAATGGGGCTCCCGGCGCTCTCTCCGCCCGAGGAGGACGACGAAGCAGTTGAACTTCCCGCCGCTGGCACGCCCGTGCGATTCGAAACACACATCAAACCGATGTTTCGGCGGCGGGACCGAACGTCGATGCAGTTCGCCTTCGACCTATGGTCCTACGACCACGTCAGCCGGCATGCCGCAGCGATCCTTGACCGACTCCAAGCCGGAACGATGCCGTGCGACGGCCCCTGGCCCGAATCGAAGATCGACGCATTCCGTCGATGGCTCGACGCTGGCAAGCCTGGCTGATGCGTCGATCAGTCGCAGACGATCCCGTTACCGCCACATTCGAAGGACATCAGCTCGACCGTGTATTCGGTCGGAATGACGCTGATCACGGGAAGGCGGCTCAATCGTCCTCATCCGACATCACCGGAGGACCATGGACAGCGATCAGATCCCCGCCCGCACCAATACACCCAGCGGCGGCCGGCCGCCGGACCTGCGGGCCCTGCCACCACGCGGCAACGACATCGTCGCGCTCAGGATCTGGCAGCCAGCTGACCTCCCGGCGATCGCCGAAGCCAGCAGCGACCCCTACATCCCGCTCATCACCACCGTCCCGGCTCCCTACAGCCCAGAGGAAGGCACGGCCTGGCTGCAGCGTCAATGGGACCAGGCCGCCGAAGGCCGGGGATGCCCGCTGGCGATCATCTCCCGCAGCACGCAACAAGTGGTTGGCAGCGCCACCATCACCAGGATCGACTGGCACCACCGCCACGCCGCCATCGGCTACTGGATCCTGGCCCGCCACCGCCGGCACGGGTTGGCCAGGGCCGCGGTCGCCTTGCTGCCCGGCCTGGCCCGCGAGCTGGGCCTCGTCCGCATCGAGGCGCTGATCGAGCCCGGCAACCACGCTTCCCAGGCCGTCTGCCGCTCCCTCGGCTTTGCCGAAGAAGGGATACTGCGCTCCTACTACCGGATCGGTGACCAGAACCAGGACATGATCATGTTCGCCCGGCTGCTGCCCCCATCCGGCCCGCCGCAGTGAGGCAAGACAAGACGACGCAATCAAGAGCGGCCGCTCACCACAGCGAGGACGGCATTCAGACAATTGCGCTAGCTGACTCCGACAGAGCATGTCGGGGAGCAACGTCAGGCACGGCAACCGGGTCTGGCGGCACGCCCAGGCTTGCCCGACTCCGAGCACATCTGACGATCCGTTGGCGAGGTCGCCGTCCCGTGCTGGGTCTGCGCCAAACCATCCAACATCAAGGCTGGCGGGAACGCCCGCATCTACCGGTTCCGCTGCGCGGGCCGCGATCATTTCCGCATCGACGTGTCCCTACCTGCTGACCTGCGGGCCTATCTCGATGACCTGCTGCCATACCGGGAACGAGTGCTCGCCGCCACCGACGTCGAGGACTGAGCCCGAGCCGAAGCCCTGCCCGGGCCCAGGAGATCACCCGGACTCGGCGCCTAATCAGCCGGATCACCGCAGCTCTCCACCAAGTCACCGCCTCCGAAGGCGCTGACATTGCGCAAACCGTGGGCGTGACGAGCCGGTAGGTCGGGAGGATCTCGGCCCGGCCGCTTACGCGCAGCTCTTCAATGAGCAGCCGTAGCAGCCCTTTTCGCCTGCTGCCGGCCTGCTTCGGCGACGACCTGTTCGAGATAGTCGGCACGGCCAGTTCGCTGGCCGATGGTGCCTGTGTGGCCTCACGGGCGCCTGGAGCGAGAGTTCGGCTTCGTGGGCGTGGAGGTCGCCGAGCCGCGCCTGGAGCCGCATCAGCCGGGCTTCGCAGCGTTCGGCTGAGAGGGTGCCCTGCTCGAAGGCTTCGTAGTAGCGATCCAGCGCCTGCTCGGCCGCGTAATCTCGGCGCCGATCGAGGCGAGCCGCTGCTCAAACTCCGGCCGGCGTCGGTCCGGCTCGTCGATCGCCTTCGCGAGCGCCTCGCTTATGAGCATCTCATCGCTGTAGATCGAGGCGAGTTGGTTGAGGACTGCCTGTTCGAGTTTTCTCGCGCGGGAGCCGTTCGCCGCCGCAGGCTCTGGGGCCGTACTTCTGGCGGCCGGTGCAGGCGTAGTAGTCGCTCCTCTACCGGCACCGTGACCTCCTCGGCCAACCCCACGCCCCCAGCACGCCCGGCAGCGGGCCCGCCGTCAGCAGAGCTTCCCTGCAAGGCGACCGGCCCGCCGCCCAGGAACGCCGCCCGCCAGGCAGCCCGCGTCCAGCACTTCGAACGCCGCCTGTCCGAGGCCCCTCGGCGAACAAGCCTGGCGCGAATCCGTGCTCGGCGCCCCCGACAACATCCACCAGCTGAAACAGCAGATCATCACGCTCGAACAGCACGCCATCGATCTGCGTCTCCAGCCGCCGCACCCTGGACCCCGGCCAGCGCGCCCTGCCGGTCGCCGGGCTCGCCGGGCCGCCGCGATCTACGACGAGTCGTTCATCGCCCCTCCCCGCGATGTCCTGACCACCAGGCTCGCAAGGCCCGGACAGGAGCACCCGGAAACCGTGCTACCTGCTCGCAGACGCATCGACCTGTCAGCGCGGGAATGCGGATTCCTGTTCGGGACGGGCGCGGGCCGACCGCGGGGGGTTAGCGCGGATTTCCACGCAGCGAATCTGGCCTCCGGGCTTGCTAGCTGAACTGGAAGCGCAGGCGGCGGTTTTGCCACCAGGGGACGGTGGTGCCGGTGCGCAGCTCGGACTGGCGCAGGACGGGTGAGTAGGCGCGGCGGTTGAGGGTGACGGTGATGGTGTCGTCATCGTTGATGATGGTTCCGGCGGTTTCGAGGAAGCGCCGCTGGATGGTGTCGGGGGTGGCGGTGGCGTAGCCGGGGCCGAGCCGGTTCCGGAACGCGGCGAGCAGGGCCTGGGCCAGGACGCACAAGACGACGTCGAGGTCGACGTTGAGGTTGACCGCGGAGGACAGGGCGTCGGCGCAGAATGCCTGGATGATCTCGGCGAGCCGCTGCTCGATGGTCATCCGCCGGGCGTACTGGGTCACGAGCGCACGGGTCTTGATCTGGCTGTCGTTGGTGATGATGACGGTGGGGGCGTCGCGGCCCAGGCCGGTGACGATGAGCTGGCGGACGGTGCCGGGGTAGCTGGTCAGCGTGACGGCGGGGTCTTCGTGGACCCTGGGGCGGTTATGCGGGCCGGCCCGGTCCAGGGTGATGGTCTTGTAGTCCTTGCTGGCCAGGCTGTTGATGTGTTTCATCAGGGACGCGGATCGCATGCGCAAGGTGGCGAACTTGACGCCGCGGGCGTCGAGTTCGCCGAGGACGGCCTGGGTGGTGACCTTCTGGTCCATGATCAGCATCTTCGGGTCGTGCCCGCAGACGGTCTTCCAGTGGTCGCAGAACGCGATGACCTCCCGGTTCTGGGTGGCCTTGGAGATGTCCGCGTTGGCGTAGACGAGGTTGTGGGTTCCGGTGTCCTGGGCGAAGAAGGTCAGCACGGAGCGAGCGCGCCGGGACCGCGTCGGGACGTAGTGCTTTTCCAGCACGGGGTCGTGACCCCAGTGCATGACGGCGTGGAAATCGAGGTCGAAGACTGCCTCGTCCGCGGTGGCCAGCCCGCTGCTGATCATCTTCTTGTCCAGGGCGGCCAGGAACTTCCGCTGGTGGTCATGCGAGAGCCGGTAGGAGTAATCGGTGAGCGCGGATTTCTTCGGCAGGACCGCCAGCCCGGCGAGCAGGCCGCTGGCCGGGTCGCCGAGCAGGTCATCGACGTGGGATACGCGGCGGGTGCCGGTCAGCTTCAGCGCCAGCAGGGACAGCAGCCACGACACTGCCGGGATAACCGAGGTGCCTGGGTAGCCGGCGGCCCTGATCAGGGCGGGCAGGTCCAGGGACACAAGGTCGGGGATGGCCAGCAGCAGCCCGGCGAGCCTGGTATCGGCACGGGCGGGGAACGCGGCGAAGTCCATGACCGCGGCGCGGGGCAGCTGGGTGTCCCGGCCGGAGGTCGCCGGGCTGGTACTGGCGGCTGGTGCGGGGCTGCGCAGCAGCCGGCCGAAGCCCTCCTCGGCAAGGACCTGCCCTACCCCAGTGCGGTTGAGCGGGGTGCCCTCAGCGCGCAGCCTGGCACTGATCTCATAGACCGACAGGCCCTCGCGGCGCAGTTCGGTCACCCGTATGCGGGCGCGGTCCTTGGCCGGGGCGGTCTTGGGGCCGGGCCTGCCGGGCGGGGCGAACAGCTCCAGCCGCCCGGCCCGGAAATCACGCAGCAGGCTGGCCATTGCCGATCGGGTGTAGTCGGCCCGGTCGCCGGCCTCGGCGACCGTCAGGCCCTCGGTGAAGTAAGCGCGCAGCGCCTCATACCGGCGCTGGTTCGGGTGCCGGGGAGCGGTGAAGTACTCTGCGCCGGGGGCCGGTTTCGCTGCCACGCGCACGGTCTACCAGAAGCACCCTGCGGCGGGCTGCAACCCGTGGGTCGGCGCGTTGCCCTGTATCTGCCCGATCATCCTGTTCAGTCGGCCTGCAATGGGACGACCAGGCCGATACTTCTCCCGTAACTAATTCATAACACTTCCGGAAGATCCGCACATGAGGCAGCGATATCAACCGCCTGACGCTGTTCACCATGAGCCCGGGAAGTCGCATCTTCGCAGGCCACCACCGGCCAGCGTCACCCAATTCGCGTGCCGGAACGACCACGATGGAGGCTCAATTATCGAGCACGGAAGTCCGCGTTAGGGCGCTGATCGGATCGCGTGCGTGTAGTGGATGCCGATCCGGCGCGAGAAACGTTAGCCCGGGTTGCGTTCTTGGGCCAGGCCGGCGCGCAGGTGAAGTACCTATGCGTGACGGATTACCTCGCCGGTAGTGGTACGTAGCGTCAGGCTTGATTGGCTCTATCGCTTCGACACGGTGGCGGCACCCGTGCCCGCGGGACATATCAATGCGCTCGCGGCGGCCGCGGGCGCAAGCGCGTGACACCGCACACGGCGGTGAGGTCGCCATGGCTGACCGCGGCACCAGCGGCTCGACAAGGAGAGTGATGAACACGACACCGACCAACCCTGCCAGCGGAAGCCGAGACCCGCTGAGGCGCCCTCCGCCCGCCGAGCCGACACCCCCGGCGGCCGGCCAGGCGACCCGTCGCGGCGCCGTTTTGCCGAGCCCGAACGGCGCCCGGGCTGGCCTGGCGATCGAGACAGAGGGCCTGACCAAGCGCTACGGTGCCCGCACCGTTGTCGACGGCCTCGACCTCGAGGTGCCCGCTGGGGTAATCGCCGGCTTTGTCGGCCCCAACGGCGCCGGCAAGACCACCACGCTGCGGATGCTGCTCGGCCTGGTATCACCCACCGCCGGTGAAGGCCGGGTCCTCGGCGTCGCCTTGACCGAACCGGCCGGCTACCTCCCGTACCTCGGCGCGTTGATCGAGAGCCCGGCATTCTACCCGGGCCTGTCCGGGCAGCGAAACCTGGTGGTGCAGGCGACTCTCGCCGGCATCGACCCGGCCTGGATACCGGCCGTGCTCGGACGGGTCGGGCTCGACGAGAGAGGCACGGATCCCTACAAGACCTACTCGCTGGGCATGAAGCAACGCCTCGGGATCGCCGCGGCCCTGCTCGGGGAGCCGACCCTGCTGATCCTTGACGAACCAACAAACGGCCTCGACCCCGCCGGCATCCGCGACATGCGCGACCTGCTGCGCTCGCTCAACCAAGACGGCGCCACCGTGTTCGTCTCCTCGCACCTGCTGGGCGAGGTTCAGCAGGTGTGCGACTGGCTGGTGGTCATCGACAACGGGCGGCGGCGTTACCAGGGCCCCACCGGCAATCTCGTCGCCGAGGGCGACGTGGTCGTGGTGGGATGCCAGTCGGCGGCCGACCTCCCCACCCTCGAGAAGCTCCTCGCCCGCCGCGGGCTGCACGCAACCCGGCGCGGAGACCGGCTGAGCGTCGATCTGGCACGGGTGGGCGACATCAACGAGGCCGTCGCCGAGATTAGCCGCATCGCTGCCGCCGAGCACCTCATTCTGGTCGAGCTCAGTCTGACGAAGGCCACTCTCGAAGACAGTTACCTCAACCTCATCTCCGGAAACCCTCAGCCATGATCCGATCGTTTCGTTCCGAGCTGCTCAAGCTGAGCCGGCCCAGCATCGTCTTGGGCGGCGGCGCAGCCCTGGCCGGCTTCACCGCGCTGGCCACCGTGTTGACCTTCACCACCGCCACCGTCACGATCCGGCCCGCCCAGAACGGCCGCTACCCGACGGCCACATTCGCCGAGCTCGCCGCGCCCCACGGGCTCACCCGCGGCTTTGCCAACGCGGCCGGCCTGGTCGGCGTCCTGGTGTTCGTCCTGTTCCTCACGAGCATGACCGCCGAGTACGGGCAGGGCACCATCCGCGTCCTGCTCACTCGCCAGCCGCGCCGAGCCCGGCTTCTGGCCGGCAAGTTCATCGCCCTCGTCGCAGTCATCGCGGCTGCCATGGCCGCCGCCGAGCTGCTCAGCGCGGCCGTCGCCGTGCCGGTTGCCCGCGCCCGGGGCATCGCCACGACCGAGTGGTTCAGTGGCGGCGGACTCGGCCATGCCGCCGCCGACTATGCGAACGCGCTCCTCGCCGTGGCCCTGTTCGGCACGGTCGGCTTCGCGCTCGGCGTGCTGTTGCGTTCGACCCCGCTGGCGCTCGGCGTGGGCCTGGCGTGGCTGCTGCCCCTCGAGAACATCGTTCAAAACTCCTGGGCCGGGGCCGTGCACTGGCTACCTGGGCTGCTCTTCGGCGCGGTCGCCCGCGGCGGCACGACCGGTGTCTCCTACCCCGCCGCCGTTGGCCTCGCACTCGGCTACGGCGCGTGCGCCTTCCTCGTGGCCGCACTGACCTTCCTGCGACGCGACGTCAGCACCTGATCGCGACAGTCCCCTGCCGAACCCCCAGAGCGACGAACGACCATGCGCAAAGGACACCGAGGCACCATGCCCTCGAGCTCGTCAACCCCAACGCCGGCTATCCGCCGGTCGCCCTCATCGAGCCGGCCACGCATAACTGCCTGCTGGCGGCCTCGCAACCCGCTCCGGTTCGCGCTGGTTGCGGGCTTGTCACGATCACTCGGCTGAGCCCGTAGCCTGTTGGTGCGTCGCCAGCGCGCCGCTACGCAGCGGCAGTTGGTCAAACGACAGCCGCCTGGCGCGGGATGCCGGCCAGGCCGGGCCACGCCTGCCCGCTACCGCAGCGGCAATCAACGGAAAGAAGCCCCGCCGATGGGGATCATGTATCTAGCGGCAAGCAAGTCGTCGGCGGGCTCGTTTACGCCGATCCTGATTATCGCCGTGCTGTTCGGCGTCTTCTACTTCGTGATCATCAGGCCGCAGCGCAAAAGGCGGCGCCGTGCTCAGCAGATGCAGGGCGACGTCGCGCCCGGCCAGCGCGTCCGGACGACCGCTGGCATCTACCGTCACCGCGGTCGATGAACCGGATGTGGAACTGAGATCGCGCCGGGCGTCGAGATCCGCATCTTGCGCCGCGCCATCATGGACATCCTTCCCGAGGACAGCCCCACGGATACGGCCCCGCCTCAGCCGGAGCCTGGCGTCGGGGATACGCCAGCCAGCGACTGGGATACGCCAAAGGACGACTGGGACTCAACGGACCGGAATCCGTAGCTCCGCGCTGGCCCGGCCGGAGCAGGCGCCGGCGGTAACAGCCTGACGGCGCGGTCACGGCAGCTGGCTGCCAAGCCTAAGCCGAGCCGGTCGCCGACGGACGAGGACGAACGCCTTTCCGGTGACTAGCCTGGTGCGTGCTCCTTGCGGTCCGGGGACGGGCCTGGATCGTCGTGCGGGTCAGGGAACGGGAACTGGCCGCGGACGAACGCGTCGAACGCGGCCGCGGGCAGCCAGCGGCGCAGCAGGAACAGGCCGCGGGCCAGGATGCCGACGGGGTAGCGGGCGCGGGGCCGCCGGCGGGTGGCGGCCCGCGTGATCACCCGGGCCACGTCATCGGCGGAGACCGCGAGCCGCCCGGCGATGTTGTGCGGCGGGCCGGCATAGGTCTGGGCGTGCCAGCGGGCCAGGTCCTCGCGGAACCCGGCGTACGGGCCGTCACCGCCGTCGCCTGCCCAGACGGCGTTAGCGTTCAGCCGGGTCCGGGCCGCGGTCGGCTCGACCAGCACGACCCGCACGCCGAAGCCGGCCAGCTCCCGCCGCAACGCCTCGCTGAAGGCGTCCACCGCATGCTTGGAGGCCGCGTAATACGCTCCGCCGGGCACGGCGAACCGGCCGAACACCGAGGAGATGTTGATGATCCGGCCGTACCGCTGGGCGCGCATCCCGGGCACGACCAGCTGGGTCAGCCGGGCCAGCCCGAACACGTTGGTGTCGAACTGCCGGCGCACCTCGGCCGGCGGGATCTCCTCGACCGCGCCCGCCAGCTCGAATCCTGCGCAGTTGACCAGGACGTCGACCTGGCCGCGGCTGGCCGCGATCGCCTCCACGGCCGCGACCATCGACGCATCATCGGTGACGTCCAGCGCCAGCACACGCATCCCCGCCTCAGCCAGACCCGTGAGGGCCTCTGGTCGGCGTGCCGTCGCGTACACCACCAGCCCGGCCCGGTGCAGCCGCAGCGCGGCCTGCTGCCCGATACCCGACGAACAGCCAGTCACCAGCGCGGTGCGCGAACTCTGATTCACCATTTGCATGCACTCCTGTTTCGCGGGGGCCTGACGGAGCAACGAGAAAACCCGGGGCGGCGGCACCGCGGAAAAGAGCCCCAGCCGGGGGCGGGCGTGGTGAGCACGCTGATGCAGGCGAATCCCCGGGCGGAGGGCGGCGCGCTGGCAGGGTCCAGGCGCGTCCCGGACAGCTTTACCGCCAGACCGCTGGCGGCTGCGATCACCGCGGCCGGCGGAGGCGCGTCCGAAGGGACGCCAGGCCAGCCGCGGGACCCGGCCCGGCCCAGTTGGGCCGCGCTGGAACATACCGGGCTGGTCCAGTCCGGCCCGCCTGCCCTGTGCGAGATCCGGGTTCGTGGAGATCGCGAGTTTCCGGTCAGCCCGGAGCGCCCCGCCTCGCGGGAACCCGCTTCCTCCGGGCGGAGCCCGTGCCGGGCCGGGACCATCGGGCGGGTCCTGTCGCAGGGGCCGGCACGGCACCTCGGGGGCAGGCCGCTTCGGCGATGGCCCGCTGTCATCCAGATACCGCTGGGCCCACGCGCTCGCGGGCGATCTCTGCAGTGCACCGGGCTCGGCGTGGAAAGACGGTGCGCTCGTCAAGAGCGCGCCTGGACCAGTGTTGTGGTGAGGAGTCCGCAGGCCTGGTTCATGGCCTGCCTGCGAGGCGTGAACGGCGGGCCCTTTTTCCCCGCTTATCCCCGCTCGGTGACCCCGGCGGCAGGGAGCTGCGTTAGGCATGCTGCGACTCAGTGTGGGTCGCGCCGGGTCAGTTCCGGCCTAGGACGATGGCAGGCGGAGGAGAACAGCCGGGCCGCGCGGGCAAAGGTGCCCTCATCGCGTCCGCTCATCTGGCTGAGCTCACCGGCCGCCGGGGGGGCATGGGGACTGCCGGGGCGTAGGTGAGGATGATCAGGCCATTCGGGGTGGTCTTGCTGTCGACAAGCCGAAGGGCCGTCATGGGGGTCTCCTCGGTGAACAGGCGCTTCCCGGTCCCGAGTACCACCGGATGCACCCAGAGCTGATATTCGTCGACGAGGCCGTGTTCTATCAGGGTGCGGGTCAGCCCGGAGCTGCCCACGACGATGATCCTCCTGCCCGGTTCCCTTTTGAGCTTGCTCACGTCCTGGACTACCTCGCCGATGATCGTGGTGCGCGTCCACTGCGGCTCGGTCAGGATGGTGGAAGCGACATACTTCGGAAGAGTGTTCAGCGCGCGGGCGATCTCGTCGTTCTCATCGGTGACCGTCGGCCAGTACTCGGCGAAGATCTCATAGGTGCGGCGGCCGAGAAGGAACGCGCCCGCCGTCTGGAAGGCCTCGCTGATGTACCGGTGATGCTCGGCCGTGTACGGGCCCGTCCAGCCGCCGTGGGCGAACCCGCCGTCGGTGTCCTCGCCAGCGTGTCCCGGGGCCTGGATCACGCCATCCACGGACATGTACTCGATGACCACGATGTCCCTCATCACCCATGCTCCTCATCCACTCGTCCTGCTCGCATGTCTCGTCCGCGGTCTGTGCCGCCTGCCACCGCGCCCCCGGGCTGGCGCCGCCGGCACAGCCTGGGGAGGCCGGCGGCGGCCCCGGGGTTAGCCGGTGAAGAACTCCCGCAGCACGGGCGCGATCGCGTCCGCGGCGACGTCATGGGTCTGGCCGGGCAGGGTGCGACGCCGGGCAGCTGGGAGGGCGGCGGCGATCGCGTCCGCGCCCCGGGCCAGCCACGGCGTCTGCCCGCCATCGATCACGAGCGCGGGCGCGGTGACCGAGGCCCACCGCCGGCGGGGCAATTCGCCGCCGGACATGCTCTCGCCCACCACGGTGCCGTCGTATGCCAGCGTGTGGGCGAGCGCCTCCATCGCCGGCCACACCGGCATGCTGCGCATCGGCGTGACGAACTGGGCGGGCAAGCCCACCGCCGCTGTCATGAAGTATTCCACCGCATCCCCGCGGCGACCCGATGACACCAGCTTGCCGATCTGCTGGACGTAATCCCCCGGTAGCGGCGGCCGGCTGTCGTCGATCAGGAAATTCGGCTCCCACATGGCGAGCCTGGTGACGGCTGCCCCGCGAGCTGCGGCCTCCAGAACGAGGTTCCCGCCTGAGGAGCTGCCGTACACGTTCGCCGATCCGCCGGTCTCGGCGAGGATGGCCTCGAGGTCTTCGACCTCCCGGCCCGCGGAATACGGAGCAGTGTCTCCGCTGTCACCCCGGCCCCGGCGGTCATAGGTGACGACGGTGAAATGCGGCGACAGCAGCCCCGCGAGGGCTGCGCTGCCAGCGCGGTCACCCAGGGCGCCGCTGACCAGGATCACCGCCGGCCCGGCACCGGTCAGGTCGAGCGCGATGGTGGTCCCGTCCTTCGACTGCACGCTGCTCATGGCTGTTCTCCAATCGTGAGCTGGCCGAGGTTTCTTCGATCAACGGGCGCGTCGGGTTCGCGGGGCGTCAGCCGCGCCGCCAGCAGGGCGATCCAGGCCCAGCCGGCCGCCACGGCACCCCAGAAACCCAGCACGGCCACCGGGGTGGTTGCCCCGGACGAAACTCCCGCGAAGCCGGCGAGGAAGATCACGCCGGTGGCCCGGGAGTAGGCTGCCCAGCCGCGCTGGCCGAGAATGCTGGTACGACTGGCGATCACGAAGCATGCCGCGATCAGGCAGAGAAAGCCGACGCCGGCCCCGGCGAGATGCAGGGCGCCGTGCCAGCTGGTCCCAGCGGGGGGTCCGGCCGGCGTGCCCGGGGGGAAGCCGTTGGCAGGGTCCGCGCGGAATGCTCCTGCGGCGATCATGCCCGCTCCGTAGGCACCGACCAGCCGCGGTCCCCAGACGCGTCCGCGGCCTGCCTGCAGCACCCGCCGCATCCCGGCCGCGCAAGCGATGCTCAGGAGGCCCGCCAGGACGAAGTCGGTGATCTGGATCCAGCCAAGGCCTCCGTTGCTCAGCAGGCTCGCGATGTGGCGGGTGATGTCGAAGCCGTGACGCGTGAACGCCTGGATGACGGCCACGAGCATGAACAAAGGCCCGGCGGCGATGCCGCAGGCCAGAAGCGCGCGTGTGCCGGATGTGGGCCTAATGGCTGAGGCGCGGACAGCCTGAGGCATTGGTGCGGCCACGTGGTCCGTCATGGCGGTGCCTTTCTGCGGTGGCGATGGATGGGGAGATTCCAGAGCGCGCCGAGGGCCTCATATCGGAGCCTGATCATCTTGAGCGCACCGGCCACCTGCCTAGCAGGTCGGCATCGGCGTCTCATTGCCTACTCCTCGTCTCGCAGCTAGAGCGGTTCACGACCTTACGCGGCAGCTGGCCGGGCGGAATCCGTCACGCATAGGTAGCCGGACAAGCCACGGCCCAGCCGTGTTAGGCAGGTCGCGGGACGTCCCGCACCGCGATGGCGCTGCCGGCACGACACAGCGGGCACGCCCGCCAGCCAGTGGATGCACACTGCCGTACACGCCCTGCGGTGGCCGGGTGGCCGCACTAGCCGCCTGGGACCTCGCCTGCGGGCGGGGCGATGAGCCCGGCCGGCGGGCTCGGCGGTGGCTGTGATGTCGTGCCGCCTGGCGCGGGCGGGCGCGGCGGCGTCCCGCCCTCGGTCAGGTCCCGAGGGTGTCCGGGTCGAGCTGGCTGCGGGAGGTGATGCCGAGTTTCGGGTAGGCCTTGTACAGGTGGTAGCCCACCGTCCGCGGGCTCAGGAACAGCTGGGCGGCGATGTCGCGGTTGGTCAGTCCCTGGGCGGCGAGCCGGGCGACCTGCAGCTCCTGGGGGGTCAGCCGGGGAAGACCGGCCCGGCCAGGCCGTGGTGCCGTGACGCCGGTGGCGCTGAGCTCGGCGCGGGCCTGCTCCGCCCACGGCGCGGCGCCGATCCGGTCGAGGTAGCCCGCGGCGGCGCGCAGCTGGGTGCGGGCCTCGGCCTTGCGGCGGGCGCGGCGCAGCCACGCCCCGTACAGCAGCTGGGTGCGGGCCTGCTCGAAGGACTCGTCGTGCAGCTTGAGCGCGGCAAGGTAGTGCCGTTCAGCGCGGTCGCCTGTGGCGACGAGAGCTCGGCAGCGCTCGAGCAGCGCCCCGGTGCCCGGCGTGCCGGCGTGGCGGGCCCAGGCGCAGAACCTGGCCAGCGGCCCGAGCGCCCGGTCCCGCTGGCCGAGCCGGACCGCGGCCTCGACCAGGTCGGGGATGCTGCGCAGGGCGGAGCCGTGGTAGCGGACCGGTCCCCGCGCGATCGCCTCCAGCTGGAGTAGCGCCGTGTCCAGCCGGCCGAGGCCGAGGTCGAGGAGGCCGAGCGCCCAATCCGCCCAGGGTCTGGCGGCGGACGTGGAGTGGTCGGCGGGTCCGGCGAGGGCGGCGTGCACCAGCTGGCGGCAGCCGTCCTCGTCGCCGTCCACGGCCGCGAGGTAGGCGGTGATCGCGTTCGCCTCGCTGACCCACGGGGCCTGGCCGGTGTCCTGCGCGATCCGCAGCGCCTCGGTCGCCGTGGCAAGCGCGTCTCGGTGCAGCCCGTCGAATACGAGAGCTTGCGCCAGGCAGTTCAGCATGGCGGGCAGCCAGCCGATTCTGCCCTGCGCGCGGGCGTCGGCGACCAGTTCGGCTGCGAGGTCGCGTGCGTCGCGGTTCAGGCCGGTGACCAGGCTGACCATGGCGATCATCGCGAGGTCATCGCGGTGGCCGGCGCGGCAGCGCCGTGCGGTGGCCACCAGTTCGCTGAGCTGGCCATGATCGTCGACGGGCCGTCCGGCCGCCTGCGCGGCCGATCGCAACATCAGCTGGACCAGCGGCGCGAGCGGTTCGGCGGCGGATCCGCCCACCGCCTGGAGTCGATCGGCGGTATCGGCCGTCAGGACGGGATCGCCGAGGAACCAGGCGATGTGCACGGCGTTCATCAGCATCCGCGTAGCCCACGCCGGTTTCAGGTCGCCGATCCGGGCCGCCCCGTCGACCAGCAGCCGGTGGGCGGTCGCCAGCCGGCCCTCGGCGAAGTCGACCAGCGCACTGACATTGGACAACGTGGTCCTGACGACCGGGTCGGTGGTCTGCCTCGTTGCGTGCGCGGCCAGGCTGCGCGCCCGGTCGAACTCGCCGATCTGGGCCGCGGCCTCGGCGGCCAGCGTGAGCCGGCCGGCCTGCGCCGCCGGATCCGCGGTGAGCTGCACCGCCCGCTCGTACGCGGCAGCCGCGGCCGCGTACCCGCTGCGTTCCCCGGCCTCCGCCGCCGTGCGCTCCAGCTCGGCCGCCACCTCCTCGTCGGGTCCGGTCGCCGCCGCCGCCAGGTGCCACGCCCGCCGGTCGGCGTCCGCCGGGCCGCGCAGCGCGCCGGCGAGCGCCCGGTGCACGGCCAGCCGCCGGCTCAGCACAACTCCCTGGTACACCGCGGCGCGCACCAGCGGATGGCGGAACGTCACGGTGCCGCCTTCGGCGATGCCGATCAGCGCGGCCTGCTCGGCCGGCCCCAGGTCCGCCGCTGCCACCCCGAGCATCCTGCCCGCATCCAGCACCACGCCCAGGTCACCGCGGCCCGCGGCAGCCGCGACGAGCAGCAGGGTCTGCGTGTTGCCGGGAAGCCGCCGGACCTGGCCCTCGAACGCCTGCTGCAGCCGGCCAGTCAGCGCGGGGCCCGGGCCGCCCGGCCCGGCAGCAGGCAGATGGTGCTCGTATGCGGCGCACAGCTCGATAAGACCCAGCGGGTTACCCCGCGCCTCGGCAAGGACTCGGCACCGGGCCCCGGGAGGCAGCCCGGCCCCGTGCTCGCTGAGCAGCGCGGCCGCCGAGGCCGTGTCCAGCCCGCCGAGCGGCAGGACAGGCAGGCCCGGGGCGGGGAACGGCGCATAGTGGTCCCGGGCCGCGAAGATGACCGCGATCCCCTCGGCGTCCAGCCGCCGGGCCGCGAACATCAGCGCCTCAGCCGAGGACCGGTCCAGCCAGTGCGCGTCATCCACCAGGCACAGCAGCGGACCGTCCTCGGCGAGCTCGGCCAGCAGCGAAAGCACCGCCAGGCCGACCAGGAAACGGTCTCCTGGCACGGCGGGCCGCAACCCCAGCGCCCCGCACAGCGCGTCCCGCTGCGGCTGCGGAAGCGCGCAGCGGCGGTCCAGCACCGGCCCGAGCAGCATATGCAGGCCCGCGAACGACAGCTCAGCCTCCGACTCGACGCCGACACCGCGGATCACCCGGATACCGGCCCTGGCACGCGGCGCCACATCGCCGGGCATCGCGCCATCCGGCACGCCATCGCCGGAGGCTGCTGCGACAGCGGCTGCCGCCGCGGCGTAGTCGAGCAGCGCCGTCTTGCCGACTCCCGGATCGCCGCGCACAACCAGCACGCCGCTGCGCCCCGCACGGGCGCCGGCGAGCAGCCCGTCCACGACGGATATCTCCACCGACCTGCCATACAACGTGGCAAGCTCGGTGGAGGGGTTAGCGCGCATCGTGGCGTTCACCACCCCTGCCGAGGCGGTGCCGGCGCAGCGCGGTCTTCCGCCCGGTGCCCGATGCCCAGCCGACCACCCGGGCGGTGCGCGAGATCTGGATCGCCATCGCGTGTGCTCCTGGTCGTGGGTCTCATCGGGCAACTAGAAATCCGCCGCAGCCGGACCGGGGTCAGTCCCCGGCTTCGGAAGATTAGTACAGGAGAACAGCCGGGCAGCGCGGGCAATACTGCCCTGATCGCCGGTGACCCGGGCGCGGTGCGCGGCCACCAGCGCTGTCAGGCCGGTCCGGCCGAGGCTGAGCTCGATGAAGGCGGCCTGGCCGGTGCGGATGACCAGGTCCGGAGGCACTGGTGCGGGCCCGGACCGGGCCTGGGCGCCGGTGCCGGTGAGCACGATGTGCAACACGTCGTCGTCGATGTGAACCTGGTAGGTCTCCCGCGCCCCGGCCACCGCCTCGGCGGGCGCGGATACGGCCAGGTGCAGAGCGAGCCAGCCGGCGCGGACGGTCTCCTCAGGGCCCGGCGTGTCCAGCAGCCGGGCTCCCCAGTCGGCGAGCGCTTTCACCACCAGGCCGACCCCCAGGCCGGCGTCGGTGATCTGGTACACCCGCGAGCCCGCCGGGGGCGGTAGCTGCTCGCGGCGGATCACACCGGCCGCCTCCAGCTGCTTGAGCCGGCTGGCGAGCAGGCTCGTGCCCAGGCCGGGCAGCGCGGCCAGCAGGTCGGTAAACCGCTGGGGCCCCAGCAGAAGCTCGCGGACGATCAGCAGCGTCCAGCGCTCGCCGACCACGTCGAGGGCCTTGGCGGCCGCGCAGAACTGGCCATAACTCCGATGCGCCACCCCATCACGCTAATGCAGATGGGCTTCAAAAAAAAGCTACTTACACTTCTAAAACAGGTTGTCCTACACGGGCCGCCGCTGGGTCTAGCCCGAAGTTACGGGTGGTTTGAGTGGCCGAGTGCGGCGCTGACGTGGGGTTTTGCCTGCGCGGGCGGGTGGTTGTCCTGGCTACTTCAACGCGAGCGGGATGGCGGTGCCGATGAGGTCGAAGGCCTGGCGCTGTTCGCTGGTGGGCTCGGTGAGCACCGGGACGGCGGCGGGGATGCCGGCGAACCGGACCTGGTTGCGGGTCAGGGTGGCCAGGTGGCCGAGCAGGCCGCGGAAGATTGTCCGTTCTGGCGTGCCGCTAGGTGGCGTTGTCTTCGCCGGTTACTGGCGGGAGGTGATGTGGAATCGGCCGCGGAGCCGGAGCGCGACCCGATGCGGGAGGACAGAATGCCGGGAGATCAGGTACTGTCGCCGGTCACCGCCGGCGGGCCGACCTCGGCGTAGGGCTGGTCTGCCGCGGCGGCAAGGCGATTGTCGTCGCGGCTGCGCTTGCGCTCGCGGGCGGCGCGCATCCAGGCGATGCAGCCGACGACTGCTCCTTCGGTCTCTGGGCAGGCTGATAGCCGGTGTCCTCGCGGTGCCTGCTGATGCCGGGGCACATTTCCTGCCGCGCGAGTCGGTCGGCGAGCCGTTCATGACGCCCAAGACCGTCGAGGCGCGCCGGTTGCGCATCCGCCGCAAGCTTGGGGTTCGCTCCCGAGCCGAGCTCGCCCGCAAGCCCGCACGCCAGAGCGGGTAGCCCTGTCCCAGGACACCGGCGCTGCGCCACACGTTACGACATCGCGCCTGGTTTGGCTTCCTGCTGGAAGGCGCACGCCTAGAAAACGAAACCGGAAGCTAGTAAGCACAATCAGAGGGAGGTGCCGATCGTGATCGGTGGGGTGACCCAGGTCGTCATAGAGGTTGAGGACCAGGACCGGGCCAAGGTGTTCTGGACCGAGACCCTGGGGTTCGAGCTGGTGCAGGACGCACCTTACGGGCAGGAACGGTGGCTGGAGGTGCGCACGCCGGACGGGGCCGTGGTCGTGGTGCTCGATCTTCGTA
>WNGJ01005980.1_pt1 | contig 19564 bp, 13 predicted proteins | sample 5400611 | NCBI WGS metagenome assembly WNGJ01 (sample SAMN13153375, study PRJNA577476) | soil metagenome | isolation source: 40 cm soil or saprolite under Garry oak tree replicate 1 | place: USA:California | collected 2016-06-15
CCCGCATCATGAGGATGCAGCTATTCTCGGACGGCTCCTCGACCTTGACCAGCTGGAAGCGCCGCGCCAGCGCGGGGTCCTTTTCGAAGTACTTCTTGTACTCGGACCACGTGGTCGCGGCGATGGTGCGCAGCTCGCCTCGCGCCAGCGCCGGCTTGAGGAGGTTCGCCGCGTCGCCCTGTCCGGCCGAACCCCCCGCACCGATCATGGTGTGGGCCTCGTCGATGAACAGGATGATCGGCGTAGGCGAGGATTTGACTTCCTCGATGAGTCCCTTGAGGCGGTTCTCGAATTCGCCTTTGACGCCCGCGCCCGCTTGCAGCAGCGCGAGGTCGAGCGTCCGCAGCGTGACGTTGCGCAGCACCGGCGGCACGTCGCCCTGCGCGATCCGCATGGCGAACCCCTCGACGACCGCGGTCTTCCCGACACCCGCCTCGCCGACCAGAATCGGATTGTTCTGGCGGCGCCGCGTGAGGATGTCCACGACCTGGCGTACCTCGAAGTCGCGACCTAACACCGCGTCCAGTTGGCCTTGCTTGGCGCGTTCGGTGAGGTTGAGCGTGTACTGGTCGAGGTTGGGCGTCTTGCCGCCCGCGCGGCGCGGCGCGGCTTCGCCCGGCGCGGCGGCGGGCGCCGCCGCTTCCTCGGCAGACTCGGCCACGATGCTCTCAAAGTCCTTCCGCAACGCTTCCCCGGCGATCTTGTCGAACTCGCGAGAGACGTCGACCGCCAGGCGCCGCAGCTCGTCGTTCGTCGCGAGCGCGACCACCACGTGACCGGTGCGGATCTGGTCGGCGCCGTAGTCCACCGACCCGATGAGCCACGCCTCCGACAACGCTTTGGTGAGCGTGGGGCTGAGCGCGGGCGTGCGCGCGTTCCCCGACTTGAGCTTGTCGAGGCTCTTCGTGATGTCGGCCGCGAGGCGCGAGCGGTTCACGCCGTAATGCTTGAGGATGAACGCGAGATCGCCGTCGCTCGCGTCGAGCGCCTTGAGCAGAAAATGCTCGATCTCCACGTCGTAATGCGTGCGCGACAGGCATAGCCCGGCGGCGGCCTCGAGTGCGTTCCGCGTCGGGGCGTTCAGCTTGCCGATCAGGCCTCGAAGATTGATGGTCATGGCGTGCTCGCTCTCACAGCGTCAGAATCGTATCGTCCGCGTCGCGCGCGAACGGCTTGGTCCGTAGCCACGTGCGCCAGCCCAGCGGTGGCGGCCCTTCCGCGTCCGAGCCGAGGACGCACCCGGGTACGTCCTCGTGGGCGAGGACGAGTTGGATGTCGAAGTCGAACTGGTCGTGGGCGAAAAACCGCGCCATGGTCCGCAGCAGTTCGTAGCCACGACCGGTAGGCAGGAATAGCTCGTACTGCTCCCGCGTCAGCGGGCCGAGGCGGAGGCGCACCCGGGCCTGCTGGTCCCACATCTCGTCGCCGACCACCGCGCCGAGCCCGAGCTGCTCGGCGGGTCCCGTCTCGTCCCCCACGCTGCATTGCGTGCTCGGGGAAAGGCGGTACCACCCGCCGACGAACTGCTGGACCGCCACCGGCACGCCCAGGAAGTCCTCCAGCATCTGCTCCAGGGCCACGGCGGATCGGGGCTGGGGCGCCAAGGCCCCCACGTAAAACAGGAGCGCCTCGTCGGGCACCGCCAGCCGATCACGCAAGGCCCCGATCCCCAGGCCGATCAGGTCCCGGAGGTGCTCGGTCACGCCGTCCTTGCCGTCGCGCTCGTAGCCGGTCGTGAAGTGATACTTCTCCCAGGCGCGGTAGAAGAGGGAGATGAAGCGGTGCTGGAAAATGTCCAAGAAGTCGCGGAGCGCGCGGTCGCGCACCCGCGCCCGTTCGGCGACGAGCAGCGTGAAATGATAGGGGAGCACGCCCAGCGGACCGACCAGCCCCATGAAGTTGACGACCATGCGGGCGGGGCGATTCTCCGGCAGGTCCACGACGTGGAGCTCGCTCGGGGGGAACGAGATCACGGGACGGGCGGAGAAGTGCACGACTTCCGCCGCCGGATCGCCGAAGCGCCCGACGCCCCGCCGCTCGGGCCGCAGCCGCTGTAACAGCCGCACCGCCTGGAAGAATCCGAAGGCGGTCGGCTCGCTGGTGAGGTGCTCCGCCACCTCCGCTTCGGCTATACGAGGGTCTTCCATCCCGCCCTCGGTGGCCATTCGCGCAGCAGCTCTTTGCGTTGCCGCGTGCGCGCCGCCAGCATGCAGAAGCTGTTCAACGCGGTGTAGAGTCCCAGGAAGTGGTCGAGCACGCTGGCGAAGAGGTAGGCGCTGCCGCCCGCGAACTGGTCCTCGTCGAACGTGACTTCGACCCGGTGGCCGCGCGCGAAGCTGAGGCCATGGTCCCCCGCGATCCGCGCGTAGCTGGGCTCGGCGCGCACGTCCAGGAGGCCCTGGATCTGCTTGGTGCCGGCGAGCGAGTCGCCGAAGTTGTGGAGCCGGAGCAGCTCTTGGAGTGCCTCGGCTCCCCCCTCGACGAGCGACAGGTAGTTGAGCGAGAGCTGCGAGATCAGCCGCCACATCTGGGGTTTACCCACGAGAGGCGGGATGACCGCCGTCGGTTTCAGCAACGCGATGATACGCTGGATCGGTCCCCCTCCGGGGAGCGTGAAGTCGCCGCTCTCGTCTCCGAACGGCAGCCGGCTCGGCAGGTCGCCGTTGAAGCACGTGAGCCGGGCCGTCGCTGCTTCGAAAGGCGGGCGCGCGGGCCGGCCGGAGAGGTCCACGAATGAGAGATAGAGATCCATGTCGCCCGCCTGGCCGTACTCGCTCTCCCGGGGCCGGGCGTACCAGAAGGCCTCCGGCTTCGTCCCGTTCGTGCCGTGGCGGAACGAGTACAGCGGCTCGAAGCGCAGCACCTCCGGTGAGCCCGGCCGGGCCGCCACGACCTCCTCGATCGAGAAGATCCGCGTGCTCTCGCGCCGGCGGGCGTCGGCCACGACGGGGTGCTCGTAGCGCGTCGGGACGATCTCCACCGGCTCCGAGTCCTGGCTGAACAGGTTCACGATCGGCGCGCAGCCGAGCAGGATCGTGCGCTGGGCCACGCCGGCCTCGAGCACGGGCCGCCGCTCGGCCCGCTCAAAGCTCGAGAGCAGGAAGATCACCTCCGCGCTCGGGCCGAAGCCCGCGGCGCGGAGCTGATCGAACCCGTCGAGATCGAAGAAGAGAAACTTCTCCGAGAATGTGAAGTACTCCTGGAGCAGCCGATAGGCGGCCATCGAGCGGCGGGGCACGGGCAAGATGCCCTCGTCCGGACCGAACCCCACCGGCCGCAGCGCGGTCGCTGGCAGCAGCACGGGCTTCCGCTTCGGCGCGGGACCGCAGTCGCGCACCTGGATCTGCACGCAGTTGTTGGCCAGGACCTCGTACAGCGTCGACACCAGCGTGCTCTCGCCGTTCAGGTACAGCCGCAGGGTGTTCAGCTCGAGCTTCTCGAACGTGACGTCGGGGAAGCACTGCAGCTCCACGCGCAGGGCCGCCGCGGCGTTTACCGCCGTCACCGGCGGCCGCAGCTGGTCCGGCGTGCGCCACTGCGCCGCCGTCACCGAAAGCGGCCAGAGCGTCGTGTCGTAACAGGTCCGGAACTTGCACGGCGCGCCGCCCACCGGACGGGAGTAGAGTACCGAGTCCCGGGGGATCCTGAGCCCCGTCGTGAGCTTCCCCTGCTCCGGATCCAGGTGGAACTCCACGATCGACATGGACGGGATGGGCCGCAGATAGTGCGGGTAGACGACGCTCAGCAGGGCGTCGCTGATCTCGGGAAGGTCGTCCTCGAGCTTGAGGTGGATCCGGGCAGCCAGGAAGGCGAAGCCCTCGAGCAGCCGCTCCACGTGCGGATCTTCACATTTGGTAGGCTCGAGGACCAGGCGCGAGGCGATCTTGGGATACTTCTCGGCGAAGGCCGCGCCCATGCGGCGCAGGAAGGCCAGCTCCTGCTCGTAGTAGAAGAGCAGCTCATCGCGCATCCGCGCCCTCGCCTCGCACCTCGAACGTCGAGCTCGTGACCTCGAGCACCGTGTCGAACACGACCTGCTCCGGGCTCGGCTCCATGCGCAGCAAGCCGTCGATCGTGAACCGCAGCTCGCGGCGTCCCTCCACGTCCGTGGTCGCAACCGTGACGCGTACGCCCGACAGCCGCGGCTCGAACAGCGTGATCGTCTCCTCCACTTGTCGCCGCAACCAGTCCCGCGCCGACACGGACTCGGCGGCGAGCGAAGTGATATCCGGGAGGCCGTAGTTGTAGAGGGAGCGCGGCAGCTCGGTGAAGCCGTCCGGCGCCGGCACTACGATCCGCCGCGTGTTGAGCAGCCACTCCAGATCGCGTCGCAGCGCGCGCTTCAACTCCCGCACCGACTGAGCCCACGTCATGGGCGGCTCGGTGCTGGCGTCCACGTCGGTGTCGATCAGGCGATCGAGCACCGACCACTGGACCGTCCGCTCAACCTCCTGAGGAGCCATCGTTGCTCGCGCTTGGACTCGCCGTCGGGAAGGCCATTGCCTGAACCGGGTCCAGACGGCAGATCTGCTTGTACAAGTTGTCCTTCATGTCGGCGTCGCCACCCAGCTTATCGAGACAGCGGTACAGCAAGCCCATCGGTCGGGCCACCGCCTCCCCGGCCTCCCACTCTTCCAGCTTGTGGGCCTCGATCTGCTCGAGCAGCTCCTTGAGGATCGGTAAGGCAACGGCCTCGAGGCCGCTATCGACCATGATCTGGGCCGCCTCGGAGCGGCGCAGGAACCGGGCGCGGGCGCTCTTCTCCTGCTCGGCCTCCCGCGTCAACAGCTCGATGCCTTTGTGTGGCTGGCCGGCGCGGACCTCGTCCATCGCCCGCTCGAAGGCCGGCCGGCCGAACCGGGGTCGTGACTCCGCGGGGGCCGCCTGGGGCCGCGCCCGCTCCGCCTCCCCTGCCTCCCCTGCCGGCGTCAGGAACCCGCCGTTCTCGAGCCACTTGCGGGTCTCCACGTTGGCCGTCGCCGTGTCGTCCATGAGCGTCAGGTCCGGGAGCTGCGGAAAGTCGCGCAGCAACCCGACCAAGGTTCCGCGAATCACGCCCCGCACGTACTGGTACTCCTGCCCGAGCATCTCGCACGCGGTGAGCTCGTAGCGCTGCAGGTCGAGCCAGCCCCGGCCGTTCGGGGTCGCCATGATGTTCTCGCCGGCGTCGAGCAGCTCGGCCCACTTGCCGTCGAGGAGCAGACCCTTCAAATGCGTCCGCACCGGTGTTGGCGGGGCGGCCAGGAGCCGCGGGTCGAGGTCGGGGCCGCCCGCGCGGAGCTCACCCCAGCGGAACCCCCGGATCATCAGGTATGGGGCGGGATTGCGCGGATCATGGTGCCGCAGGAAACGCGCGGCGCTCGCGATGCGCGCTGCGGCGTCCTCCACGCTCGTCGGCTCCGGAGCCAGCGGCCCGGTGCCCGATGCGGCCCCGCCCGCCGCTCCCGAAGCCTCGCCGGCCGTCGCGTCGACCGGATCGGGATCTGTTTGCAGCTTCTTCTCGAGGAGCTGCCGGCCGACGTGCTGGACCTCTTCCAGCGCCTGGCTGAGCGCGCTGTAGCTTGGCGAAGCATCCTCGAACTTCTGCTGGCCCAGCTCTTCGAGGCTCTGAACCGCCTTGAGGCAGCCGTCGAGATCGGCCACGAGCTGCTTGTACGACGCCTTCGGCGTCGCCTCGAATGCCTTGTCGAAATCTTCGGCGGTAAGCCGCTTCTCGCTGATCGCTGCTTCCCGCGCCGCCTGCTTCTTCTCGTCCCCCTTGGCGTCGGCCTCGTAGCCCACGACGCGCGACTCCTTGTACTTGAGGGCGTCGTGGCCGGCCTTGTTGAGGGGCACCATCCTGACGCCGGCTTCGAGGTAGCGGCCGACCCAGTTGAGGGGCCCGGCCCGGAGTTCGGCGTCAGCGCCTTCGAGCTCGGGATAGAGATGGTCCCAGAACTTCTGCAGCAGTCCGTGGAGGAGTCCGAGGCCGGCGCGCAACCCCCCCAGGCCCTCCTGCTTGAGCAAGCCCTCGGTGAGCCAGGCGGCGATCTGCAGGTCCTTGGACTTCGTGGCGAGCGCGTCGCCGGTCAGCTTGATGACGAGCGGCCAGTCGGCGACCTTGCGCGTCCGCTTCCAGTCGCCCTGGTCGACGTCCTCTTCCTCGCGCCGTGCCTCTTTGATCTTGTCGTAGATCGGGTCGTAGCGGAGGTTCGTCCCTGCCGGATTCGACCCCGGGATCGGTTGCAGCAGATCTTCCCGCACCGGCATGGGGGGTCAGCCAGCTGAGCCGGCGGCCGGCGTGATGTCGAGCTCGCGCAGTTCGAGAATGGGGAACTCCTCGCCGTCCACCAGGAGGAGCTTCTGGCCCAACGGGACTGCGGTGCGGTCCTCGAGCTCCGTCCACTCGGTGACCCTGCCGAGCCGCACGGCGACCTCGGCGTGTTGCCACGAAAGTGGCGCGAGCGCCGGTAGCAGGACCTCGCCCAGTTCGATGCCCTGGAACCCGGGGCCCGTGCGCACCACAGCCGGAGACCACAGGAGATCCCGCAGCCGCTTGGGTGGCGCCAGGCGGACGGTGGCGATATGCTCGAACGCAATCCACAGGTACTGGCCCGCCGCGAACACCTCGAGGCGCGCGCCGACGCGGGGGTCGGCGTCCACGAGTTCCTGGAAGGGGCGACCATTCAGGGTTCCGGCCACACGGTGTGGCATGGGGCCGCCCTGGGGGAATTGCCCGTTCAGGAACATCTCCTGCCTGGTCCGCTCGGCGTGCAAGGCGGCCCGGTACAGGAGCGCGCCCATTCCCGCCTGAGGATTGCCTCCGGCGAGCACGTCGAGCTGCTTCTCGGCGCGGTCATGCGCCCCGGCGAAGCAGAGCAACTCGAACAAGAACGTGCGCCGTTGGGCGTCGGCGGGATTGCTCCGCAGCCCGACGCTCGTCGGCGCTTACGGGCGGCACCGACCTTGCCTCAGCCGGCCACGTGCTTCTTGAAGTCGTAGCTCGCGACGGTGGCGGCGCCCTTCGTGCCATCCGCCTTCTGTTCGTTGTACGTCACCGTCACCTTTCCGAACGCGAAGTTGACGCTCTCCCGGGGCACGTCGTTGTTCCCGCTCGACCCCGACTCATGGAGGTCGACGAGGAACAGCTGGTCGAACTCGATCTTCATGTAGTCGACGGCCTTGTCGCCGCCGGCCTTGAGCGCTGTCAGGACGGCATTCGGGAAGTGCTTCCCCGTGGTGATCGCCTGAAACAGCTTGGGGCTCGACTTGTCCACGCGCTTCGTGCATGTGATGCCGTGGGCCTCGACTTTGCCGGCTCCGGCCCCTGCGCCGGTCGGGCTCGACGAGTTGTGGAAAGCCCAATCAAACGAGTCCAGCTGAATCTGCTTCTCGAAGCCATCCCGCTCTGCCTCGCCCTCGACACCTGCGAGTTTCAGCAACAGCTCGATCGCCATGGCACCCTCCCTCTACAGGACCCGAACACGTGGACAACACGCGGAACACCACCTCAGCGCCGGCGCGAGTTCACTTCGCAGGCGGCGGCAGGTCCGCCACTAAGCGCATCGAAACACTCAATTCGTCGAGCTGGAAGTGTGGCCGCAGGAACGCGACAGCGCGGTACACGCCGGGCTTGCCGGCCACCTCGGCCACTTCGATCCGTGCCTCGCGCAGGGGCCGCTTGGCTTTGATGCTCTGGGGCGCGTCGTCGTCCGCCACCACGTAGTCCGCGATCCAGTTGTTGAGGAACGTCTGGATCTGGCTCCTCGACTGGTAGCCACCGATCTTGTCGCGCATCATCGCCTTGAGATAGTGCGCGAACCGCGAGACGGCGAAGATGTAGGGCAGCTGGGCCGAGATGCGCGCGTTGGCCGACGCTGACTCGGTCTGGTACTTCTTCGGTTTCTGCGTGGACTGCACGCTGAAGAACGCGGCGTTTGCCGTTCCCTTGCAGTGCACCAGCGGCACGAACCCCTGGTCGGCGAGCTCCTTCTCGCGCCGATCGGTGATTGGGGTTTCGCTCGGGCACTTCATCGCGACGTCGCCTTCGTCGGTCTTGAAGGAGTGCACCGGCAGCCCCTCCACCAGCCCGCCGCTCTCGACGCCGCGAATCGTCGCGCACCAGCCATACGTCGCGAACGCATTGGTGACGCGCACCCCGAGCGCCCAGGCGGCGTTCCCCCACAGGTACTTGTTGTGGTCGCCGGTGACTTGCTCCTCGTACTGAAAGGCCTCGATCGGGACCGTCTGGCTCCCGTAGGGCTCGCGCAGCAGCATGCGCGGCGCCGCGAGGGCGACGTAACGCGAGTCCTCGCTCTCGCGGAACGTCTTCCACTTCGCGTAGTCGCTCGTAGAAAAGATCTTCGCCAAGTCCCGCGGGGCGTCGAGCTGGGTGAAGCTGTCGAGACTGAACATCTTGGGCGATGTGCCGGAGATGAAGGGCGCATGCGCGGCGGCCGCCACCTGAGCGACCTTCTCGAGCAGCTCGATGTCCTCGCCCGTCTTGTCGAAGTCGTAGTCCCCGAGCAGCGCGCCGAAGGGTGCGCCGCCGAAGATCCCGAACTCCTCCTCGTACACCTTCTTGAACATCGCGCTCTGGTCGAACTCGGGCGCCCGCTGCAGGTCCTTGAGAAGGTCCTTCTTCGAGACGTTCAAGACCTTCACCTTGAGGGTCTCGCTCGTTTCGCTGTTGTTGAGGAGGTACCGTAACCCCCGCCAGGTCGCCTCGAGCTTCTGAAACTCAGGATGGTGGACCACCTCGTTCACCTGGAGCGAGACGAGCCTGTCGAGCTGCGCGATGCGCGCGTTGAGCATCGCCTCGGTGTCGCGGCCCATCGTGATGGTGCCCGCGAGCACCTCCGACACGAACTGCTTGATCATGTCCCGGCCGCGCTCGCGAGCCGGCGCCTCCCCGCCGAACCGCCCCCGCTCGACGATCTGGTCGAGCAGGCTCAGCTCGGTGGTCTCCGTCGCCTGCTTCTGTGGCTGTGCGCTGGGCTCCGTCATTCCTTACCTCCCTCGGGCTTGGCGGCAGCGTCCAGCTCCGCCTGTAGCTTCTTGCGCTTCTCCTCGTCGCTCAGCGTGGACTGCAGCAGCTCCTCCAGCTTCTCGTTGCTCTGGATCTTGCCGCGCAGGTCGGCGAGCTGATTGCGCAATGCGAGAAGCTTCTGCAGCGGCTCCACCTGGTTCGCCACCCGATCGGGGCTGAAGTCGTCCATGCTCTCGAACTTGAGGTCCACGCCGATCTTGCCTGCGTTGGGGTCGTCCGAGAGCCTGTTCTGCACCGCGACCCGCAGACGCGGCTTCATGCTCGCCAGCACGTCGTCGAAGTTGTCGAGTGTGACCTCGGTGAACTTCCGCTCCTTGAGCTTCGGCAGCTCTTCGGAGGGATGACCCGAGAAGTCGGCGAGCACCCCCATCACGAAGGGCAACTCCCTCACCTCCATCGCGCCACCGGTCTCAACCTCGTACGTGATGTTCACGCGCGGAGGCCGGACGCGCTCCAGCTTCTTGTGTACGCTTTCCTTGGCCATCGCCTGCTCCTCGGTCGGGGTGCTTGTGGGCGTGGGGATCCTGACACCACGGCGACACGGCGCATCGGGCATGTCTTCCGCCCTCGAACGCGTGCTGCGACCGCCGGGACGGGTGCTGCATCTCCGCCCCACTCCAGCCATTGCTAATACGCTTCGGTCAGGTAGGTGTCAAGCAGCCGGCGAGCCCAGTCAAGCCGCTTGGCGGCGCGGGTTTTCTAGCCCTCCGAGGCGGCCATCCAGCGGCCCGCCAACGCGGTCATTGGTTCGGCGATCGATTGGAAGCGCAGCAGGCGGAGGCGGTCGCTGTCCCGTATCGCGATGAGCGGCATCAGCCCCCGGTCGATGATCCGTTCCACGGCGCGCTCGCCCAGTACCGCCTCAGCGCAGGGCTTGGTGGTCGTACCTCCAGGCCCCGGAAGGAGATGGAGCGGGAGCCCGCCGATCTCGAGACGACCGGCCTCGGCGACCGCCTGGGTGAGCAACAGGAGGCAGGGAAATGCCGCATGGCCCCAAAGGTAGTCCTCGTGCGGGGGCTCTTCCGGGGACTCCTCGAACGCCAGTCCGTCGCACCGGGTGCCGTGCTCGCCGTACGGCAGTCGTAGCAGGAACCGGGGCAGGGCAAGGCCGATCCAGCGGGCCTCGGGCAGGCGTCGGAGGGAAGACCACGCGGGGTCGCTGGCGTCGGCCCAGTCGGACGGGTCGGGAGTGGAAGAGAGCGAGTCGCACCCCACGAGGCGGGGGTCGGCACCCCCGATCCAGGGCGCACCGACGAGCTGTGCGACAGTCCCGAGCCGCCCGAGCAGTTGCAGGTCTTGAGCATCCGGCGCGAACGCATAGAGACCGCCGAGCGCGCCCCATCCCGCCTCCCGCACTGCGGCGGGCGGGTCGGCGAGAAGACGATAAACTTCGCTATTCCCGGCGTCCGCGCTTTCGAGCTGGTCGGCTGCCAGCTCCGCTTTGGTGACGTCGATCAGGTAGATTCGCACGTCGGAGTCCGACTCCACGCCGTGCGCCAGGAAGCGCACCCCGCGCCACAGCGCTTCGAGACCCTGGAATTCGCGATGATGGAGCAGCGCGCGCATACCGCTCGCGGCCGCCGCGTCCAACTGGGCGATGAGCGCTTGCCGGCGGGGATCGGCCGCTGGGACGAGGTAGGGCGCGACGATGCGATTGAGGTAGGCCTGAAGGTCGCCGCCCTCCAGGGGCGAGCGCTCGTCCGCGGCGCCGGGCGACTCCTGCACTATTTGGTCGAGCAGGTTGCCCGCCGTCAGCGACTCGCGCCGCGGCGGAGCCGAGCCACCGGGCTCGACGAGGCGGCGCCGTAACTCGCGGACCCCTTCGAATGCCGGGAGCCGCTCGTACAGGCGATCGGGGTGAAAGTCGTCGAGCTCCGCGAATCGGACGCGCACCGCGGGATCGCGTTCCCCTTGCAGCCGCACGTGCAGCTCCGGCTGCAATCGGGCGAGCACTTCGTCCAGATTGTCGCGGTCGACGAGTACGGGCTCGCGGCCCGCGATCATCCGTCCGGCTTCAACGATGCCGCGGTGAGAGCGTGCGGAGAAATCCCCGAAGAGGGCAATGCAGAACGGCGCGGCGACGTTGGGCCGCCCATCTACCGCCTCCGCCTCGACGCTCAGGCCGACCTCGATTCGATGCGCTCCGGGTCTGTCGGGCATCGCGGTCTTCAACGTGCCCTCGGCGCGGCGGGGCCGCAAGGCGGCGAGCGGGTTCTAGACTTGGGCCCCTGCCGGGCTAGGTTATCTGCCCATGCGCCAGCTGCAGCCCGTGCTGTGGACGAAGGGTGTCCTGCTCACGCCCCAACACCTCCAAACCCAGGATCGCTTCCTCGAAGACCTGCTCGAGTTTCAGCTCTTCGCGCTCACCTTTTGCCCGTGGGGGTTTCAACGCCTCAACATCGATCGGGAGGCGCTCGCAGGCGGGGTATTCGGGATTTCGCAGGCCGCCGGTATCCTGCCCGATGGCCTGCTGTTCGAGATCCCCGACGCCGATCCGGCGCCGCCCCCGCGGCCCCTCGAAGCCTGCTGGCAGCCGGACCAACAGACGCTGGACGTCTATCTCGCCATCCCCGAGCAACGCGACAACGGACTCAACGTCTCCTCCGGCGAGAAGGACCGGAACACGCGTTACCTCGCGGAGGTGCTGCTTCGACGGGATGAGAACACGGGCCTCGCGGAGAAGCCGTTGGTCGTGGCGCGCAAGAACTTCCGGATTCTGGTGGAGGGCGAAGGCGTCGAGGGGAACTCGACGCTTCCCGTGGCGCGGGTCGTGCGGTCCTCGGCCGGCAGCTACCAGCTCGACCCGCACTTCGTCCCCCCGCTCATCGACATCGCGGCGAGCGAGTACCTGATGGCGGTCGCCCGCCGCCTGGTGGAGCTGCTCTCGGCGAAGAGCAGCGCCCTCGCCGACCGGCGGCGGCAGAAGAACCAGAACCTCGCCGAGTTCGGCATCGCTGACGTCGCGAACTTCTGGCTCCTCTACACGGTCAACACACACCTCCCGGAGGTGCGGCACCTCTTCGAAGTTCGGCGAGGTCACCCGGCCGAGCTCTACGCCGCGATGCTGGCACTCGCCGGGGCGCTCACGACCTTTTCGGCGACCGTGCACCCGCGCGACCTGCCTCCCTACGATCACGCGAATCTATCCCGCTGCTTCGCCGATCTCGACGAGAAGCTCCGGGTGTTGCTCGAAACTGTAGTCCCGGCAAATTACGTGTCGCTGCCGCTGCGCATGGTGCGGCCCGCGGTGTATGCCAGCGCGCTCGATCGGGACGAGTATCTCGCCGCCGACGGCTGGTATCTCGCGGTCAACGCGGAACTAGAGCAGACCAAGCTCATGCACGCGGTGCCCGAGCTCGTCAAGGTCAGCTCCGGGGATCATATCGAGCACCTGATCAAACAGGCCCTCCCTGGCCTCCAGCTCACGCACATTCCCAGCCCCCCCGGTGCGATCCCGGTGAAGACCGGCTACCAGTACTTCCGTGTCGGCAAAACGGGGCCCGAGTGGCAGGCGATCACCCGGGCCCGCAACGTGGCCGCATATGTGTCGGCGGAGCTGCCAAGCGTACAGCTCGAGCTGCTCGTGGTTCTCCCGACCAAGTAGCGGGGCTGCGACTACTTCTTGAGCGCGAAGAAGACGACGAGAGCCGCCGCGAGCAGGAAGACCACGCCCAGCGCGACGAACAACCACACAAGCGATGGTCGTTCTCCCTCATCTTCCGCCGCCGGCCCGGCCGGCGGGGAAGCGGCCTTCGGGCGGGCGCCGCCTGGGGCGGGCGCCGCGGACGGCATAGGCATGCCGGCAACGATGCGTGTGAACTCGCTCGGGCCAAACCCCGCCGGCTGCGCGGGAGCCCGAGGGGCGGCGCCGGGCGCCGCCGGCGCGGAGGGTAGGCCGGCCATGAGACTTGTGAACTCACCGGGCGCCGCTTTGGCGGGCGATCCGGACACCGCTGGCGGACCGCCGAGCGGAGGCGGTCCGCCCGCCTCGGCCGGGTCCAAGGGGTCGCCTGGCGAGTCCGTGGCCGCTCGCAGCAGCTGCGTGAATCCGCCAGGAGCCTTCGTTCCTGCTCCCCCCCCCCCCGCCGCGCGTGGCGGGTGCGGGGGCGGCCGGTGGAGAGGTAGATCGGGGGCTGGCGGCTCGGCCAGCGACGGTGGAACGTTGGCGGCGCCGCTGTCGGGCGCTGTCACGCCGCCCTGGGGCCCAAACAGGCGCGTGAACTCTCCGGGGGCCTTGGGTGGCGGAGGGCTGGGGGGGGGGGCGCGCCGCTCGGATCGACCGATATCCTCCGGGGGGGCGGGCTCGGGTTGCTTCCAGCGAATCAGCGGCTTCCCCGCTTGTGGAGGGGACTCCGCTGGTGGGCTGTCGCGCCAGCGCACGACGACCTTGGGCTGCTCGTGTTGGACGGGGGGCGGGGTGGGGGGGGGCGACGCCGGCGGCTCGGAGGGAACGGCTGCCGGCGCGCCAGCGCCTGGTCCAAATAGCTGTGTGAAGTCCCCGGGGGCGGGCGATTCAAGTGTCCCACCCTGTGGGTCGGGAACGGCCCCGAACAGGCCCGTGAATTCACCCGCGCGCGGGGTCTCTGGTGCCGCGGGTTTGCCTGAGGCGCTGACCGCGCTAGGCGAGCTCGCAGTTGCGGGCCGCTCGAGCACTGGTGTCTTGGGCACTTCGGCGGGTCCAAAAAGCTGCGTGAACTCGCCGCGAGGCGGGCGGTTGGGCTGCTCGCCTGGGGCCCTGGCGGCACTTCCGGTTCTTATCTCCAGCCACTGGGCGAGCGTGCGGAAAGCCTGGAGGTATTCGGTGACGAGGACCGGCGCTCCGTCCACGTCGAGGATCTCGAGGATCTTCTTGCGGTCCCCGGCATCGAGCTGATGGACCAGGCTGCGCACCTCGTCGACTTCGTCGCGGGGCGCGGAGTCGAGGGAGTGCACCATGACCACGCGACCGGAGGAGTCGAGCGCCTCGTAGCTCGCGACCCCCCGCTGCGTCAGGCGCTTCTGGAGCCGGTATTTTGCGCGGAACTCGTCAAGCGTCATGGACACCGTGCTGCGGGCGTCGAGGGCGTTGTCCGGGTGCGCCCGTCCCTGCAGTGTGGTAGTTGCCCATCAGCTTACTTGCTGATAAATCTACGCCAATCTACCCCTTGCATGAGGCTCCAGCAAGCTCAATACGCGAGATGAGGAATCTCTCGAAGATCGTTTGGCAGGAAGGCATGCACCTGGCGCAGCACCACTTCCAGGTGCAGAGCCGATACTTCGAAGACTCGGTCGCCTTCGCCCTCTCGCAGCTCTTCTACAAGCCGTACGGGCTCGCAGGCTACGACTTCGACGCGGAGGCGCTGCGCAACGGGACGGTGGCCGTCGTCCACGCGCGCGGCGTCATGCCCGACGGCCTGGGGTTTTACTTTCCCGAGGCGGACCCGCTGCCGCCGCCACGCGAGGTGCGTGAGCTCTTCTCTCCCACGCAGGAGAGTCACGTCGTCTTCCTCGCGATTCCGCCGTATCGGGCGGGCCAGGCGAACTGCTCCCTGGGACCGACTGCGGCAGATGCGGGCGCGCGCTACCTGGCCGAGCAGAGCCCGGTCGCGGATGATGTGACCGGTCGCGACGAGAAACCTGTGAGCGTGGGCCGGAAGAACTTCCGGCTGCTCTTGGACGTAGAGCGCCCCGACGATCTGGTCGCGCTGCCCCTGGCGCGCGTCCGACGCGACGGCGCGGGCAACTTCATTTACGATCCGGACTACATTCCGCCGCTGCTCCAAGTCGGCGCCAGCGAGACGCTGATGGAGCTGTTGCGGCGGGTGATCGAGATCCTCGACGCGAAGAGCGAGACGCTGGCCGGCCAGCGGCGCCAGGATCAGAAGGAGCCTGTCGCGTCAGCGACGCGCGACGTCGCGAGTTTTTGGCTCACTCACGCGATCCATTCGAGCCTCGCGCCGCTGCGCCACGTCCTCGAGGTGAAGCGCTCCCGGCCGGAGCAGGCGTACACCGAGCTCGCGCGCCTGGCCGGAGCCCTGTGTACGTTCGCCCTCGACTCGCACCCGCGTGAGCTGCCGGCCTACGACCACGGTCGGCTCGGGGAGTGCTTTGGAGCGCTGGAGCGTCACATTCGGACGCACCTCGAGTTGGTCGTTCCCACGAACTGTCTCTCGATCCCCCTCGCGCGGACGCGTAAGCTGCTGCACACCGGAGCAGTCCGCGATCAGCGCTGCTTCGGACCCTCGCGTTGGGTGCTCGGCGTCCGCTCCCCCGGCAAGCCGGCGGAAGTGATCGCCGCCGTACCGATGCTGGTGAAGGTGTGCGCCGGCCAGCACATCGTCCGGCTCGTGAGCTCCGGGCTGGCCGGCCTCGCCCTTGAGCACCTGCCGGCAGCGCCTTCGGCGGTTCCCCGCACTCCCGGGGCCCACTACTTCAGCGTCGGTCGCGCCGGGCCGTGTTGGGACGCGATGGTCAAGACGGGCGACGTGGGGGTGTACGCACCGGAAGCGCTGGCCGACGCCGAATTCGAGCTCCACGTCGTCCTCGAGTCGGCGCGCGGGTGACCGTATGACGCTCGCGGCGCCCGTCAGAGACGCGAGGGAGGGTGCCCACCGTCGAGGGCTCCTCGCGCTCGCTCTGCAGGAGGTTCTGACCGCCATTGCGCGCTTGCGTGCCAATCGCCAGAGCGTCGCCGACGGGGCGACGTTCCGCAACCACGTCAAGCAGCTCCTGACCAGCGGGCATGAGGACGCGCGCCGGGCCGGCTATGTCAGTGACGATGTCAGGCTCGCGGTGTACGCGATCGTCGTCTTCCTCGACGAGTCCATCCTCAATTCGCCGCTCCCGGCCCTTGCCGGCTGGTCGCGCAAGCCCCTGCAGGAGGAGCTGTTCGGCGAGCACATGGGCGGTGAGGTTTTCTTCGAGAACCTCCGCACGCTGATCGGGCGGCAGGACTCAGAGGAGTTGGCGGACGTGCTGGAAGTGTATCAACTGTGCTTGCTCCTCGGTTTTCGGGGCCGCTACGGCGCCGCAGGCCAGAGCGAGGCGCAGCGATGGGCGGGCGCGGCGGCCGAGAAGATCGCGCGGATCCGCGGGGTTCCGGCCGGCCTCGCGCCGGGTTGCGCGCTCCCCGAACGCGAGAGCTTCCCGATCGCGCGAGATCCTTGGATCCGGCGGCTGGGATTCACCGCGCTCGGCCTCGCGGGCGCGGCGGTCGTGGTGTGGGGCCTGCTCAGGATCACGTTGGGTGCTTGGATCTCGCAGCTGCAGTCGCTCCCGCGCGGACCATGAAGCTCCTCCCTTTAGGATCCCGCAAGGCGAAGGTCGGCCTCGCGGTCGTGTCTGCGCTGCTGGTGTACTTCATCATTACATGGGCGCTCGGCAAATGGCTTGAGCTGACCGGCTGGGACCTGTGGATCCTGCGCGGCGCCCTGTGGTTGTTGGGGCTCATCGCCGCGGGCGTCGTCCTGAGGTTCGCCGCTCGGGCGGGTGGAGAAGAGCCGAGCGAAGCCGGCGACGACGACATCGACACGGCGATGGCCGCGGCGCGCGGGCGGCTCGCATCCTCGGGCGCGGCGCAGGCGGCCGCCCCCGGCAAGCTGCCTCTGGTGGTCGTGCTCGGGCCCGAGGGTAGCGCCAAGACGTCGAGTGTCGTGCAGTGCGGACTGGACCCCGACCTGCTCGCCGGCGAAGTCTTCCAGGGTGACCGAATCGCTGCCACGCGCGCCGTCAACCTCTGGTACACCCACAATACCGTGGTTGTAGAAGCGGGCGGTGGCCTCGTCAAGGACCCGAGCCGCTGGGCGCGCCTCGTTCGTCACGTCACGCCGGATCGACTGCGGGCGACGCTGACCGGACGCGCGCAGGCGCGGCGGGTCGCCGTTGTCTGCTTCAGCTGTGAGGAGCTGCTCAAGCCGGGGAGCGCGGAAGCGGTGCCCGCGGCGGCGCGCGCGCTGCGCACCGCGCTCGCGGAGCTGGGGCGGGCGCTGGGCATCCAGCTGCCGGTCTATGTGCTGTTCACGAAGGCGGATCGCATTCCCCATTTCGCGGAGTTCGCGCACCACCTGTCCCGGGATGAGGCGCAGCTCGGGCTCGGCGCCACGCTCCGCTGGCCGATGCGCTCGCCCCCTGGGCTGCACGTCGAACGCGAGTTTCAGCGGCTCAACGAGGCCTTCCAGCGACTCTTCACAGGGCTCGCGACGAGCCGCCTGCACCTCCTCACCCGTGAGAGCGAAGCCGAGCGGCGCGCGTCGGTGTACGAATTCCCGCGCGAATTGCGGAAGCTCGTGCCTCTGGCGGTGCAGTTCCTGGTGGATCTCTGCCGGCCGAGCCAGTTGGCGATCAGCCCGGTGCTGCGTGGGTTTTACTTCACCGGGGTGCGGGCGGTCGTGGTGAGCGATGCGGCCGCGGCGGCGCCCGCGGCGGCGGCCGGCGGCGCGCGCGGCGCGACGCAGGTGTTCGATCCCCGGCTCCACCATGCCAGTCCCCGCGACGTCGCGGCCCCCGCCACGGCGCGCAAGATGCCCCAGTGGCTTTTCCTCGGCAGCGTTTTCCGGGACGTGATCCTGCGGGATCGGGCTGGCGACGCCGTGGCCAAGGGCGGCGTGCACGTCAACCTGTGGCGGCGCGGTCTCCTGGCCGCCGCCGCCGGCATGGCGCTCCTGTGGCTCCTCGGCATGCCGGTCTCCTGTGTCAACAATCGCCGGCTCGCGGCCCGATCGGTTGAGGCGGCGCAGGGACTGGCGGGCCTCTTCGCGAGTGAGGCCGACGTGCCCGCCCCTGAGACGCTGACGAAGCTCGACCGCCTGCGCCAGAGCCTCGAGATCCTCGCCGACTACGAGCGCGACGGGCCGCCCCTGCGGTTCCGTTGGGGATTGTACGAGGGGTCGTCACTCTACCGGCAACTCGGGCCGGTCTATATGGACCGTCTGGAGGCCGTGCTGCTCAGGCCGACGCGCACCTCCATCGTTCGCGCGCTGCGCAACGTACCGGCTGCGCCGCGGGAAGCAGGTGAGTACGGGCGCATATACAATCTGCTCAAAGCCTATCTGATGACGACCACCGACGCGAAAAAGATCGAGCCGGTGTTCCTCGATTCACTCCTGATGGATCGGTGGCTCGAGGGCCGCCAGGTCGATTCCACCCGCGTCGAGCTGGTGCGCACGCAGTTCGACTTCTACGCCCGCAAGCTGTGCCTCGTGTACGCGTGCGGAGCGGACGCCGATGCAGGCGTGGTCGGCCCCGCTCGCAACTTCCTGTTGGCCTTCGCCGGACCCGAGCAGATTTACAACGCGATCATCGGGGAAGCATCCGCCCGCAATCCTGCGGTGCGGTTCGCGCAGAAATTTCCAGCAGCGTCGACCGTGTTGGGAGACGTGTATGACGTGCCGGGGGCGTTCACGCCGGGCGGGTGGGGGTTCATGCGCCAGGCCCTGGCGAACCCCAACCAATTCTTCCAGTCCGAGGACTGGGTGTTGGGCGGGCAAGCGCACGTGAAGCTGGAGCCCGTGAAGCTGGTCGAGCAGCTGCGCAGAATGTACGACTCGGACTACGTCCGGCGTTGGGTGACCTTCCTGGGCTCGGCCAAGCTCGCGTCATTCGGCGGCCCGCGCGACGCGGCCCACAAGCTCCTGCAGCTCAGCGACAACCAGTCGCCGCTCCTGCAGCTCCTCACGCTGACCGCCCAGAACACGGCTGTGGACACGCAGAACGTCGGCGCCGCTTTTCAGCCCGTCCGAATCGTGACGCCGCCGACGGTCACCGACAAGTTCGTCAGCGACGCCAACAAACCGTACATCGACGCGCTCGTCGGTCTGCAGACGATCGCCTCGCAGGCGGCGGGCGCGCCGCCTGGTGCGGCGGAAGCGCTCCTCGCGCAGACTCTGGACCGGACGGGGGCGGCCCGGATGGCCGTGGCGCAACTGGCGCAGAAGTTTCGCATCGACGGTGCGGCCGCGGAGGTTGGGCAGGCCGTCCGAAGGTTGATGGAGGAGCCGGTGGCCCGGTTCGAGCAGGTCCTTGCGAACGTGCCCGCCCAGGGCGCCAACCAGCAAGCGGCCAGCTTCTGCACGGTGTTCCAGCCGCTCCGCGCCAGGTATCCATTCAACCCGAGCTCGGGAGTCGACGCCACTCTGCCGGAGGTCGCCGCGATCTTTCACCCCCAGAGCGGTGCCGTCGCCGGTCTCAAGAACGCCCTCGCGAGCGTGGTCGTTCAGCAGGGCACCCGGTTCCTGCCGCTGCCCGGCGCAGCGGTACGGCCGAGTCCGATGTTCCTGGACTTCTTCAATCGCGCCGCGGGCGTGTCGGGCGCACTGTGGCAAGCCGGCCCGAACGAACCCCGATTTACGTTCTCCCTCAAGCCCAGGGTTGACGAGGCGATGCCCCTGGTCACGGTGTTCGTCGACGGCCAAGTCTTTCAGTTCACCCGCACCCAGCTCGCGGCGCGTCCCTTCGACTGGGTCGGGCTCCGGGCGCGCGAGGTGCGCGTGACGGCTCAGATTCGGGGCCGGGAAGAAGTCCTCCTGCAGTACGGCGGGACCTGGGCGGTGTTCAAGCTGT
>WNGJ01009567.1_pt1 | contig 19563 bp, 17 predicted proteins | sample 5400611 | NCBI WGS metagenome assembly WNGJ01 (sample SAMN13153375, study PRJNA577476) | soil metagenome | isolation source: 40 cm soil or saprolite under Garry oak tree replicate 1 | place: USA:California | collected 2016-06-15
CTTGAGATCAAGAGACTGACCTGCCAGACAGTGCAGGAGCAGGTCTTTGACATGCGCCATGCCCAAGACATTATCCAGGCTCCCCTGACAAACGGGAAAGCGTGAATAGGTACTCTCGCGTATCCGTTGGCTGATGTCTTGCGGTGAAGCCTCAGCGTCAAGCCAGATAATATCCGGCCGATGGGTCATCATGGCACTGACTCGCCGATCAGCCAGGCGGAATATCCGTTCGATCATCGCTTGTTCCGCCGCCTCAAATGTGCCGATGTGCGTGCCTTCCTCAATGAGAACGTTAATCTCCTCTTCGGTAATGGGTGGTTCACCTGATGGTCGCAAACCGATCAATCGCAGTATTCCCTCAGTTGAAATACTCAGTAAGTGAATAAACGGCGAGGCAATGGCAGACAAGACACGCATCGGTGTCACCATCGACATCGCAATGCGTTCCGGGTTATTTAACGCGATGCGTTTGGGAACCAATTCACCAACCACCAGGGATAGATAGGTAATGACGACAACAACGATGGTAAAGGCAATGGCATCACTTGAGGCAGCGAGCCAGGGCACGGCGCGTATGTACACAGCGAGTGTCCCGGCAATCGTTGCACCTCCAAAAGCTCCTGCGACAATGCCAATAAGGGTAATCCCAAGCTGAACGGTTGAGAGGAGTCTGTTGGGGGCATTTGCCAATTCCAGCGCAGCGGCAGCTTTTGCATCCCCTTCATTAGCCCGTTGTTGAAGTCGAACTTTCCGTGCGGAAACAAAGGCGGTCTCAGACATGGCAAACACGCCATTGACGATGATAAGCAGAATAATAATGACCAGTTCAATGGTGGCAAAGAGCATCCTTCTTTCCCCTTTCTTCGTAGCAAGCAGAGTGCGGCCTGGCTGAACGTTGCGTACCAAAGCCTCGGTGTCTCCTACACATTCTAACAGGTCGGTCTGACATCTTCCTAAATTAGAACACCTGCATCTGCCCGCAAAGAAAACTGTTCCTTTGTTGCTTTTTTCGAGAATGGAAGGTATGCTTCTTACGTGAAGGAAGAGATGTTGTCCACTACCCCCATTGGGCTAGATCCAGGAGAAGTTCCCATTTCATGAACCATCAGGTATTTCCCGCAGGCAGCCGTGTACGCGTCGTCAGTTATAGCCCTTTCAGAGGGCTGAAAGGAACCATCCGCATCGTCAATGCCATCCCCCATCCTGACATTGACGAGCCATTCTGTTTCTACCAGATAGAACTGGAAGGAACGCAGCTGAAGGAACCGATCTGGTTTCAACATGACGAAATCGAGATCACCTCTCTCCACAGAGGAACCCTCTACTAAGCAGGGAACATTGATGGGTATCAACGCTGATACCCATTTCTTCATGACATCGCACGTTGGCGATTGTATGTAGAGTATCTGACCCTACAAGACTACACCCCAAAAACTCGCTTCAGGTTGTGAAAAACAGCAAAAGCTGCACTTGAGGAAATCATGAACTAAAAACATGGAGGCTGGGCGTTCAGCTAGAGGTGGCAGCTATCGATGATTTCTAGCTAGTGACGTACGGCTCTCGTCGTACGCAAGGAGCCTTCTCATGAAACTGACTCGCGTCACTTGTTGTCTGTTCGTTCTCCTATTGTCCCTCGTAGCATTCGCTTTCACCACCGGCGTTCCAAGAGCTCATGCCGCATCTGGAAACACCTTCCAGTTCAAGTTCCATGGCCTGTCCGCCACAGCCAGCTTCGACAACCTGAGTTCCGATGGCTGTATCGACACCTTTGTGGACGTCGACGGTTCTCAAAACCCCGCCGGCAAGCAAACCTTTAGTAGTGCCGACGTCTTCATCGGCAAGTTTAACCTCTGCACGAACACGCCCTTGCTGGAAGCCTCCGGCTTTACTCTCAACCCTGATTTCCAGATCGATAAGAAGCTCCTCTCGGCGAGCTTGAACACGACCATTTCAGTCACTGACTTTGTTTCCGGCAATACGTTCGACGTCTCCGTGAGCATGGTCTGGACGTCCACCAGCGCTATCGGGCACGAAAATTCAACCTTCCATTTCCACACAAAGGCCTTCACGGAAAACGGCCACTTCAACGCCGACTTCCGGGACGCGGTCGCTTCGGGTACCGTCTCTGATGGGACGACCAACTTCACCCCATCTCCATCGGTTTTCGCCCAGACCATGTCGGCCAGGGAAGTCGATGTGTTTATCACCCACCCGTAGGAGAGTCAGGACCACGGCGAGCCGTGCTAGCCCTCGTTGAGCATACAGAAGCCGCCTCTCTTGGAGCTGCCAGAGGCGGCTTCTGATCGGTACAGACCTGTGCCCTCCACTATTCTTTCTCAGAAGACACAATGAAAAGCTAGCGAGAGCGTCTTCTTATAACGCCAGCATCCGCTCCAACGCCACCTTTGCCCAATACACCGTCTCCTCGTCCACCTTGACCTGGTTAATCACTTCACCCTCAACCAGCCCCTCAAGCACCCACGCGAGGTACGCCGGGTGAATACGGTACATAGTCGAGCAGGGGCAGATGACCGGGTCGAGGCAGAAGATGAACTGTTCCGGGTGTTCCTGCGCCAGGCGGTGCACCAGGTTAATTTCAGTGGCAACCGCCCACTGGCTGCCCGCCGGAGCCTTTTCAATCTGCGCGATGATATACTCGGTTGAGCCGTAGAGGTCAGCCGCCTCGACCACCTCGCGGCGGCATTCGGGATGGACCAGTATCTTAATGCCTGGATACTCGGCACGCGCCTTCTCGATCTGCTGCACGTTAAAGCGCATGTGCGTGGTGCAGTAGCCTTTCCAGAGAATAATCCGGGAACGCTCGATCTCTTCGTCGGCGCTATCGGAGGCCATCGGGTCTTTGGGATTCCACACAAACATCTGCGCTTCGGGAATGCCGTATTTCAGCGCGGTATTGCGCCCCAGGTGCTCATCCGGGAAGAAGAGGACGCGCTTCCCCCGCGCGAATGCCCAGTTGATGACGGCAGGCGCATTTGACGAGGTGCAGACAATACCGCCATTGCGCCCGCAGAACGCCTTGAGATTGGCCGCCGAGTTCATGTAGGTAACGGGGATAATGCCCGCGTCATCCCCCAGCGTGTCGATCAGCATCTCCCAGCACTCTTCGACCTCGGCAATGTTCGCCATATCGGCCATCGAGCAGCCAGCCGCCGGGTTGGGCAGGATCACTTTTTGATGGGGCGCGCTGAGGATATCCGCGCTCTCCGCCATGAAATGCACGCCGCAAAAGACGATGTAATCGGCCTGGGGCCGCGCCGCCGCCAGCTGCGCCAGCTTGAACGAGTCGCCGCGATAGTCCGCGTATTTGATGATTTCGTCGCGCTGGTAGTGATGCCCCAGGATCACCAGCCGCTCTCCCAGCGTGGCCCTCGCCGCCGCAATGCGCTCGTCTAGTTCCTCGCCCGACATCTCCGCGTAGTGCAGGGGAATACTATCGATACGCTTCGCATGCTCATGACGCGCGCGCCCGTTTGGTGTTAATAGTGGCAGAATGCGTTCTTCTTTGCTCGAAGCACATGCCGATTGTAGAGCCATATATCTTCTCCTTTGAGATCACGAGGGCGCGATAAACCGGCCCGCGTTGGAAATCAGGCGAACTCTAACGAGACATCGAAATTGGGCGCGGAATGCGTCAACGCGCCCAATGAAATGAAATCCACGCCCGTCGCCGCGACCGCCGCAATTCTGGCGGGATTGGTGCCGATGTTGCCCGATGCCTCGATCAAGACATGAGGAGCCGCGCGCCGTATCATCTCTACCGCGCTGCGCATCGTCTCCACATCCATGTTATCCAGCAGCACGACATCCGCGCCCGCCGTCACCGCCTCGCGCACCTCCACGAGCGTCTCGCACTCGATCTCGATCTTGAGCAGGTGGTGAGCCGTGCGGCGCGCGGCGCTAACAGCCTGTGCAATACCTCCGGCGGCCTTGATATGATTGTCTTTAATCAACACACCGTCTTGCAGGCCAAAACGATGATTCTGCCCACCGCCCAGGCGCACCGCTTCCTTCTCCAGGCTGCGCAGCCCCGGCGTGGTTTTGCGCGTATCGAGGATGCGCGCGTGCGTTCCCTCAAGCGCCCGCACACACTGCGCGGTGAGCGTGGCGATACCAGAGAGACGCCCCAGGAAATTCAGCGCAACCCGTTCCGCGCTCAGCAGCGAACGCGCCGGCCCTCGCACGTGCGCGATAATCTGGTCGGCCTGTACCGCTGCGCCATCTGCTGCCAGCAGCTCAATCTCAACCTGTGGGTCAAATTCGCGAAACGTCGCGGCAGCAACTGCCAGGCCCGCGATCACTCCCGCCTGGCGCGTGATAATACTACCCTGCGCCCGCCGTTCCGCCGCAACAGTACTCAAGGTCGTCACATCGAATTCAGCCCCATCCTCCTCCAACGCATACCTGATAATTTCTACCACCCCATTATGCATAAACTCTTACCTCCTCTGAATTCCCCCCGTTTGCGAATGACACACGAAATGGCTCCCCATCCGTCTAGGGTACGGGCCGGGCTTGCCCCCGCCCTGGTTCGTGATGACGTACGGGCCAGCGCAAGCCCCCGCCCTGGTTCGTGTCATACGCAAGGGCTCGCCACGCCGTATAGGGTACGGGCGTGGGCTTGCCCCCGCCCTGGTTCGCGTTCTTGAGTGCCATGCTGAAGCACATAATGACAGCCTGTCAGCGTTTCATCCAGGAAATCATAATCGCGCCGCCAATGACTACCCCGGCTTTCGCATCGTTGCAGCGCAGCAGCGATCACCAGTTCGGCCACCTTGAGCATATTGACCGTTTCTTGCCAGGCAGGTACGATCTCCGTTTCATGCTCTACTCCATCACATGCGGCAAGCAGGCGATCACAGAGATCTTGCATGCGCGCACGCGCTGCGAGCAGCCCCTCTTCATCCCGGCTGAGCGAGACGTACTGCCACATTACCTGGCGTATCTCGCGCCGCACCTGGCTCATACGCGCCGGGTCAGGCTGCATCCGCAGCAAGCCCTCATAGCGCTGGAACTCGTCATGCACAAGGAGATGCAGAGGGCGGCGCGCAGGCCGGACAGCTTCGCCAATCACACCTGAGAGGCTATCCGCCAGACGCAAACCAAAGACCAGTCCTTCCAGCAGCGAATTGCTTGCCAGTCTGTTCGCTCCATGCACGCCTGTACACGCCACTTCTCCAACCGCATATAAACCTGGAAGTGAGGTGCGTCCATAGCTATCCGTCATGACGCCTCCCATGCAATAATGCGCAGCTGGGGCCACAGGCAGCAGATCTTTTGCCAGGTCAAGCCCATACGTGCGACAGATTGCGGAGATGGTGGGGAAGCGTTCATGCATGCGCGCAGCAGGAAGATGGCGCAGGTCAAGATACTGGCAGTCCGTACCTTCCTTCAGCATTTCGCTCAGGATGGAACGCGCCACCACGTCCCGCGGAGCCAGCTCCGCCTGTTCTGCGTACCTGGGCATGAACCGCTCACCCGCGTGATTGCACAGGTACGCGCCTTCGCCGCGTACCGCCTCCGAAATGAGATGCGATCCACCTCCGGCAACCAGCACCGTCGGGTGAAACTGCATAAATTCGAGGTCGGTCAGGGCCGCTCCCGCCCGCCATGCCAGCGCCAGCCCATCGGCAGTTGCGCCCGCGGGATTCGAGGTATGCAGCCACAATCCACCCGCTCCACCATTGGCCAGGATGGTCGCCTTTGCCTCAATGCTGAACGGCTGACCATCGCGATTGCTAGCTTCCAACCCGACGCAGACACCATCCTCTACCCGTAAACGTTGCACGTAGGTCTCTTCAAACACTGCTATCGAGGCACGCTGGCGCAGCGCCGTCATCAGCGCTCGCTCGATCTCCGCTCCTGTCGCGTCACCTCCCGCGTGCAGCACGCGCCAGCGACTATGCGCCGCTTCGCGCCCAAGCAGCAAGCCATCCGGTGTCGCGTGTTCATCTCGTCCCGGCTGCGCCCGATCAAACTGTACACCCCTGGCAATGAGCCACCGCACAGCCTCCGGCGCCTCCTCTGTCAGAATACCCACGGCGTTTTCATCACACAGCCCGGCTCCCGCGGCAACGGTATCCTGCGCGTGAAGTTCAGAGCTATCGTCTGCCCCCAGCGCTACCGTCAGCCCACCCTGGGCATAGCGCGTGTTGCTCTCTCCCAGTTGCCCCTTCGTGAATAGCGCCACGCGCATATATTCCGGCAGGCGCAGCGCCGTCGAAAGACCCGCGATACCGCCTCCAATAATGGCTACATCAAATGGCTGGTTGCTTGCCATCCTCTACACTCCTTAGTAAGTGTATAATATACACTAATGTAAGTGTTAAAAAAACACTTTGTCCGAAGACAAAAAAAGAAAGGTGGTGTTGTTTGTACACTAACTCTTAATGAAGAAGTATACCAGAGAAATCTCATAAAAACAAGGGCAATTTGGATAGCGGTTCCGCCGTTTCATCGTTCAAACAAGCTAACGGATTTGCTTTGACAAATCCATTAGAGCGCCACGGTGCGGCCAACACCCTCCTGCCTGGCACGATGATAGACAAGGCTCGCTGCAGCCATATCCTCGCAGGCATGCCCCATGGCCTTGTAGACCGTGAGCTCGTCTTCGGACTGCCGCCCTGGGCTTCGGCCCAGCAAGACCTCTCCAAGTTCCGTGCCCACACCGCGATCAAAACCTGCCAGTTCCCCGCAGCCAGCCGGTGGTGGCTCGAAGGCCAGCCAGCTCTCCACGAAGAGACGACCATGCTCGATCACCCTGGGGTCCAGTTCTCCACCCGGAGGCGCGTAGCCAACAGACGTGATATGCATTCCGGGCGCGAGCCAGTCGTTGCTGATCACCGGCTCACCTGCACTGGTGCACAGGCACACGACGTCAGCTCCGCGCACTGCCTCCTCAGCGGTCTCAACCGCGCGTGCCCTGGCATCGGTTGCCGCGAGCTGCTCTGCATCGGCGATGTGGCGCGAGGCAATGCGCATCTCGGAGAACTGGCGCACGCGGGGAAGCATCGTCAGATGCGCACGGCCCTGCACCCCTGCGCCGACAATCGCCAGCACGCGGGTGTCCGTGCGTGCCAGCAGCCGGGTCGACAATGCGGCCGCGCCAGCCGTGCGCAGCGCAGTGATGTAGGTCCCATCCATAACCGAGAGGGGAGTACCCGTCTCAGGATCGAACAGGCAGATGAGGGCCTGGTGCACAGGGAGACCTAGACGCTCGTTGCCGTGAAAAACGGAGACGAGCTTGACGGTGACCTCACGGCCCTGCTGATAGGCCGGCATGGCGAGCAGAAACCCCGTGTTGGGGACGGAGACCTCGTTGCGTTTCGGGGCATCAACGAGGCCTGAACTCAGCGCCCTGAAGCCCTCGGCCAGCGCCTCCAGGAGTGCGTCAGGGTCCAACAGCCTCTGAACCTCTGTTTCATTGAGCAGCAAAATGTCCATATATACCTCCCGTAGTTACCTGAAGTCGTCGCGAAAAGTCTCACCCGCCTGAAATACTGTCGGCTTGCCTTTGCGATAGAGCGTCACTGCGCCCTCCCCGTACACGCGCCAACTCTTCTTGCGGCCTGCCTCTCCTTCATTTCCTTCATTTCCTTCATCTCCTTCATCTCCTTCATCTCCATCATCAATCATTCCGGTGCGTTCATCGATGCCCAGCAGCACTGCACCGGGCAACAGTCTCGTCATGCGCTGCGCCCAGTTTTTGCCAAAGGTATTATGATGAGGCAGCACGCAGCTATTGGGCACCAGATTCAGGCCCTCGACCACCTGGCCTTTGTCCGGATCGTAATAATACTGGCACATCACCATCGCGCCCGCGCTGCTCCCGGCAATTACCGCTCCTCCTTCATATGCTCGCAGCATCATCTGCCAGCTTACACTCCCTTTGAGCATCTCACCGAGGTAGCCGGTAAAGCCTCCCAGCATATAGATCAGGCGCGAACGAGCAAGCTTGTTGGCGATACGCACATCATTGGCCGAAGACCGGTCGATGAGCGGCAGCCATTCAACACGCGTGGCCCCCAGGCTCTTGAACCAGTTCACACCATTGCTCCCGGCCCGTTGATGATTATTATCCGGCGCGGCTGCTGTGGGAATGATACTGATAATAACATCGGGGCCGCCCGCGAGCTCAATTGCCCGGCGGTCCGGCTCGGCCATTTTCCCGCCAAATTCCGCCCCGCCTTCTAATAAGAGGTATCCTGTCATGGTTCACATTTCCTTGCATTCAGAAACGCCCCTGGTTTGCCAAAAAAGAAAGGGCATCCAAACGGATACCCATATTATAGAGAGATTTGAGCGTATCTGCTATACTACCACACGCCGCGCTGCAATCACCCCACGTTTGTTCTTTTTCCCCTCTACCATAATTTCCATGCCCTCGCGCAATTGCTCGACGATATCGGGTGGAGCGGTTTCACCATTATAGCGCAGCATAATCGTATCATCTTTAATTTGCACCGCAACCGGTTTGATCTCACTTGTACTCTGATTAACTGCGCCGCCCGCCACAATGTACATGTCTTTCTTCTCCAGCTTCGCGCTCACTCCGACTACTTTAACCTTCCGTCCATGATCTAAGAGCCTGGTAACCAGTTGTGGTACTTCGCGCTGCGACTCTTCAGAAGATGTGTCATCAGGGAGCTTTGCCTGTTTATCCTCGCCAGGTTCGGCTTTACTCTCGAATAGCCCTGTATTGATCCGTTCATGCGATCCAGCTTCTTCCATCTCTACATCAGTAGATTGTTTTTGCGCCCTATGAGCTTCGCCATGAGCGCTGTCTTCCTCAAACAAGTCTCCGCTATATCCGCGTGGAATCGCGACTCGCAAGGCGTAGGGCATAGCGCGGAAATTATAATCCACCATCACCTGTGCCGGATCGGGCGTTTGTTGCAGTGTCTTCCAATCCGACTTGCCCAGGTAGTCTTTGAGCTTGACGGCGCTGCCATCCAGTTGTATATCGATAGTGGCCGGGATGCTGACCACAAAATGTGTGCCATGAAAGTACTCGGTCGTGGTATCATTGGGCTTGCGCCACAGCAAGAGCGAGCTTATTTGCTGCACAGTTGAAAGCGGGGTGCCCGATGTAATTACACACATATCAAGAATACCATCATCGATGTGCGCGTGTGGCGTCAGTTCCACGACATCCGCGTAGCGCCGCGTATTGCCTAAGAGTACCTGGATGGCCCTGCCTTCCCAGAGCACGTCGTTATCGTCTCCAGCGCCCCTGGCTTTGATCTGAACGGGAAAAGGATGCTGCTCCCCCATCTTTTGCATGACTGCCACACCAAAGGCCAGCCGACCCACGCGATACTTAAGCGACTTTGAAACGTTGCCAATCACAGCGGCATCAATGCCCAACCCGGCCGTCAACAGGAAGTGATGTTTCGCTTTTGATCGCGCTTTCACATTTCTATGGTGTGAGGGTCGGACATCTTGTTGCTTCTGATCCTGCCCATCAATTGTGTGTGCATCTGGGATTATCAGTTCCCGTACATCAATATGGCCGATATCAATCTTGCGCATCTGACTGGTAACAAGCGTAATTGCAGCCTTCACAGGGTCAATAGGGATACCTAATTCACTCGCCCATTGATTGGCTGTACCGCCTGGAATGAGACCAACAACACACCGTTGTCCCCTGGCGTTCATCACTCCATTCATAACCTGGCTGAGCGTGCCATCTCCGCCATACGCAATTACCAGGTCATAGCCCTCTTCAGCGGCCTTCCTTGCCAGCTTCATCGCATGCCCGCCGTATACCTTGACAGCAATGTCGGTTTTCCAGCCAGCAGCCCAGAACACCGCCAGCAAGTCATTCAGTTTCGCGAAGTTCTGCCCCGCCCTGGGGTTAATAATCAAACAGGCTCGTTTATAGTCCATAGCGCATCTCCTTGTGGAAAAATTATCCCTGGCAATCACACGCGAGAAGATGTGCTATTGTTTCATCTATTCACTCGTAGACGCCGGTACATCACGGCCTATTTTACTTGCTCCCTCTTGTCCATGAGAGGGACGCAGCGCCGCGACAACCGCCGCGATGACGCTCAATATGAATGATACCAGGAATGCCAGATGCAGGCCAGAGAGAAAAGGTGGGATCGCGGATGCAAATTTCCCCAATCCACCGCCTGTGATGAACACCTGTTGAATGGCAGCAAAGGGTATCTGACTCAGAGCGAGCGGAAAAACAATCGCAATACTGAGCATCTGTCCTGTATTATTGAGCATGTTGAGAATGCCTGCCGCCGCTCCGCGCGTATGCGGTTCCACCGAACTCATGATCGCGTTGGTATTGGGCGAGATCAACCAGTACGGAGTAAACTGATTAATAGTCGTGAGCGCTAACAGCGCAACTGAGGAGATACCCAGGCCGATAGGCGTGAGCAGCCGTGACCCGACACGGTCCGAAAGCCGCCCGCTCAAAGGTCCGACGATCATAAACGCAGCCCCAAAGGGAGTGAGCATCAATCCGGCCGTCAGTGGGTCTTTTCCGTACGGGCCTTGCAGAAAGAAGATCAGCAGAAACAGCACAGCGCCGCGCGCTATACCATTGAGGAGGCCACTCAGGTTTGCCAGCGCAAAGAGGCGGTTGCGGAAGAGCCTCAACTGAATGAGCGGTACCTTAATGCGGGGTTCGATGGCAATGAAGAGCACAAGACTCAGGATACCGGTGGTAAGAATTGCGAGAATAACAGGCTGAGGTAGCAAGGGAAACGCCAGCATGCTCAACCCCAGCAGCAGCCCGGCCAGGCCAATGCTCAAGCTAATAGCGCCAAACCAGTCAATCGGCTGCCGCTCTAACGGGCGCACCGGCTCGCGCAGCCGCCAGATACCCCATAATGCGCCAAAGATGCCAATGGGAACGTTAAACAGGAAGACCCAGCGCCAGGATATCTCGGTAAGCAGCCCGCCAACGATCGGGCCGATCAGGAAGCCCGCCGCACCCGCGATCTGGTTCACGCCCAGCCCCAGGCCGACCTGTCCCTTCCTGAACGCATCGGTGACAATCACCGTACTATTCGTGACGAGCAGCGCCGCTCCCACCCCCTGTATTATTCGCCCTACGATCAGATCTGCCGCGTGAAACTGGGGCTGCGCCAGGCCCGCGATGAGCGAACCAATGGTAAAGGCGATAAAACCGCTGTTATACAACCGTTTGCGCCCCCACAGATCGGCCAGGCGCCCGACCACCGGCGTGAGCACCGTGAGTATGAGCAGGTACCCGAGCAGCACCCACATGATCGAGAAAAACGTCGCATGCAGCTCGCCCAGGATATTCGGCAGTGCAATCAACAGCGCCGACCCCTGAATAGAAGCAAGCAGTGCGCCCACGGTCGTCACAGAAAGCGCCGTCCATTGATACCCGTCATGCTGCTTCGCCTCTGCCTGTCCCTGAAGTTCATCCTGTTGTATATTGGTATTTGCAACACCCGAAGAGGAATGAGAAGATTTCATAATCACCTACCACTGAATTGATGAATCATCATCATGAAAAAACCGATAGAAGATAACATTCACCTTAACGTAAACGTTCTAGATACCTATCTATATTATGCATTATATTCCTATCTCATGACAAGTCATGAAGGAGACCAACATATGCGCGAACCCACCCAGGAAACAAACAAAGCCCTGATACGCCAACTCTTTGAGCAGGCCATACATCGCGGGAACCTGGCAATCGTAGACGAAATCTTCTCCACCGATTTCCTCGATCATTCCACTCCCGAGCAGCCGGCCGGTCCACAGGGCGGTCCACAGGGGGTGAAAGACTACTTCATCTCAATTCGTACCGGTTTCCCGGATATGCGCGTTGCCATTGACGATATAATCGCGGAAGGAGACAGGCTTGTCGTGCGCACTACCTGGCGCGGCACCCACCTGGGAACTTACGAGGGCGTTCCACCGACCGGCATGCAGGTGGCAAGAAGCTTGATCCAGATATTTCGTATGCTAGATGGCCGCATCTTGGAAGAGTGGAACGAGGGTGGTGGCCTGCTCGATTCTGTCCAAAAGGACAGCCACTAACCTGTCCTCACGCTGGATGCATTCCGTTACCACTTGTAGTAAAGTAGAGACATAAAAACACCATCGATGACAGACGCTCTATGCTCTCTGTCCGAAAGGAAAATAGATCATGACCAATTCTCAATCTCGCAATGCGTTGATTACCGGCGCTTCGCGCGGCCTCGGCCTTGCGTTGGCGCGCCAACTCGCTCCACAGGGCTGGAACCTGATTATAGATGCACGTGGCGCGGACGCGCTTGAAGCCGCACGCATCGAACTATCACATACGGACTCAGTTATCGCCATCCCTGGCGATGTAACCGACCCTGCGCACCGCCGCTCACTCGTCGAGGCCGCACAAAAGCTGGGTCCACTCGATCTACTGGTCAATAACGCGAGTATACTCGGCCCAAGTCCTCAACCGGCCCTGTTGGAGTACCCTCTGGATGTGCTTGAGCAGGTGTACCGCACCAACGTGATCGCCCCGCTCGCGCTCCTCCAGGCACTTCACCACCATCTAAAGCCAGGAGCCTGCATTATCAACATCACCAGCGATGCAGGCGTTGAGGCATACGAAGGTTGGGGCGGCTACGGCTCGAGCAAGGCCGCGCTTGAGCAGCTCTCGCATATCCTCGCGGCAGAGAACCCCCAATGGCGTGTCTACTGGGTTGATCCAGGCGATATGCGCACGCAGATGCATCAAGAAGCCTTCCCCGGCGAGGACATCAGCGACCGGCCGCTGCCGGAGGTAAGCGTCCCTGGCCTGCTCGTCCTGATTAACGGGACGCATCCCAGCGGGCGTTACGCCGCTCGCGCGTTGTCACCGGGAGAAGCGCAATGAATCAGCTACCAATCTTCCTATCAACGGAATATAACAGGGGACTTCCTGGACTCCCCTTGCTTAACTTCACCCTGTCATCTCAACTTGAGGCCTCAGAACCACCAGAGGCACGCGGCCTCGCACGCGATGAGGTGCGCCTGATGGTCTCACACATCGCAACTGACCAGGTTGTGCATACACGTTTTCGTCAAATCGAGGACTTTCTTAAACCGGGGGATGTGTTGGTGATTAATACGAGCGGGACGCTGAACGCTGCGCTGCCAGCGACACGCTCCGACGGGACGCAATTTGAACTCCATCTCTCAACTCATTTGCCCGCAAACCTCTGGGTAGTAGAAATGCGTGCCTATCAGGACAACCGGGAGAAAACCACCACACCATTTTATGATATCCAGCCAGGAGAGTCTTTTACACTGCCTGCCGGTGCCAGCGTAACACTCCATACACCCTACGCACCTGGCAATGTTTTTCGCCGTCTCTGGGTTGCGAGCCTTCATTTACCCATTCCCCTTCATCCCTACCTTGACCGGTATGGCTTCCCCATTCGTTATAGCTATGTGAAAAAGGGATGGCCTCTGAGCTATTATCAAACAGTTTTTGCAACAGAACCAGGTAGCGCAGAGATGCCCTCTGCCGGGCGTGCCTTCACTCCTGAACTACTGACTCGCCTGATTGCCAAAGGTATTCAGATTGTTCCCCTCCTTCTGCACACAGGAGTTGCCAGCACAGAACAGAAAGAGCCGGTATATGAGGAATATTATCGTGTACCTGAGCCAACAGCACGCCTCATCAACACAGCACGCCTTGCACACCAGCAGATCATCGCCGTTGGCACTACCGTCGTGCGAGCGCTCGAAACAGTCACAGATACCAGCGGAATTACACATCCTGGGGAGGGCTGGACTGACATCCTGGTTACGCCGAAGCGTGGCATTCGCGCTATCAATGGTCTGTTGACTGGCCTGCATGAACCGCTCTCCACGCATTTAGCAATGCTAGAGACGCTGGCTGGACGCGCGCACCTGGAAATAACCTACAAAGAAGCGCTTCAAGAAGGGTATCTCTGGCATGAATTCGGTGACTTGCACCTCATGTTGCCGTAAGGCTCGCTTTCTGCTTCTTCTACAGACCATTGAGGGAGAGGAGAGACAGCCCATCAAGACTCGTTGCCTCTCCACCGGCTGTTGTGGTCATGGACACTGCATCTCCGCCAGTGACTTGCGATACAAGTTGATGAAGTTCCCGAGTTCTAATGCTTCATCCGGCAGGAAATGAAAGCTGAGGCCCGTCGGGTGTTTAAGCACGAGCCCGGTCTCCTCCATACATACTTTGTACCTTCCAATGATTGCATCCATAGTTCGTTCCTTCTCTAGCCATCTTTAGTGCGATGTTCTAGAATTATTGAGCCGCTCTGCTACTCGCCCGTTACATCGGTGTAAAAGGCAAAGAGGATATACCCTGCTACCTACAATGATTACGTACAATATTCAAGGTCGATATATAAACATGATAGCACCGTCGATAAAGAAGCGGTGTCAATGCTCCTGTATCGTAGGTCATTTTACATATTCCATTAAATAAAATAACGTAGCGCTCAAGCTCTTTTTGGCACTCAGAACGCTCATAAAGAAAGAATCTTTTCAGGTCAATGCTGCATTACCATGGAAGTGCAACCACACCTATACCAACTCGTTGCTTGTGCTAGCATAAGGTACCGTCTCTGAGGGCGCTCGTTCAGACGTTTGCCGGTATTCAAGTGTGTAGCCCACTCCTGGAACAGTGAGGAGAAAGCGAGGTTTGCCCGGATCTGGTTCCACCTTTTTACGAAGGTGACGGATATGGGCTTTGACCAGCCCTGTATCTCCTTCGTTGCCAAAGCCCCACACGTGAGCAACGATTTGCTCTAACGTGCAGACGGTATTCGTATTGACAGCCAGCAAATGCAGCATCTTGCTCTCGGTAGGGGTCAAGCGGACAGTTTTACCATTGACAATCACCTCATTATGCATCGAGTCAACGGTAAGCGGTCCAATGGTGATGCGAGAAGAGGGCCGCTGCGCAAGAGTGGAACGTCCCCTCCGGCTAACAGCACGAATTCGCGCTAAAAGCTGTGCAGGAAAGAAAGGCTTGCGCAGGTAGTCATCAGCCCCAGACTCCAGGCAACGAACCTCATCTTGTACGTCTTTTCCGTCGGTCACAACCAACACCAGCGCATCGTGTTTGCTGCGCATCTCACGACACATAGTCAGGCCATCCATGTCTTTCAACCTGGTATCAAGAATTATCAGATCAGGTTGTTGCTCCTCCCATACGCGCGCCGCTTGTTCACCGGTATAGGCACGATACACTTCATACCCAAGTGTTTTTAACCACCCGGTCAGCATTTCAACTAAATCACGATCGTTATCGACAATCAGCAGCTTCATTGAAATATTTCCCTATCTCAATCCTTCTTCAAATTCATAAGGAGCGTATCAATGTTTAGCCATATTGTTACTACGTATTGTTAAAAGTTTAGGTTACAGAGTCAGTTAGTCTATTGTACCTCCTTGTGCTCCTTATGGTCTATTATCGCATATCTCGCAGTTTCAGTGTAACCGGCCACGTATGTTCTAGTATGCACCTGATCAAGGAGGTACGAACAGCATGCGTTCTCTCTTCAGCCGCATCCCGGCAGCAGTATGGTCCGGTATATTCGCCTTTTTCCTCACTGTGTTCGCCGGAGGGATATGGACCCTGTTGCTCATCAGCAATGTGGCGACCAGCCCGGCCATTCCGTGGTCGGTCGTCGTGATGGCCTTTCTCCTCTGGCTGATGTGGCAGTATCTTGGCGGCAAGTGGGGGCCGCGCAGCACCTCGCAAGCGCGACGCCGCTATTTACGCGCCAGGCCACTATCAGTTGAGGTGTTCGCCTGGGCATTCGTGGCAGGTGCGCTGTCCATCGTAGCCCTGGTCGGGTACTGGATCGTGTTGCACCAACTCGTGAAGCTGCCTGCTCGCGTCCTTCAGAACTTCTCCGGATATCCTTTGCTCACTGTGGCGCTCGTGCTGATAATGGCATCGCTCGTTTCCTCCCTGGCCGAAGAAGTCGGTTTCCGTGGGTATTTCCAGGGCATTCTGGAACAAAAGACGAGTGGCCTGGTCGCCATCGTGATTGCAGCCATTGTGATTGCACCGGCGCACGGCCTGACGCAGGGCTTCTTGTGGCCTATACTGTTGTGGTATTTTTTCGCGGACGTGATGTTTGGTGCGATGGCCTACTTCACCAGGTCGATTCTGCCGAGCGCCGTGGTTCACAGCCTTGGCCTTTTGATCTTCTTCGCGCTCGTGTGGCCATATGACGCGCAAAGGCAGCCGATCTGGGAAACTGGCGCGAATACATTGTTCTGGATCAATGTCGCCCAGGCGATTATCTTCACGGCGTTGGCGATCCTGGCCTTCACCCGGCTGGCGAGGATCACCAAACACACGCGTGACATCGAGGACAATTCCATTCTTCCAGCTTCGGCCAGGGAGCCAGCCGGGTAATCCTTACAAAAGGAACCGAAATTTCTCCTCGCAAACACTCGCTTCCCCTAAAAACATATGCTACACTAGGGAGGGAGAAGTCGAAAAAGCTTCGCTCCTGGAGATAAATGCTTCGTCCACTTCTAAGTTAAGGAGCGCTACGCCATGCTAAAGTACAGGCATATGCTGCGCAGGCGAGCAATATTAGCCATCATAGACGGGCTTGTCGTCCTCCTCATCCTCCTGCTGGTGATGGTCGCCAGGAAGCCCGCTCCAACGGTCACAGCTATCTCCTACACCAGGACCCCAGGGCACATCCTCGTGCAACTCGCCGAACTTCCTGAGCTTACTGGAGCAGCGACGCATATAGGACAGGAGTGGACCCTCTACGGCGACGGAACACTCGTCTTTCGCACCGACCCGGCTGATGACTTGTGGCGAGCGCAACTTTCCCCTGGCGCAATCCAATCTATTCTGGATGTGATCATCAACCACGACCAATTCTTCGCCGCCTCAGCACCATTGTACGGCAGCATCATCAACGGTAGTGATGATGACCAACTGCTCCTCGCGGTCGATGCAAATGGTCAGCAGAAGCAAGTGATGCTAGCGAGCAAGCCAACCACTAAAGATACCACCGATACTCAGACAATGCACGTGTTTGCCATCGAACAGTTCCTGCTTGCCTATCAACCCCCACACGCCGTGTTTTACGCCCCCAACTCCGATCCCAACGACGACGACGGGATTTGATTCTCCTCTGTCCCTTTTTGACACGCTCCTACTGCTCATCCCCATCGGCTTTGCTCTCATCCAGCACGGTGCTGTTGTACCGATCACCCTCACATTTACGATTGCCGCATCTGGCCTGAGCCTTCCAGAATTTGTGGTCCTCAGCCGTATCCTTCAACCTCGCATGGTTGCGTTGTTCATTGCGGCAACCCTGGTGCTCTATATGCTGGTAGGATTCGGATTTTTATGGATATAGTTGACGCGAGTGCGCTATGCACACCCGCGTCTATAGTCTCGAACACGTTCGCACTTTGCGGCGACAAAATGCCCTGCCAGGCACTCCATCAATAACCACTACGCCCTATCATGGCTTCCACGCGTGGAGTCCTGGCCCGCAGCTCACTCAATCGCCATCTTAGCCTGGGAAGAACTCACCATTGCGCTCGCTTCTAATCTCGGCATAGACGGTTGTCGAAGTATTTGCCGGGTCGGAGACGAATTTGAAATCCTCCCTGCTTGCCGACCAACCAATGGTGGCGCTATCCTCAATCACATGGGCGTCGTACTCGTTCTGTGTATCGCGAAGGTGGACTCGCTTCTTCACTCCGCTCCAGCGAATGTGGAATGAAACATCCGAGGGTACTGGCTGAAAACAACTCGTCAGTTGCACAAATCGGCGAACACACTGCTGGCGGGAAGATGTACGAATATAAAATCCGCAGCAACCCGCCCAGCGGCCTGACCCCGCATATGATTACGGTTGACCCTAACGGCAATGTCTGGTGGACCGAGGGATGGGTCGGCATGATCGGTGAGCTTCAGGTAGCCAAAGCCGTGCCGGGCACCAACAACGGCGTCAGAGAGTATGCCTATCCTGTCACCTGCTCCACCTGCGGAGAACACTCGTCCGGTATCAAGGTGGATCACAATGGCCTGGTCTGGTTTGATGACTCGACACAGGGCATCTTCGGCTCTTTCCCCGATAGCGGGCAGGGATCGTTTTCTATCTACCCGGCGCCTACGCCGCAGCATCCCCATGACGGCTTGAATGTCGACGGGCAAAACCGCATCTGGTTTACGGAAGAGTTCGCCAATAAACTGGCCGTCGCCATACAGAATGGCCTCCCGCCGTCGCCAACACCGGGTTCGTCTCCATCTCCAACAATTTCGCCAACGCCTGGGACAACGCTGGCTCAGGATACCTTCCAGCGCGCCAACCAGCAGCACTGGGGGACAGCCAGCGATGGGCTAACCTGGGGAGGCGACGCGAATAGTTCCAGTGTCTTCTCCATCAGCAACAACACCGGCCAGCTTGCAAATGGCGGGTCAGCAGTGTATAACGCGGTACTTGGGCCGGTCGCGACCGACTCCGAAGTGATCTTCAGCGGCTCGCTGAATAGCTTCCAGTACGCCAACCTGGGAGCCGCGTTGCACTGGAAAGACACCAATGACTGGTATAAAGCCTACATTGACGGCGCCAACCTGGTTCTGCAGAAGAAGGTCAACGGCAGCACTACGACACTAAAAACCATTCCATTTGCTGCAACCGCCGGCACCTCCTACACGATGGATTTCAAGAGTGTTGGTACGACACTGTCAGTCAAGGTGTGGAAAACCGGGACAACCAGGCCATCCGGCTGGATGGTGACCGCGAGCGACAGCTCGCTTTCATCCGGCCATTGTGGTTTGCGCATCCAGCTACAAAGTGGCACCATCGCCACGATTACCTCGTTCCTGGCGCAGTCATAATGGACCCGTCGAGGCCCAAGTCCACAAGCTCAAATTGGTCAAGCGCTCGATGTATGGTCGTGCCAAACTTCCCCTGTTACGCCAACGCTTGCTCCATGCCGCCTGATCTCTACAGGTAGCTTTTCACCAGATCTCTTTCTTCTTCCGTTTGTGCTTCGTGTTTCTCCTCGCGCCTCACCTTTCGCCCATTCAAGCAAGTACTCGGATTACCTTCTCTTTTGTGTCGTCCGTAGCAAGCAGGCTCACTTCATTTGGGGATGAGCCAGAATAATTATCGCTCAACATACGACTTCCCACGAGACCATTCCAGAACGGGGGCTAACTGCTGTGTTGCTCGATAGTTGAGCGTACCCCTGTTCTGGAATGGTCTCCATACACTACTTTCTGAATGACTCTGATACCATCCAGAGGTATCTCTAAGATTCTTGCAAAAATGGCAATAGGGTTAAGAGCCGGCTCCCCAAGTCCGTTTCATGGGTAGAGCGACGAGCAGGGTTCGATTGATGTTGCGCGAATCGTGTGTATCAGGCGAAGACCGGGGAGATATCTATATAGATACGGAGATCTTGAAGGAGATCACCCCTCTTGCGCAAGATCGAGGTGCAAGGAACAGTCACCACCTTGCCATCGTGGCGGGTATAGTCGACGAGTACCTCCACAATCTCGACATCACCTTCTTCCCACGTTTGCACAAAATTGTG
>WNGJ01008625.1_pt1 | contig 19547 bp, 13 predicted proteins | sample 5400611 | NCBI WGS metagenome assembly WNGJ01 (sample SAMN13153375, study PRJNA577476) | soil metagenome | isolation source: 40 cm soil or saprolite under Garry oak tree replicate 1 | place: USA:California | collected 2016-06-15
TGGCTATAGTCGGCCAACAGGCTGCTCACCGTGATGCGGCGTTTCTCTCGCCGCCCATGACCTTTCTCCACCGTTTGGGCTGTGCGAAAATCCATCGGGGGAGCTGACCAGCCCGGCCGAGTTACCACTGGCTCAAAGAGCGTCTGGATCTCGTCATAGAGCCCTTCTTGATTGGCTTTGACCACCCACAGGTAATCCCCGTGCGCTTGTACGATCTGCAGGCTGAGGTCCCGATGAGCAAAGAGGGCATCCCCGCTCACGACTATCCCCCGTAAATCCAGACACGCCAGCAGTTTAGGGGCTTGCGTGGGTTCATCAAAGGCGCCGTTGACTTGCACTTGTGCTAATACCACTCCCTGCTTAGGCACATAGGCTGCCAGCAAATGGACTCCCTGGCTTTGGCCCAACGGGATCGTCCCGCGCAACGTTTTGCCATCCAAGCACACCTGAATGCCGCCTCGTTGCAGCCGACTTCCCTCAGCCAGCGAACTGGCAAAGAAGTCTCCGAGGGTCTGCTCGAGCTTATTAGGATCCACCCCACGAGCCAGCACGCGGCTCCAGGTACTAGAATGCGGCATCGTCTGGCGCTGCAACGCGAACAACAGACACAGTTCCGCCTTTCGCAGTTGCGCCCAATGGGCTATGGCCCGACTACTATCTTGCCCGGCCAACTTGGCCAGTACACCGATCAGTAAGATGCTGGCCAATGGATAGCGCAGTCCTTGACGGGAGCGCTGATCGGGTACCATTTGCAGACAGTGATAGAGCGCCTCTAAATCAAACAGCAACGCTTCGTTGGGAAGAGGAAGGTTGGCTGAAATTGTTGTCACTTTCATGAATAGACCTTTCGTCAGTTGAAATGAAATTGTTTCTTCCTTTCATACCTGTGAAAGGTTCCTTTTTATTCCCGTCCTCCCTGGGTTCTTCCCGAGAATGCAACAGCCCTGGTGGGAGGACTAAACAGCATTGATAAACATATTGAAATGTAGTAAGATATATGTATGGACAACATATATTCTCCTAAAGAGTTCGGCAAACTCATAGGTCGAACCACCAATACCTTGCAGAAGTGGGATCGCGAAGGGAAACTGAGCGCCCATCGCAATCCCATAACCAACCGGCGCTACTATACTCACGACCAATATCTGGCCTATCGCGGGTTAGTGGCGCCAGAGCAAGGCTTAACGATTGCGTATGCCAGGGTATCGGGTGTCGCTCAAAAACCTGATCTAGCCAATCAGGTCAAGGCTCTAGAGACCTATTGCCAGGATCATCGCATCCAAGTGGATGAGTGGATGCAGGATATCGGCAGTGGGCTCAACTACAAGCGTAAGCAGTTCAATCGTCTGATGGAAAGGATTGAGCTTGGACAGGTGAGACGCCTTATCATCGCTCATCGGGATCGGCTCGTTCGCTTTGGCTATGAATACTTTGAGGCATTCTGTGAACGTCACCATACCGCGATAGTGGTGATCGACGGGGAGGCGATGTCGCCTGAACAAGAATTGGTGCGGGACTTGATGGCTATTGTCACCGTCTTTTCGGCTCGCTTGCACGGACTGAGATCGTACAGGAAAGTGCTCAAAGACGCGGCTTTGCAGAAAGAGGGATAGCGTGAATCGTTCGCATGTGATCAGGCTCAATCCAACACCAGAACAAGAGGTGTACTTTCGCAAAGCCTGCGGTATTGCCCGTCACGCCTATAACTGGGCACTGGCTCGCTGGAAAGAAGCGCGAGCAGAGGGAAAGCGAGTGAGCATGCGTGGGTTGCGAGCAGCATACAACAAGATTAAGGGCGAGCAATTTCCCTGGGTCTACGAAGTGACGAAGTGCGCTCCTGAACAAGAGTTTAGCCATCTTGGGCAAGCCTTCGACAACTATTGGCGCATGAAAAAAGAGGGAAGCTTGCCCAAGCTCAAACATCCGCGTTCGGATGGGGAGGAAGCAGGCTTTCCACGGTTCAAAAGCAAGAAGCGTGATCGATTGAGCTTTTATCTAGCCAATGATAAGTTTTCGATCGAAGGGCATACGCTCCTTGTTCCCAAGCTGGGCGATGTTAACATGACCGAGGAATTGCGCTTGGGTGGCAAGATCATGAGTGCAACTATTTCCTATCGCGCTGGCTGGTGGTTCGTCTCCATCGCGGTCGAGGTGAAGCACGAGACACCAACCCATAGCGGAGGAGCCGTTGGGATAGACCTGGGCATCAAGACTCTAGCAACCCTAAGCTGTGGCAAGGTGTTTGAGAACCAAAAGCACTATCGCCGTGGTGAGGCGCGCATTAAGGGCTTGAGCAAGGGCCTGTCCCGCAAAGTAGAGGGTAGCCGGAACTGGTGGAAGAATGCGAAGAAGCTTGCCAAAGCGCACTATCGTGTCGCATGTCAACGGCAAGATACGCTGCACAAGATGACGACGCATGTGGCCCGAACCTATGCACTCGTTGGCCTGGAAGACCTCAACACGAAAGGCATGCTTGCTAACCATTGCTTAGCACAGGTGGTGAGCGATGCCAGCTTCTTTGAGGTCAAGCGTCAGCTGCTCTACAAGGCCGAGGAGTATGGCGGCTATGTGCAACTGGTGGATAGGTGGTTTCCCTCATCGAAGACCTGCCATGTCTGTGGCTGGGTCAAGGAAGATTTAACACTTGCCGACCGTGTGTGGGTGTGCGAACAGTGCGGTACCGTTCATGACCGCGATTGGAACGCCGCCATCATGGTCGAAACTGAAGCTCTCCGTTTGATAAGGGATGTCCCGGTAGTGGCTTCATCGGGACACAAATTCGCCTGTGGAGCGGAACGCTCTGGCCTTTTCGAGGGTGAAACGGTCTGCTGTGAAGCAGGTACGACAGTGTTGTAAACATGGTTTACTCCATTTTTAGGAAGCAGAGTAACGAATATTGCGCACGTACACAGTGGCACTCGATGAGCCTGTGAAGAGCACCTCGAACACGACATACAGGTGCGTGAGATCGGCGCTGGTGAATGTATTGAGCGGGAGCGTAATGGTAGACCACTGCGCCGCCAGGCAGCGCTGCACGGTGGTCTCGCTGCCATTGTCAGGCTGGCTATTATCTTTGATGCCTATGCGCACACATTGCCCGTCAACTGCCGCGCGCAGATCAACTACCAGCGAGCGATATGCGCTCAAGTCGAGCGAGGGACGGCGACCCAGGGGGACAGTTGGACCAACGGTGATAAACATTGCGCCCCACTGCTGGTTGGCAGGATAGGTGAGGACCAGCGAACCATCAGTGGTAGTGAGCCATTGACGTTGCTGCCCGGAGGTATCCATGCCCACAACAAAGCCCGATGCCGACCCGTTAACATACACATCGCGATAACTGCGCTGATTCAATGTAGCGGGGGCAGGGCCTGGGAGCATATCGCTTAAGGCGGGCTTTGCCATCCCATTTTGCTGGTAAAGCCCCCAGTTCGTACCGACTCCCTGCTCATGAACTTTCCAGTCCTCGTCAAAAGCAGCGAAATAGAAATAATGCACACCCTTTGCTTGCGCCCAATTGACGAACTCTCTCAAGTAGCGAGCCTGATTGGCGGCACTCGGAACTGCTGCTTTATAGGGCGGGCCAGCAGAGGGCCATCCAGACTCGCCGATCACAATCAGTTTATTGGGAAAAGTTTTTTGGATGCGTGTATACGTTTGATCGAGGAATTGTATGGCAGAATCGATGGATACCCCTTGCCAGAAAGGATAGATGTGCACGGTAATGAAATCGACATCATTGGCCAGATCGCGATGCTGTAACCACTGGGTATAGGTATCCGCCACCGTGACTGGGACTGCACGACCAAGTTTGGCACGAACTTGCTCAATATCAGAGCGCAGTTGTGCCTCTGATAAATCTCCGCTCTGTAATACCTCGTTGCCTACGATGATGGCATGTACCGCGCTATTGGAGGTAAGTCGTTCGCCAGCTGCCATCTCCTTCGCATTGGCAACTGGATCACTACTCAACTGAACGCCCAAAGCCACGCAGACATGAGCCGCCGAAGCGGCCTGTACGATCGCTTCAGCGGGGCCGGTGGAACTGTAGGTGCGTATATAGCTGGTTAGAGATGCCAGGGTGGGCATATCTGCCTGGATTTCTTCACTTGATGGAGAGACCCCACGGGTTGGATCTTGACCCGTATGAGCAGGGCCGTAGGCGAGGCCTGCAAGGCTGAGTTTGCCGAGTGCAGGTTGTGGCTGAGCACAAGGTGCGCTTGCTCGTGAAGGACCAGTGGGCGCACCAGGGGAAGTCCTGAGTGTCCCAGAGCACCCAACAAGGAGGACACCGAGGACAAGCCCGAGCCTGGCGGCGATCTCCAGAAGCTGGTGCCTGGGAGTTGAACAAAACATAATTACCCCCTATCGAAGACATTAAACACTTTATCCTGGCAATTCTACCATATGGGGCAGCCGGTGGACGCGATTTATCGCGTCCCTACGAACATAGAGAGAACAGTCTAGAATGGCCATACAAGAGCATCGAATGCCATCGTAGCGGCCAGATTTATCGTGCCCGCAAACGTACAGACGAAACAAAAGATACCCTTCATGATACGTTAGTCGATTATCTTTTCCTCGACGCTTCCCTAAAATAGATGTGTATGCCTTTCGCACCTCTAATGCGGGGAAATGGTATGTAGGGCTCTACTGGACAGCCAAGGGGGTGCAAGGAACCTCTACCTAATCCAGGGAGGAAACTGAAATGGATGCAATCATCGGGAAGTATAGAGTATCTATGGAGAGGACCGGGTTAATCCTCACGCACCCCGCGGGGATTAGTTTTGACCTGACGCTGGATGAGGCAGTAGAGCTTATGGAATTCATCAGAGTTTACCAGGATGCAATAGCGACTATGCTCCACGATACAGCGCCACGCATTGAGAGGATTGTTATACATGAGCAAGCAAACGCCTCAAAGCGCGAATCAAGCGAGCACAAACTGCCCGAATAGATGAGGAAACGATACAAATGTACCCTTCCAGGATACCTTCGCTCCTTGAGAACAATAGCCCTTTTTTGCTACCCTGTTAGATTAGGATGCCTGTGTAGACATCCTCGAATCCATAGCCTGGGGGGGTTCCACGTACTACTTCCAGGGTGGGGGGCAGAGCCGCCACCCCTACCCTGTACAGTTGGGCATCGAGTTCGTGTAGGGAAGGGGCGACCGCAAAGGTCGCCCCCTGGAAGCAACCCATATTCGCATTTAGTGGGAGCAATATGACGATTGAAAGCAGTTCGGAATTTGTAGGGACCCGATTTATCGTGCCCGAACCGGAAGTTGAAGAACCGACGCAGAAGCTTGTTCGGGCCCGATTTGTCGCGCCCGAACCGGAAGTTGAAGAACCGACGCAGAAGCTTGTTCGGGTCCGATTTGTCGCGCCCGAACAAGAGAATGGCAAGCAGGCTGTCTCAGGAACGATACCTTACCAGGACACGATTAATCGGGTCTCTACGAAAGATCTGAGTGTCATCGTTCCAACCAAAAATGAACATGCTAATGTCCGGCCTCTATTAGAATCGTTGCAGAATGCCTTAGGTGGCTTGCGTGTGGAAGTCATCTTCGTGGATGATAGTGATGATGATACGCCAGAAGTCATCAAGGATGCGGCGAGAACGATGGGTTCGTCCGGGTTTCAGATCCAGCTGGAGCATCGTGTAGCTGGAGTGGCACGTGCTGGTGGGCTGGCGACCGCGGTTGTGCATGGCATGAATTTAGCCAGGGCAGAATATATCGCGGTCATCGATGCCGACCTGCAGCACCCGCCGCCGCAGTTGCGCGTGTTTTATGACCTGGCCGTGGCGCAGGATGTGGAGCTGGTAATAGCCAGTCGCTATATCAAAGGGGGGAGCTACCAGGGACTGGCGGGTGTTGGGCGGCGATTTGTTTCTAGAGGCATGAAGTGGACCGCCAGGCTGCTCTTTCCCGAGCAATTGCTGCGCATCTCTGATCCCCTGGGCGGCTTTTTTCTCCTGCGCCGTTCGCTACTGGCGAATGTAACACTGCGCCCGATCGGTTACAAAATTCTGCTGGAAATCCTGCTGCGCTGTCCCTGGCGGAAAGTGCTCGAAGTTCCGTACCATTTCCAGGCGCGGGTTCATGGGCAAAGCAAGGCGAACATGCAGCAGGGCATACTGGCCTTGCGACATATGCAGCGCCTGTGGCGTGAAGTGCCGGCGGCAGGGCGTGTCTGGAAGATCGGTCTGCTGGTGCTGCTCAATGTGTTGATTGCATTGATGCTGTTCAATGTAACCAGGTCTTTCCCGTGGATATGGGCCAACCTCAACATTGTTGTCTTTGGGGCGATGGCCTGTCTAGACTGCGTGCTCTTCAACCGCTTTATCCTTCCCTTACCGATTGTGACAAGCGGTGTTGTATCTTCCCCACCCGATTTGTCGTCCATTGAAGATGTGGAAAGGGTGGACGCGATAAATCACGTCCCTACATCGCCCCAGGACGCCATCTCGAATGGGTATCACCTCTACTCCATCGGAGATATAGAAAGGGTCGAACTTCCATCGATGGAGCCAGGCGTGGCACCTTTGTTCGAACTGGTGCGGAAATTTGAACATACACGAAAGAAGATTTCCCCCGAGAAGGTGCTGTCTATCGCGGCGATAACAGTGGTGATTCTGGTAGCAGGCTGGATTGCCTATGTGCAACCTGGCCCACCACTTGTCCTGGCTGTTCTGTTTATCGGGTTGGCGCTTGCGTTCACGAGAAATGTCAACCGCGACCAGGCGATTACAATGGTGCTGGCTGTCGCGGTTGGAGTTGCCGCTATTGATTATGTGAGCTGGCGTTTTGTCGCGACGAACTGGCAGGGCTGGTGGATTGCTATGCCGCTCCTGTTCGCGGAGACGCTAGGGATACTCCATGTACTCGGTTTTCAACTTACCGTCTGGCCCTGGTCGCCGCCAGAGATTGAGGGAGGTGAAGACCCGACGCGGCACCCGATTTTCGTCTTTATCCCCACCGTCAACGAGGGAGTCGCGATTCTCAGGCCGACGCTGGAAGGAATCATTGCCGCCCGCGATAAATACCTGGCGCGGTATCCTCATGGGCGGGTGACGATCGTTGTGTGTAACGATGGTCGGGTGGCGAAGGCGGCGAACTGGGAAGAGACGGAGATGCTGACGAGGGAACTGGGCGTCTGTTGTGTGACCCGCACCAAAGGCGGTGGAGCGAAGGCGGGCAATATTGAAAATGCGCGCAAGGAACTTCAAGCTACAGGTGATGCGCTCCTGATCATCTTTGATGCCGACCAGGTCGCAAGACCAGATTTCCTGCTCAAAACCATTCCGCCTTTTCGTGATCCCAAGATGGGCTGGGTACAGACCGGGCAATACTATGCGAACCTGGACAATCCGGTATCGCGTTGGGCAGATGACCAGCAGTCGATGTTTTATAACCTGCTGTGTCCGGGAAAGGCGGCTCTCAACGCGGCGTTTATCTGTGGGACGAATGTGGTTATTCGCGCTGCTGCACTGGACGAGATCGGCGGCTTGCCGCAAGATTCGGTGACCGAGGATTTCGCGGCCTCCATCGCCCTGCATCCGTCCTGGCGGAGCGTCTATCTGACAGATATTCTCGCGACAGGCCTGGGGCCGCTGGATGTACCGTCATACCTCAAGCAACAGGGCCGCTGGGCGCTGGGGACGCTGGGTGTGTTGCGCACCCATTGGCGTGAAATCTTTCTCCCACGGAAACATGGCCTGCGCCTTGGGCAACGGGTGCAGTACTTTTTTGCCTGTACGCATTACCTGTGTGGTCTGCGTGATCTGATCTACCTGTTGAGCCCGGTGCTCTTCATCTTTACGGGTATTCCGGCTGTGCGCAGCACGTATTTGAGCGTTTACCTGTGGCATTTTCTGCCATACTGTCTGCTGAGCGCCGCCGCGCTGTGGTATTCCGCGCGTGGCATTACGGGATTGCGCGGTATCATCATCGGCTTTGGCTCTTTCCCTGTGTTGATCGGCAGTCTGCTCTCTGTCATCTTAGGGCGCAGAGTCAGTTTTGCTGTGACCTCTAAGCAGCGTAGTGGGAAGCGTTCGCTCAGCTACCTGGGGGTGTACATCTGCTTCTTAGTGCCCTGCGTTGCCTGTCTGTTCTGGGCGACCCGGGTCAAAGGTCAGGAACAGACATCTCTCTTCATCAGCTTGCTGTGGGTGGTCTACTCAATAGTGCTACTGGGGAGTTTCCTCTGGCTGAGCTTCAAAGATATACGCTTTCACGCGGCGGTGCAGCGATCCGGGGCAACTGATGAGACCATTGCCAACCAGCCATATCCTTCGAAGCTCTTGATGCGCAACCGCGGACTGAGCCCGGTGTGGAACCTGGGGTTGGCCGCGTTGCTAGCCGGTCCCATCCTTGCGAGTAACGCTCTAGGCTCCCTGGCGATTTTCGCGGGTGGTGGGTCCACGCCCTTTGTAATCAGCCAGGAGAAGATAGCTGCGCCATACTTTGGCGTATCGCTTCCGATACAGCTGTTAACGAAACGACCGCCGGTATTGGAGGGTGATCTGGACACTCAATTTTCAATCATTGGGCGCACACAAGATATCCATGATCTATTTGATACAACCTGGGCCGACCAGCTAGCGGCCCAGGATGCCCGCCCCTGGATCACACTCCAATTCGGCGTTTTCGGCCCTCATCAAAAGCCGCCGCTCGATGCCAACTTGCCCGCCATTATTAACGGGCTTCATGACCAGGAGATCACACGCTGGGCCAGGGATATTCGCAATTTTGGCAAACCGGTCTATCTGACGGTCTTCCTCCATGCCGACAAGAACTGGTCATTATCATCGGGTGTCACCAATGGTGGTATTCCGGAGGATGTATCGAAGGCCTGGATGCATGTGCAGTCCATTTTTCGCAGCCGTATGCACCGCCTGCGTCAACCATCGATGCCGTTCTCCAAAGTTTTATCAACTATCCCGGGACAAAATGGGGAGACCCCGAGACGGAATTGCATAAGCTGGTAAATCGCTATCCAGGCAAGCCGCTCTTTGTGGAGGCCAGCGCCGACGGACCGGCGGCGGAAAAGGCGGCGTGGCTGACAAAACTGGGGCAGGCTGTTAATGATGTCCCTCAAGTGTATGCCCTGCTCTACCACGAAGGTGGCCCTGGACTCAATCCCACCAACGCGCAAATTAATAGCTGGTCTCTCACATCTGATCCTGAGTCGCTGGCAGCCATGCGAGATATCGTGGCCATCCTGCACAATATGCACAAAAAGAGAGGATTCTGAACATGGTGGCGCCATGGCGGATTGAGTTGGACCGGCTTCGTCTACACGTCAATCAATGCCGGTGTAGCACGAAATAAAAAATGTGAAAGCAAGGATGAAATCGTGATAAAGGTTTCTTCATCTCAGCAGTCGGTTGAAACGAAAAAAATAACGCGCAAGCCCCTGTTGGCCAACGTGACGATGTCGCGCTGGTCATTGCCGCTAATCCTGGCCTTTCAAGCGCTGTTTTCCTGGATACTGTTACAGAATACCGCCTTTCAGGATGAGGCGCTTTACATCTATGCAGGGCGGCAAATCTGGCAACATTGGTTGGGAGGGCCGCCGTCCCTGGACCATTATAGTTACTATTTTTCGGGCTATCCCTATGTCTACGCGATTATCGGCGGTGGGCTTGACATGGTTGGAGGACTTATACTAGCACGATCTTTCAGCCTGGCCTGCATGTTGGTTGTGACGGTCTGTGGCTATTATGTGACAAAGAGGCTTTTTAACCAGAAGAGCGCCATCTTTGCCGCTGTATTCTTTGTGTGTCAGGGGCCGGTACTTTTTTTGAGTCACCTAGCGACCTTTGATGCCCTTTGCCTTTGCCTACTGGCAGTGGGAACGGCCTTGGCTGTGAGTGCCAGCCTGGCACGGCGACCCTGGCGGGTTTTGGGTATTGGTCCAATCCTGGTGCTGGCGTTTGGCACGAAATATGCGGCATTGCTGTTTATCCCACCTGTCCTTTTCATCCTCGTGTTATGTACCTTGCTCAGATGGGGATGGATAAGCATGCTGGTGCGTGGGACGCTGGGAGTACTGTCCCTGGCTGTAGTAGGAGTACTGGCTACCGTTATTGTGATTCATTATGATCCAGACGTGCTTCATGCGCTCGCGGCAACAACAACCAACCGTACTGCCATTTTGACGGCTACACGTTTTGGATTAGCCGAACATGTTGTCGAGACGGTGGGTTTATCGTTTGCCATGGGGCTGCTTGGCCTTGCATTTGCAGGCAAAAAACATCTGCTGATTGCGCTCTTATTCTTTGGCTCGGCACTGCTCATTCCTACCTATCACATCTACAAAGCCGAAGTGATCTCTCTGGACAAGCACCTGGGGTACAGTATGTTCTTTGTGATGCCTGTAGCTGGTTTTGCGTTGGCCTCTCTCTCCGGCCTCCGACTGTCGGTTTCTCCTGGACGCTACTGGTTATCCGGTATGGCTATCTGCCTGCTTCTGTTCCTGGTCGGGACAGGAGAAGCGCAGAATATGTTTGCTAGCTGGCCATCCACAACCAATCTTACCTATGTGTTTAATACCCAGGTGCGCCCGGCTAGCGGTCGCTACCTGGCGGAACAATTTGAGGTATCGCGCTATTACTTGCAGGATGATACGTATAACTGGCAATGGACTGGCCTCGACTTTTTTGAATATACCGATAAGCAGGGACACTACTACTTTGGCGATGAAGCCTATGTTAAGGCCGTTAACGATGGCTACTTCGACTTGATCCAGTTGAATTATGGATTTAACGCCCGGACGGCCATTCTCATTTTGCAGGCAATCGAGCACAGCAAGAAATACACTCTGATCGATAAAATCCCTTATCAGGACTCTTATGGGCCTGGCTACTTTTGGGTATGGCGCAAGCTGTGACTGCAATGCTCTAATTGTGCCCGTAGGGGCCCGATTTATCGCGCCCTGTTGACAATACCGGGAGGTATCAATGACGGCAACGGCTCTGGCAATTAGGCAAACCAAAATCAAGCGTATCACCAGAAAACAGGTGAAAGCCAGCGTGATTCCATTATTCTGGCCACTCATCCTCATCCTGGCTATGCAAGCCATCATCTCCGTCGTAACGTTACACAACACAGCCTTTCAAGATGAGGCTCTCTACCTCTATGCCGGACGGCAGCTGTTCCGTTACTACTGGATGGGCGGTCCTGTTCCCCTTGATCACTATGCATTTTATTTCTCCGGCTATCCCGGTGTTTACCCGCTGCTTGGTGGTGCCCTGGATATGATCGGTGGGCTGGAACTTGCACGCTCGTTCAGTCTCTTCTGTATGATGGGCGTCAATGTCATCATCTACTATAGCACTCAGAAGTTCTTTCAGCGCCCTGCTGCAATCTTCGCCTCGGCCACCTATGCCTCTTTGGGAACAGTCTTATTCGTAGGTCGCCTGGCTACATTTGATGCCTTGTGTCTCTTCCTGATAGCACTGGCAGCGGCTATGGCCTATCAAGTGAGTACCAGTCGCCATCCCTGGTTGGCGCTCACGATAGGACCATTGTTGGTCCTATCAGTTTTGGCCAAATATGCCGCGATGCTCTTTGCTCTTCCGGTGCTGGGTATCCTGGTTTTCTGTAGTATCGTCTTCCTGGGTTGGTGGCGTATGCTAATACGCCTCGCCATGGCCATAGTCACACTCGTTATTAGCCTTGGTGTGACCTACCATTTCATCGATAAAGCAGCCTTTCATGCCATCTCTGGCTCTACGACCAACCGTGTCGCTTTAATTCAGAAGTCGCCCCTGGAATTGTTCCAGCATGTGCTGCAAATGGGTGGCATCGTCTATGCGGCAGCGTTATTGGGTTTAGTGCTTGTTTTCTTTCTCTATCAGCGCCTTCGCTTGATTACTTTGCTGCTCTTTGCTTCGTCATGGCTTGTGCCTGCCTATCACATCTACAAACAAGAAGCTGTCTCGTTAGACAAACACCTGGCCTTTGGTCTCTTCTTCGCCATGCCCCTGGCCGGCTTTGCCCTCGCATGGCTCTCAGGTTACATGCTGCGAACGTTCTCCAATTCCATTGGACGCTATTGGCTGGCAGGATTATCTGTCGTGCTGCTCGTCTTTACCCTGGGCATGCAGCAATCCCAGACGATCTATGCGAGTTGGGCCGATACTTCGAGTTTGAGTTATGCACTGCACACCCAGATGCGCGATGGCAGTGGACGATTTCTTGTCGAAGATATTGAAGTTGCCCGCTACGACGCGAGGGATGTCACCGAGCTTTGGCAATGGAATGGCGTCAACTACTTCTATTATGTCAATGCTGCTCACCAGGCGCTGCTTGGCGATGGGGCTTTGACGCAGGCGATCAATGATCGCTATTTCGCTCTCGTCGAACTCAGTTTTAACTACCAGCCAGCCGAGGCGCTTTTCATCGCGCAGCAGATGGCAGTGAGCAGGAATTATGATCTGATCGCTACTGTCCCATTCCAGAATTCGTTTGGCACCGGTCATTTCTATTTATGGCGTAGTGCAGCAGTAGCGGGGCATGGTAATTTTACCAGCATGTCGCAGGTCAAGGTTTAGCTCCATATCACACGAAGGGAAAAAACCATGTTAGCAACGCGACCCGATAGCGATACTATCGCGATCACGCGCACTTTTGACGGGATCGAAGCCGCCGACGTATAGCGTACCTTCACCTATCCAGGAAGGGAGCTGAAATGTATGTGATCGTTGGGAAGTACGTCGTATATATGGAAGAGACTGGATTAGTCCACACCCACCCTACGGGGATTAGTCTTCACCCGACACCCGATGAGGTGGTAGGGCTTATGAGTTTCATCAAAGTCTACTGGGATGCGGTAGCGGCAGCCCGGCGCGATACAGAGCCACGCATTGAGCGGATCGCTATGGATAGCCTCAAAGCGCGAAACGGGCAAGCACAAGCCCCCTGAATAGATGAGGCAACAGGGGTCAGGATACGAATGTATCCCTGATCGATACTTTCGTTCCTTGAGAACAATGGCGCTAGTTCGCTACCCTGTTATGTTGGATGGCCTGTGTAGACATCCTCGAATAGAGTTGCCTGTAAAGAGAGAGACATGCCAGCTCCCTATATGCCGACTGAAGACCCACAAGAGCCTTCTCAAACTGTTGGCCCTGTCCAACCTGTAGAGAGCGTACCGGCTTCCCCGGACGCTGTGCCTGTCGCGGCTCTCCTGGATGGCCAGGATAATCTTAGCATCCTGAGCCATCACCCAGACTTCTTTGTGCTTGCTACCTCCGATCCTGATCACCAATCCCTGGTGCCGCACGCCAGCAACGGCCAGTCCTGGCATATTTTTACTCACGAGATAGGCCTGAAAATGGGGTTCCCTGGTGATGAGACATGGGCCGCAGGCGCACCGCCCAGCATGAATCGGGGCATCACTATCCCAACGGCTCCTGCTGTCGATGCCGATATCGATGAACGAGTCGAGGTTATGCGCTACGCTGAGTGGCTGACTGCCGAGGCTAAGCGCAATAACAACGGCAGCCACCAGGAGGAAAACAAAAAGTATGCCGAGGACGCCTTAAGAACTGTCACTGTTAAAGGCCAGGAATTTCGTCCTTTCGCCCCTTTCCGGCATGCACTCTCTGCGTCCAAAACGCTGACGCGCAGGCAAGCCGTGATCCTGAGCACAATTCTGCTCGGGTCTGGGCTCGGCCTGCTGTTCTATGGTATGAAGACGGTCACGGTGATTATTGCCTTGATTACCTTGCTGTACCTTAGCTCTCTACTCCTGGACTTCTGGCTAGCCATGCGGGCACTCAGCCAGTCAACGGAAGAACTGATCGGCGACGCGATCGTCCATGCGCTGGCTGATGCGGACTGGCCACCGTATACGATCCTCTGCCCGCTCTACCGCGAGGCCGAAGTGGTGCCCCAATTTGTGCAAGCAATGCAGGCGCTGGACTACCCGGCTGACAAGTTGCAGATTCTCTTCCTCACTGAGGAAGACGATGCGGAGACGCGCAAAGCCATCGAAGCGATGCACCTGCCACAACATTTCAGCATCGTGACAGTGCCTGATGGTCAGCCACGCACGAAGCCCCGCGCGTGTAATTTCGGATTATTGCAGGCTACGGGGGATAATGTGGTCATCTACGACGCAGAGGATATCCCCGATCCTCTACAACTCAAGAAAGCCGTCCTGACGTTTGCGAATCATGACTCAGATCTGGCCTGCGTGCAGGCCAAGCTGAACTACTACAATACCAAACAGAACCTGCTGACGCGCTGGTTCAGCGTGGAGTATTCCCTGTGGTTTGATCTGATGCTTCCGGGGATGCAACAGGCGAAGTTGCCGCTGCCGCTTGGAGGCACGTCAAATCATTTTCGTATGGAGATGCTGCATAGGATAGGTGCGTGGGACCCCTTCAACGTCACTGAGGATTGCGACCTGGGTCTGCGCCTGGCCCGCTCCGGCCTTAAGACTATCATGCTGGATTCGACGACGTATGAGGAGGCGAACTCGCAGGTGAAGAACTGGATACGACAGCGGTCACGCTGGATCAAGGGCTACATGCTAACATACCTGGTGTATATGCGCCAGCCTCTGCACTATTTGCGCCAGGGACGTCTGCGTGAGTTTCTCTCACTGCAACTGGTGATAGGTGGCAAGACGGCGGTACTCTTCGTGAATCCCTTGATGTGGGCACTGCTGGCGATCTATATCCTGTTCCGACCGATCGTTGGCGATGTGTATCAAGCATTGTTCCCAGCGCCTGTCTTCTACATGGGCACGCTCTGTCTCATCTTTGGTAACTTCTTATATGTCTACTCCCACCTCGTTGGTTGCATGAAGCGTAGTCAGTATAGCTTGATCAAGTGGGCGTTGTTTATTCCCATCTACTGGGTGATGATGAGCATAGCAGCATCCCTGGCGCTGTTCCAGCTCATCTTCAAACCGCATTACTGGGAGAAGACGAAGCACGGCCTACACCTGCATGCGTCTAGCTTGTCCTCCAGTAGCACAACTGTGGAAGAGGAACCCGAGTCGGTGGTGGCCGTGCTATCACCTGCCTTCACGAGCACAAAACATGTGTCCCCGCTATTGCCTGCGTCTCACTCTTCTTCCCGTAGCACGACTGTGACAAAGGATCTCGAGCCGATGGTGACTGTGCCATTAGCTGCTTTCAGGAGCGCGGGGCGTCTATCCGGGCGTCTTCCAAAGCGCCCGGCATGGCAACAGTGGCTCAAAGACCCCTGGCTAATAGCCGCGATTGTCGTAGCCTGCATTGCTAGCATCGCCTCCTGCTGGTATTTTTTCCAACATCATCAGATCTTGCTCTATGGCGATGCCTTCTCACATCTGAGGATTGCGCGAAGGGTTTTCGTTAATACCCCTCCAGGTCTTGCTCAACTTGGAGGTGTTTGGCTTCCTTTGCCAAATCTTCTGATGCTGCCTTTCGTTTGGAATGATGACCTCTGGCGCACTGGTTTAGCAGGAAGTTTTCCTGCAATGTTTTGTTATCTCGTCACGGTAGTCTACCTGTTTCTTGCGGCACGTCGTTTGACGCAGGATAGCCGCGCTAGCTTTGTGGGTACGCTGCTTTTCATCCTGAACCCAAATATTCTCTATTTGCAGAGCACACCACTTAGTGAAACATTATGCATCGCTACGTCTGTAATGGCCTGTTACTATTTCCTGGCATGGACACAGGACAATCATCCGAAGCACCTGGTGGGAGTGGCGGCAGGCACGTTCCTGGCGACCCTGTCACGCTTTGATGGCTGGGGCTTGTTCTTAGTATTGCTTGTCTTGATTGTGGTAGTCGGATGGATCAAACGTCAGCACTTGGCACAGGTCGAGGGTACCCTGATCGTTTTCGCCACACTAGCTGGTCTGGGAATAGGATTGTGGTTCCTTTGGGACACGGTCATTTTCGGTGATGCGCTCTACTTCCATCACTATCTGTTTTCGGCCGCCGTCAACGAACGGCTTTATACGTATCATAACCTCTGGCAGTCTATCAGTGCCTACATGCTTCTCTCCATGGAGACTGTCGGACCGATCCTATTTGTTCTGGCAGCGATTGCCGTTGTCGTTTTTGTCTTTCGATGTCGCCTGGCACCAGAGATGTTTGGGGCAATGGCATTTCTCACACCTTTCGTCTTTTACATCCTTATATTCTACTCCGGACAAGGTACCATCTATTTGCCAGGAGTTGGTCCAGCCACTTCATGGCAAAACTTGTGGAATGTACGCTTTGGTGTGCAGGCCGTTGCACCCATTGCACTCTTTGTAGCGATACTAGCAAGGCGTTGGCCTATCAGTATGCCAGCGCGTATTAGGCCTCTAATAGGACAAATTGTCCTTGTAATAGCTATCGTCATACAGACCATTTTAACTGCTTCTGGAGGTATTATCTCACTGCAAGATGGCCAGTATGGTCTTTCTTGTGCACCAGCAGAACCTATAACCATTTATCTTGCACAACACTATGATGGGGGTAGGATTCTGGAAGATGTAAACGGCGTCCTTATTAATGAGTCAGAGGCTGGAATTGACCTCAAGAATACCATCTATGAAGGCTCCGGTGAGTTGTGGAAGAGGGCACTGAATGATCCAGCATCGATGGTGGAATGGATCATAGTGCCTTCAGGAGTGCAACATAGTGTCATAGCATTGCCAGTGCAAGATGATCCCATAGCAAAGCGCATCGATCTCGAGAGCCCAGCATTTCTGTCAAAATTTACGCTTGTAGTTCAGCAACCGTATGGGCTCTATCTGCGTCTGTATCACCGGAATGGGCGCTCTCCGCTGCCGACGCGACCTATACCATCCAGTCTGCTCACCGACCATCGCCTTTGCCCTTTGTTTTTGTCACGATGGTTTTGACACGATGGTAATGCTCTATATTGAGACAGCAGCATACAATACTAGGAGGATTTCATGGCGAAAACAACCCTGGTACGGAGGCAGACTACCCTGATGACGGAGCGGGTTTTCAAGCGGTGGGATTATCCAATCTTCGCCGCGCTTACGGTTGTGATTTTGGCTACTCTGGCCTATTTCCTCGTCTATTGGTTTTCTCGTCGCGATTGGATATACTACCCGCTTCCATTTGCGATTATGACAGGAGGATTTCTTCACTACCTGTTCCTTATGCTACCAGCCAGACCTGCACCGTCAAATCAGTACTCCCCGAGGCAATAAGCGTGCTATCAGGCGCCCAGGCTAGCGCAGTCACGATGCCAGTATGGCCCTGATAGGTGAAGACAAGGTTTCCTCCGGCGGCATTCCATACCTGCACCCCCCCATCAAGACTTGTCGAGGCGATGTACCTGCCATCGGGCGACCATGCTACGGCCTTCACCGCATCGCCATGGCCATAGTAGATAAAAACATGGCCTCCAGTGGTGGCATTCCAGATGTGCACCTTATGATCATCGCTTCCTGAGGCGATGCGCTTACTATCGGGCGACCAGGACACTGCGTTGACTGGCCCCGCATGGCCATGGTAGGTGTAGACGTGATTCCCTGTGGCGGCATCCCACACCTGCACTGTATGATCAGCACTTGCCGAGGCGATGTGCACCCCATCAGGTGACCAGGCTACCGCTGTCACGATACTCGTATGCCCTTGATAGGTTAGCAGGCGCTTCCCTGTAGTGGCATCCCATACCTGAACCGTCTTATCCCAGGAACTAGAGGCAATGCGTGTACCATCGGGTGACCATGCTAGAGCTGTCACAGTACCCGTATGCCCTCGATAGGTGAACATATAGGTTCCTGTGGTGGCATTCCATAGCTGCACTGCTCCATCCTGGCTGGCCGAGGCGATGTGCACCCCATCAGGGGACCATGCTACCGCCGTCACGATACTCGTATGCCCTCGATAGGTCAGCACGTGGCCTCCAGTGGTGGCATCCCACACCTGTACCGTCTCATCCTGGCTCGCCGAGGCAATACGCTTGCCATCGGGCGACCAGGCTACCCCAGTTATTATGCTCGTATGGCCATGGTAGGTGTAAAGAGTGACTTGCAGAGTGCCAAAGGCATACTTTGCCAAAACACTTTCCGTCGGATCACCAGGTCCGATATCGTCCTGAACACTCTGACTACCTTTATTCCAAATAATGTAACCTGCAAGTCCTGCATCAAATCCAGCTCTCAGCTTTGCATCAAAAAAGGCTGTTCGCTGATGGAGGGTGATGGTGGTTACGGTTCCGGAACAGGTCTGGCTGGCCGTGATGTCAGCACAAATGCCTGATTCGCCGACAAAGGATGGTTTGCTGAGATTGTGACAGACGCTGATCCGCTGCTGCATCTGAGAGGGCAATGCTATTTTAGCTTGTCCATAATCATCCCAGACATTGCAGAGATCAACTTTACCGCTGACAATCGTTGTGTAGTCTGTGGTATTATCACCTGCGCATTCTCCTGGAGCCCCCAGATCGACCATGTGCTTGGGATCAACCGCTTTAATAGCCGTGGTCATATCATCAGCAAAACTTCGTAAAATATGAGCGCCAACAGAGCCGCACGGACCAGCATCCGGTTCATTGACGAGTTGCCAGAAAGCAATGGTCGGTTCATTGGCATAATGCCGGGCCAGTTTTATTGCGTAATCACGGAACGAGAGTGGATACCCATCATTCGGTTGTTTATACCCTGATTGATACCAGGAAGGTGGTTTCGTTGCTGTTGAAGGCTCACAACTTGTCCAGTGATTTACGAGCATTGGAACAATATACAAACCATACTTCTTTGCATACGCGATGTAGCGATCAAAATCGGTATAGGCACCATTCTTGCTGCCACTTTGATAAAATGCTGTTTTGACAACATTGCCATGCGAAGCAGTTTTGATCTGAGAAAAAGTTGTAGCAATCTCTGTATTCGTTGGTACTCGACAGCCGGTTCCCATCCAATGCCAGTTATATCCAACGAGACGGAGCGGTGAGCCATTCACCATCAAGTTTGGACCTGATTTGGTGACAAACGGACTTCCTGCTGCCGGCGACCGGAGGCCCTGGGGCTGCAAACCTGCTATGATTATTATGGGAATAATAACCAGCAGCAAAAGAAATACAACGAGACCCAGCACAGGCAAGCGCTTACCAGAAGCTAACACCATTCTCTTTCCCATGAGTTTATACCTTTGAGACGTTGCTATCTGTTCCCTGCAAGTCTACGTTCTCGTCAGGCTCCTGTCAATAGTTGCCAAGACCATAACCAAATAGTGCATTTGGCCTGGGTTCTCAACCTTAACCTAAGCCCGTTGAAGCCTCCGGGTCATCCCAAAGACCCAACTGGGCTGGGGGTTGTACTACGGACAACCCGTTTTTCTTTTTCCAAGCTTCATGTCGTTTGAGGAGCAAGGCTTTGACCTCGGCTTTGCTCTTGCGGGTTGCCAGTTCCTGATCCCCAAAGCGGCTGGACAAATTCAGAGCAGCATTGTGGTCGGCGTGGTTCCGATACCCACACACCACACAGATGAAGGTGCTCTGGTCCGGGCGGTTGGCCCGATCCACATAGTGGCAGCGGTGGCATTCTTGCGAAGAGTAAGCCGCCTTGACG